>Ga0126371_10000961_pt1 | contig 23980 bp, 24 predicted proteins | sample PanSoiMetaPlot_4_FD_110145 | JGI IMG/M metagenome (GOLD analysis project Ga0126371, IMG submission 110145) | Tropical forest soil microbial communities from Panama - MetaG Plot_4 | ecosystem: Environmental > Terrestrial > Soil > Tropical forest > Bulk soil | place: Panama | collected 2016-02-17 | reverse complement strand
GTGACGACGTCCATCCCCACTATGCCCTACCAACTACTCCCTAAGGTGATGAAAAACGTGATTTCACTCACTGGACGTTCGGGTTCAATGAAGGATGGGTATGTCTGAAAGTCCCTGAAAGGCCCAGAAAAGAATGGTCGGGGAGAGAGGACTTGAACCTCCGACCCCCTGGTCCCGAAACAACGGAAATTCGCCAAAGTATTGATTTTTCAATCCATGTGAGTGGTGCTTCAACCGCAGAACCTCATGTAATTCCTGTTCATCGATCTCGGTCATTTTCTTATGGGTGCCCAGAATGGGTGCCCCAGACCAAGGGATCAGCAAAAGGTGTACGTCCGGTCTATGAGGCTCGTGGTTTTGAGAGCAACAATAATCCCAATTTGACATGTTCTGCTGCGCTCCACACAATTGCATTTCAGTGGCAGACTCGCCCTCTGTACCGCAGCACCAACGTCCTCTCTTTAAAGTCGGCGATTCCGAAGTAGTCGATCTTGCCGGTGGCGCTCGTGAACTTGCCCGTTCCCCCCAAGATGTCGGATGAGTAGTTTCCCCAGAGAACGGCCACCACGTTCGGATCACTGGTGGCGACAGGCTTCAAAACGGCCTGTTTCAGCGTGATCGTTTCGCCCGCGCTGGTGACCCAGTAGTGCTGGACCAGATAGTTCCCTTCACTGTCCTGACCCTTGATGGTTGCGGCGACCGATCCTTGGAGGTCGCCGGAAACAGGCCCCAGATTGGTCACGCCCTCAATGGCCCCAATGTTTGTCATCAACACGCCGCCCACAGCCTGGCATTGGGCTGGCCCAGGCGGGGGTTGTGAACAGCAGCGCAATTACCGCAGCCGCGAAACTGATGTGCTTCATAGAGTGCTCCCTTCATAGTTGGTCCCTATTTAGCAGCTTTGGGAAGCCACCGTTGGTCGCACACAATGCCAGCCGGGTGCAGGGTCAAGCAAGGACAGATGAGTTGAAGGTGAGTTTTTGGTGAGGAGTCTGCGATTTTACTCATTGATCCTATGAGAGCGGCTCTATTGAGCGGAACGGATTTCGGCGGGTATTAGGAAGAATTTCGGGCCACATGGCAGAATCGCTCTACGGCGGTTGCAGTATTCCTTGGTGAGAATTGCTTGCTTCGTAAGTCGAATTTCCAAGCTATGCTCAGGTGACTGCAATTTGCCAGTTCCCGTTCAAGCTATTGAAGCATGGAACATTACGAGATCTTGGGGACGACCGCCAAGGCTTTCCTGTTGTTGCCTGCCTGCCCTCTGGTGGAACATAGCATTTTTGCTCACATGAATGGCATCTGGGGTGCAGGCTCAAGTTGTGCTTGTAGCCCGAATCGATGAGCTGTAGAAGTCGCTTGCTGACTCGGGACGGCGTCACGGTGAAGCGAATTAAACCAATATCGGTTATGTCTTTTTTGCTCCTCGCGGTCTGCGGGGCGTTGTGCCAGAACGAACGCCCTTCTGCTGATTTGCTCCAAGGGGCGGAGTACGATGGCCCAGACTCACACGAGGTGCAGCGTTCAGAGCCGCCTACATGGAAATCACTCCCCGATGCCCCGTCAGCACAGCCTCCAACTCAAGCGGAGAAATTTGGCGCGTTCGTCGATGAAGCACGCTCGCCTTTGACATTCGGAGCGGCTGGCTTCAACACCGGCATAATGCGCTTAACCGAAGTGGGAGGCAGTTCCGGACGCGAAGCCAGCTTGACCGAACTGTATAAAGGGGCGCTCATTCAAAAGGAGTCCAGCGCCTTCTTTACTAAGTACTTGTATCCGGCACTTCTCAAGCAGGACCCGCGCTATCACCGTTCGAGCAGTCCGAGCGTTTGGGGCCGCGTGATGTACGCAGCTTCACGCACGGTAATCACGCGGAACGACTCCGGAAAGGCGACAGTAAACACATCGTATTTCCTTGGGGTGCTGACGTCGGTCGCGATCACCACTGCTTACCGCCCATATTGGACGCGCTCCACATCGGCGACGTTCACAACTTTTGCCTCGACCATTGGCAGCGACGCGGGCATCAACATCCTCCACGAGTTTGAGCCCGGTATCCGGCGAATAGTGAAGGCGCATGCGCCGAAGTTCGTGTCTAAGATCAAAGACCGCATCACCAACGACCAGACCTTGAGCGGTTCGTCAACCACTCCAAGATAGGTTTTTAACGAGTGAAATCGGGAGTAGAGTCGAGAACAGCCGGGTGGCATCCCGTGATGGTCGCCGAAGCAAATCCGCCGATACCGTTGGTCTCAAGCCACTCACGATTGCTGCTGAAATCCAGATTGGACAGATTTCTTCGCCAAGGCGGATCATGGCATGGTCTCCAGAGCGGGAGTCGTTGGTAGCTTACGGCGCAACGTGCCTCCAAGGTCACTTTCACCGGAATGAGAGATCGTCGGAGCTCGGAACGTTTGAAATTGCACGAGGTCTTTGGTGAACAGTAGATCCAGGGTCCAGTCCAGTGCGACCCGAAGCTTTTTTTCGAAGCGGGGCAGTTTGCTCAAATAAATAGTGCGCCACATGAACCACGCCAGAAATCCCGAGAAGTTGATCCCAAGAATATTCGCCACACCGGTGCGACGCCCGATCGCCGCCAATTGCCCGATAGTCGAAAATGAGAATGGCTTCAGGGCTCCGCCGCGGACAGTCGCTATCAGATTCTTGGCGAGAGTCTGTCCTTCGCGCAGTGCATGCTGTGCGGTCGGCGGCTGGTATTGCCCGGTCTTACGGTCGGGCACAAGCGCACAATCGCCCAAGGCCCAAACTCCAGCCCAGCCAGGGATGCGCAGCATCTCGTCCACCTTCAACCGACCGCGCTCCTTCATGCAGGCGAGGGTGTCTAGCACGGGATTCGGTGAGGTGCCGGCCGTCCAGATCAGGGCGCTGCTCCTAATGATCTCACCACTGCTTAACTCAACGGCGCTGTTGCTGACTCCGGATACACGTGTATTCACCAGAATCTCGACACCTCGTTCGGCCAGCTTCTTCTCGGCATAGCTTCCCAGTTTCTCACCGAGCTCGGGCAGGATCACCTTTCCTGGATGTACGAGCACGACCCGCAACATACTTTCATTGAGGGATGGGTAGAATCTGACGGCTTCGCGCAGGAAGTCATTAATGCCGGCTATGGTTTCCACACCGGCAAAGCCGCCGCCTGCTACCACAAAGGTCAGCAAAGGCTCTCGGACATTTGCAGAGCACTCGGTGCTGGCTTCCTCGAGATGTGCAATGAGACGATTTCGTAGGTGGATCGCGTCCCCTAGCGACTTCATCGTGAGGGCCCTCTGTTCCAGGCCGGGTAGATTGAAGAAGTTCGTAATCGAGCCCAGTCCAATGACGAGATGATCATAAGGGAGTTCGTGGTGATGATGATCGAACCCGTGCGAGACACTCACCACCTTCTGTTCAAGGTCGATCGTCTCGACTTCCCCGGCAAAGAAACGGACGCGCTTCAACAGCTTCCGGACGGGATTCACGATGTTAGTCAGATCGAGATCGCTGGCCGCGACTTCGTGCAGCATAGGCGTGAACAGGAAAAAGTTATCCCGATTCACCAGCGTAATCTCAACATCCGGATCGCGAGCCAGCGTGTCATCCAGATGCATGGCGGCGTGCAGTCCGGCAAAGCCGCCGCCCAGAATGACGATCCGTGTTTTCTCCCCTGCAGCCACAAATCCCTCCGATCCACTACGCTTGGACCTAAAGCTCTGCTACCTCACAAAACACCTTGATCGATCCGTTTGGATTCGCAAGTTTTTTGAAAAGCTCGGCATAGTTGTCCAAGCCCCGAACAGGATCGGTGAGCAACCGGCTCAGCCAACCCGGATATTCGGCCTCGGCCTGCGACATGTCTCGGACGCCCATCTCGAAGTATTCCCGGTTGGCGTTGACGGTCCCGACCATCACCTTGTTGCCGAGTACGAATTCCAGATTGATCTGATCGGCCGGTACCTGAATCATGCGATCCCCGCCGGTTACGCTCGATAACACCAGGACGCCGTTTTTACCAAGGGCCTGCATGCTGTCGAAGACCACGCCGGAATTCCCCGTAGCCTCGAAAATCAAGTCGAAAGGACCGAACTTCTTTGCACCTTCGGCAATTGGGACGTCTTGCGTTATTAGGTAACGTGCCCCGAGAGCTTCGATCAGTTCGGCGTTGAGATTTGGCTTCGCATTCCGAGCAAAGGTCGTAACCTCGATCCCACGCAGGCGTAGCGCCAGGGTAGCCAGCAATCCGATCGTGCCTGCACCCATCACAGCGGCGCGGCGCGGCCGCCATACTTTCAATCGACGCTGGATCTCGTAAGCTTGATGAATGCCCTTTTCCACGACCGTAAATGGCTCGAGCAGAACGGCCACATGCTTAAGACCTTGCGGCACCTTCACGACGAACTCAGCGTCGTCCACGTAGTACTCGGTCAGGAACCCGTGACGCAGATTAATGCCGCGTTCGAAGTAGGTATCGTCGGTGGTCATGTCGTTGGTGCCGATCAGGTCATAAATGCTCCGCCCCGGACGGCGGACTGTCGCTACGACATAATCGCCCGGGTTCAATTCCGTCACGTTTGGGCCGACTGCTTGTACCTGTCCGAATCCTTCGTGCCCGATCACCAGGAAGTCGAATCCCGCAGGTGCTGCGCCGTACTCGGCTGCGTTGATCTCTTTGTCGGTGCCATCCACTCCCACCCGCAGGATCTTTACCAGGACACCGCGTCCGTTGGCAACTTCGTCGAGCGAAGGCCGATCGAGCTCGGCCAAGTGGACGCTGTTCGGCATACCGGGAATTACACTGATCGCTTTCATTGCTCCATCTCCAATTATTCCGTGTCGTTCAATCGGCGAACGCGATTCCGCGTTCGCGTTTGCTGTGTTTCTCAGGTTCGCCACTCTGCTGCAAGAGTTTGGCTACGAGCCCGGTCCAGCCCGTTTGATGGCTAGCGCCTACGCCTCTTCCCGAGTCTCCGTGGAAATACTCGTGGAACTGAATCAGTGAGCTCCACTCAGGATCCGCTTGGAACTTTTCAATCCCTCGATAGACTGGGCGCTCTCCCTTTTCGTCGCGCAGGAAAATGCTGGAGAGGCGTCGCGAAAGTTCGGTTGACACTTCCCACAGCGTAAGCATCTTGCCCGAGCGGGCGGGGAACTCGACTTTGAAGTCGTCGCCCAGGTAGTGGTGGAACTTCTGTAGCGACTCGATCAATAGATAGTTGACTGGGAACCAGATCGGTCCGCGCCAATTGGAGTTTCCTCCGAACAAGCCGGTACTCGATTCCCCCGGTTCGTACTTGACCTGATAATCCGTTCCATTCACCGCAAGACTGTACGGATGCGACTCGTGGTGCTTGGAGAGCGCTCGAATACCGTACGGCGACAGGAATTCCTGCTCGTCGAGCATAAGCTGCAACACACGGCGCAATTGATCTCGCCCAACGATGGAGAGCAGGCGCCGCTGCTGCGTGCCACGAGTGCGCATGCACGCCACATTGCCAATCAGGCTCGGACGATTGTCGATGAACCATTCCAGACGCCGCTTGAAGCCGGGGAGGCGGTCCAGCAGTTCCGGTTCGAGCGTCTCGACTGCAAACAGCGGTATTAGTCCCACCATCGAACGAATCCGCATCGGATATTTGCGTCCGTCGGAGAAGCGCAGCACGTCATAGAAGAAGCCATCCATCTCATCCCAGAGGCCCATGCCATCATTGCCCCTGTGATTCATCGCGTGTGCGATGTAGATGAAGTGCTCCCAGAACTTGCTGGCTACGTCTTCGTACGCCGGATCTTCACTGGCGAGTTCGAACGAGATTGCCAGAAGGTTCAGCGTGTACATCGCCATCCAACTGGTGCCGTCTGACTGCTCGATATAACCGCCGGTTGGCAAAGGCGCGCTGCGATCGAACACGCCGATGTTGTCCAGACCCAGAAACCCTCCCTGGAAGATGTTCATCCCATCGGCATCCTTGCGGTTTACCCACCACGTGAAGTTGAGCAGCAGCTTATGAAAAACACGCTCGAGAAAGGCGCGATCGCCTTTGCCATTTCTCTTCTTGTCAATCTTGTAGACGCGCCATGCCGCCCAGGCGTGCACGGGCGGATTTACGTCGCCGAATGCCCACTCATAAGCGGGTAACTGGCCGTTCGGGTGCATATACCATTCCCGCAGCAGGAGCACGAGCTGGTCTTTTGCGAATTCGCAATCGACCAACGCCAAAGGCACGCAGTGAAAAGCGAGATCCCACGCCGCGTACCAGGGATATTCCCACTTGTCGGGCATTGAGATCACATCAGCGTTGTAGAGGTGGGGCCAATCCTTGTTGCGGCCACCGAGCCGTTCTGACGGCGGCTGCGGGTTTCTTGGATCTCCTTCCAGCCAGCGCTTCAATTCATAGTGATAGAACTGCTTTGACCAAAGCATGCCCGCGAGGCTCTGCCGCATGACGTTCTGGGCATCGGCAGAGAGATCCTGGGGAACGACCGTGCGGTAAAACTCATCGGTCTCGTTCTTCCGAGTTGCGAACATCTTGTCGAAGCCGTCGAAGGCAGCTTGAGCAACACCCGAAAAATCAATGTCTGTGAGACGCAGGCGGATCGTGACGCTCTCTCCGGCGGGAATTTCCACTCTGTAGTGCGCGACAGCCTTGGTGCCCATCAGTTCAGGGGCCACGGCATCCCTCTGGCCATTCACGATGTAGTCATGGATGCCGTCCTTCACGCACGGACATGGATTTTCAACTCCGAACAGGCGCTGGCGATTGGTTTCATTCTCCGTAAAGAGAAGTTCCGGCGCACCCTCGCAATACAGCCAGCGCTTGCCCATGCTGGGATGATCGAGTTCGATGCCTCCGGCCACCTGGCGCAAGTCAGGACGCAGATCATCGTCGCCCCACGACCACGTATTGCGAAACCAGATTGTCGGCAGCAAGCGGAGGGCAGCCGCTTCTGGCCCCCGATTCGTTGCTGTGATTTTGATAAGGATGTCTTCGACATCGCCCTTCGCGTATTCGACGAATACATCGAAGTAGCGATTATCTTGAAACACGCCGGTGTCCATCAGCTCGAATTCAGGCTGGTCCTTGCCTCTGCGGCGGTTCTCCTCAACCAACTGCGCGTAGGGAAATTGAACCTGCGGGTACTTGTAAAGGTACTTCATGTACGAGTGGGTTGGAGTGCTGTCGAGATAGAAGTAATACTCCTTCACATCTTCGCCGTGGTTCCCCTCATTTCCAGTAAGTCCAAAGAGCCGCTCCTTCAGAATGGGATCCCGCTCGTTCCAGAGCGCCAGCGCAAAACAAATAAACTGACGACGGTCCGAGATGCCGGCCAGTCCATCCTCATTCCAGCGGTAAGCGCGGGACCGCGCCTGATCATGGGAGAAGTATTCCCATGCGTTGCCATGCGCGCTGTAGTCTTCGCGAACCGTACCCCACGCACGTTCACTGAGATATGGGCCCCAGCGTTTCCAATGCTTCCTGCGATCCCGGGACTCTTCCAGGCGAATCTCTTCTGCTGTCATTTCAGTACTCCCCGTAGATCAATTCGAATGCGCCGGGCATGAAAGACGTGTTGCTCGGGTCAACGGCCTCGGCGGTCTCCGTCTCAGCGTGCGAGTCTGACAGCGGCGTGGTTAGCATCCCATACTCAAGGTGAAGCGGCAGTCTGCCAGTCGTAGCGAGTTGAAGAATGCCTCTGCTCATATCTGGTTTCTTATTTCTCTTCGATCAGGATTGCGTGTCCGTCGGGATCGCGAACTAGAAACGCGTTTCGAAATCCCAACTGCCCATCCGATTCGGTTACCACTGCGGAAGATACAAACTTCGTGAGTGCGGAAGCGAATTTCTGCGCCGCGGTCTGGGCATCCGAAGTCACGACCTCGGTCTGGCGATGGACGATATCGTTGGAGCGTTCATCAGCAGGGTAGGGGTGGCCGTTGCGAGGGGACAGGTACTCCAGCAACTCAATGCCCGGTCCCCGCTGGGAACGAAGAGACGTGATTCGCAGATGTGCTCCAAATACATTATTCAAGTGCTCCTGCTCGGAGCCGTAATTCTCGCTCTCCCCTACAACGCGCAATCCCAGCAGGTCGCGGTAGAACATCAGGCTCGAATCGGTGTCTTCCACAACGATTGCCGTGTGATCAATGCCGAGAAAGAGTTCGTCCGCTTTGCGGTGCCACTTCTCCAGACCTTTGTCGGCAGGAAACTCGAGAATCTCGAGCGGGTGGCCGTCCGGATCTTTGAAGTAGAACGCGCGAATGCCTGCGGCGTTCTTGTTCCAGTCAGGAAGTCGCTGCGGCCCCGAGGAAGCGTGCTCAACCTTGTTCTGTCTAAGCCACGCGTATGCCCTGTCCATATCGGACACAATAATCGCAATATGTTGGAACGACCGATCGTTACTACGCGCATCCGTTGGGATCGGTCGTCCCTTTGGAGCGAGGTATTCAGTCAACCGGATGAACTCATCGCCTAGCCGCATCCGAACGACGCGCATGCGCAGACCAAACACGCCCTCAAGATGCTCGTATGTCTCTCCTGCGACTTCGGTGTCTGAGACCCTTTCGAAATGCAGGACTCTTGAGTAAAAGCTGACTGCCCGATCTACATCCGACACAGTCATGTTGACCGCGTCGACGGCCGAAGCCAGGGGCTCGCGCGACCGCTGTCCAAGAGCAAGACTCGCGACTAGCAGGCATGCAACAAGAACAGCTCGCCGACGCATTGTGATTGCGCTCGTCATTGCTATCGGGCAACGGGCTCGCCCTCCCGAGCCTTATCTAGGTTGCCAGCGTATTCTGCAATGGGTACACCCATACGCTGCAGCAGGTGATCACCTACACGCAATGCATTCGCCATGATCGTGAGTGCCGGGTTCACCGCGGCGCTGGAGGGAAAGAAACTGCCATCGACCACGTACAAATTGTCCACGTCGTGCGCTTTGCAGTTCACGTCGAGCGCCGAGGTTGTCGGATCATGTCCGAAACGAATGGTTCCATTCTGGTGCGCAACTCCTGCTAGCGGGATCTGCTGACCGACATACAAATTGCGCGCAAATAGTCCTTGGTGACAGTCGCGACCGTGAATCGAGCACGTATTCTGCTTCATTGCGCTCTGCAGGTGTGCCTTAAGCAGCTCGTGCGCCTTCAAATTATTGGGAGTGTAGGTAAGAACAATCTCGCCATCCCGGTTGACCGTGACCCGGTTGTTCGGATCCGGAAGGTCTTCCGAAGTGAGCCAGAAATCAAGAGAATGCTTCGCCATCAGCTCTAGCGTGAATCCCGGTGCGATCGCAGGTGCGCCGGTACGTAACGTGATCGCATCCAGCTTACCGACGAAGGAGATATGGCCCATCGGGTACTCGAAATCCGGGGAGCCGAAATAGTAGTCATTCACTGAGAGCGTCTTTTGAAAGACGGTCGGGTTGGGGCACTTGGAAATGGCCATTAGCACCGAATTTGTGTGCCCCATGTAATGACGGCCGACGACATCGGAGCTATTTGCCAAGCCATTGGGATGCTTGTCGTTGGCCGAACGCAAGAGCAGTGCGGCGGAGTTGATTGCTCCGCATGAGACGACCACGATCTCCGCGGAATACGTCTCCTGCATCCCATTCTGCTCCACGATCACTCGCCGAACCTCGCGTCCGGAGCTATCGGTTTCAAGGCGCTGCACAAGGCAATTGGTGAGCATGGTCACGTTGGGATACTGCAGCGCCGGATCGACGCAGAGCACCTGCGCATCCGACTTTGCATGCACCAGGCAAGGGAAGCCGTCGCAGGTATTGCAACGAATGCATGGGCTCAGGCGCGGATTCTTCTCGTCGAGCATCACTCCGAGTGGAGTGTGAAACGGACGCAATCCCGCGGCGTTGAAATCGTCCGCCAAATGTTGCAGCCGGGGCTCATGGCTTACGGCCGGCCAGGGATACGCCTTGCCTGCTGGGGGTTCCGTGGGGTCCTCCCCGCGGTTGCCGTGCACCTGGTATAGGTGCTCGGCCTGCGTGTAGTACGGTTCCAGTTCGTCGTAACTGATCGGCCAGGCAGGAGAGATGCCTCCGTGATGGCGGATCTCTCCGAAATCCCGTTGCCGTAATCGGAAGAGGGCCGCACCGTAGAATTTCGTATTTCCGCCGACGTAATAGTTAGTGTGAGGATGCAGTTCCTTGCCGTGCTTGTCGCGCCACAGTTCCTTCGTGTTGTACTTGGCGTCGACATTGACGAGTTGCGGATCCCAGTTGGCCTTCTCGCGAACTACGTAATCGCCTCGTTCGAGGATGAGAATCCGCTTGCCTGAGGGAGCCAGGTGGTAAGCGAGTGTGCCACCCCCGGCCCCGGTCCCAATGATGATCAGGTCGAACTGGTTTTCACGGCTCATAATCGTCGTCTCCGTGTCTTCGGTGGTTATTGCTTCATCGCAGTCATGGGTGAGGCGGACGCACTGAGGGGCGCCGTCGCAAAATTGACACTGAAGCGCTTGCACCAGATGGTCGCGGCCCGATACTTGTTGAGATCCAGATCGGACGCAATTTCGTAATTCTGGTCTCCGATATTGCCCTTCAGAGCTCCGACCTCTACAAAGCCTGCTTTTTTGACGGTGTCACTGTCGCTGGCATCCGTGGTCGCCACCAGATAAACGCGGACGTCAGGACCATTCGAAGTTTGGAAGTTGGTGAAGCGAAGGATGCGCTTTCCATCGCCGAGTTGAAGGATGGCCGCCTGTCCTGCAGTCTCATGAGCGACGCTGTGAAATGTTCCCGACGCGAGCACCTGCATCATGCCGGCTTGTTCAGTAGAGAGCGGCGCAGTGCCAAAGTTCACGCCGAAGCGCTGGCACCAGATTGTCACCGCCCGGTATTTTGCAAGATCGATGTGAGCCGGAAGCTCGTAGTTCTGATCTCCGATGTTGCCTTTCAGCGAGCCGATTTCCAGGAAGCCGGCTTTCTTGACCGTATCACTGTCGGTTGCATCATTGGCGGCGACGAGATAGACGTGCACATCGGGACCATTGGACGTCGCGAAATTTGTAAAACGGAGAATCCGCTTGCCATCCGACAGCTGATAAATACTGGCTTGACCCGAGCTGGCGTGCGCAACGCCGTGAAATTTGCCCGATGCGAGCACGGTTTCGGAAGCTTGGCTTGCAGTTGTGGTTGGAAGAGTCTCATTTACCTTGGCATTGACGAAGCGCCGCTCCGGGCGAAAGGCAGCCCAGGCAACCACAGCCGCGATAACCACGAGACCACAGATCAGAGTTTTGCGTTTCATGACATCGTCTCCTTAAGAGCGATTGGTGTTGCGAAAGCCTTGTAGGCGCAGTGGAAGATGCACCGCTTCCGGTTGTCGTGATGAAGCTTCGCGCAGAGCACAGCACCTTTGCCTCGAAACCGTACGTACACTTCGCCCGCAAGCAGCATCCCAAGCGGTGGCGCCGTGAAATAAATCCACAGTGAAGACCAGATATGTCCGGGCAATGCCGAGGCAAAACTTCGCGCCGGATTCATACTCATCCCCGATAACGGGGATTCCAGGGTGATATAGGTCGCGACCAGCGCTCCCGCCAGCAGGCCTGTGAAATGCGCGATGCGCACGGAATTCGAGACGTTCAAAACCATGGTCATCATCAGGAATGAGATCGCGACTTCCGCAATGAAAGCGACTCCAGTTCCGTTCATTCCCGGTAGGGTTGCGGCGTAGCGCACCTTCTCATGCGTGATTGCCTCGCCCCAGATAAAGGAGCTGAGAACCACGCCCAGCGCGCCGCCTACGAACTGCGCCAGAAAGTAGAACGCGGCGTCCGACAGCTCGATCTTTCCCAACCGCAGAAAAGTCAGAGTGGTCGAAGGGTTCAGATGTGCGCCGGATTGTCTTCCCCAAGGCGAATAGATCAAGGCAATCGCCGTTAGACCCATGGCCAACCCTGTCAAAGCGCGACGAGCAAATGGGCTCGGAATGGCTTGCCGCAAAGCCGATCCCGGGTGCTGCAACAGGACCGTGAAACTGCACGCCGACACCATGAATAATGCCAGGCACGCCGCTTCCATCAGGTACTCCGGCCAATGCCTCGTCAGCGCCGTCAGTGCTTGTGCGCGCCATGCGCTCTTCGACTCCGTCGATAAGACCGAAGCTCGAACCATTTCGCGTTTGAAGGTGCTTTGCATTCGCTCATCGGATTCTTCGTTGCGCCTTTGGTGACAACTTGCGCGCGAAATTCGTTTAGAGAAAAGGCCCCGGACGCCTGTCACTTTTGTTCATCTTTCGAATCGAATACTCGTTGATGGCTAAGCTGCATAGAACGGACAGGGCCAAAATCCCGGACTGGAGGAGTTGTGGAGATTAGTTGCCTGGAAGTTATCCGGGAGCTTTCGAGCTACATTGACGAGGATGTGAAGCCCCAACTTCGAGCCGAAATTGAGGCGCATCTACCCCACTGCGCACACTGCACCGCAATCTACGATGGCCTGCGCAATACCATTACTCTCATAGGGGATGGAAGAAGTTTTCAGCTACCGTCAGGATTCAGCCAGCGCTTGCGCGATAAATTGACGCCCAAATAAGCGCTGGATTTCAGGGGTTCTTCTACGCAGTCTCCAGTCTGGTTGCAGTTTTCTCCCCGGACCACGCTCCCCATCCCGGCGCTAACAGATCCCTCATTTGCAGTCGCGCTCGTGAAGTGCGGGTCTTAACATTCTCTTCCGTGATTCCCAGTGCCTGCGCAGTTTCTGCAATGCTCAGCTGCTGCACATCGCGCAGAATCAGGACGGTCCGGTATTTCTCGGGCAAAGACATCAGCGCTTTTTGAAGAGCTTCGCGCAGTTCAGCCTGTTCGAGGGCCTCGGAGGGAATCTCACGCCAATCAGCGAAATCAGTAGGGATGTAATTCCCATCGTCAGTCCGCTGACCATTCTCGATCGATTCGTACAAGTGTCGCCGGTCTTTGCGCAGCTTCATCTTGGCTTCGTTAATCGCGATCTGAATCAACCACGTGCTGAATTTCGACTCTCGACGAAAGCGACCGAGATATTTGAACGCCTTGAGGATGGCTTCCTGTGCAACCTCCTCACCATCGGCCTCATTACCCAGGATTGAGATCGCTGCGAGAAAGACCGCGCGCTCATAGGGCCGGATGAGTTCACAAAACAGGTCCGTTTCTCCATTGAGCACGCGCTCCATCAACTCGCGCTCCAGAGCACCCTTGCTATCAACGGCCCCGCTGCCAGACTGCGGAACATCTCCCGCTTTCATCGCCATGCAGTTTGCGTTCATCATAGGATGGTCTCCTTGAGTTGCTGGCTAATGAAGGTGGAACAGTTCAGGTGTGAAACCTGCCGATGCGCGAGTTGTCGAAGCAAAGCAGCCCCGCGCGCATCAATGAAGAGCAGCTTCTCCAGGTCGAGCGTGACCCTTTGCGACTCTGCCAATGCTCGTTCGCTCTGCTGCCGCAATTCATCGACCCATGGACCTACGAGCCAACCTTCAACGCTTAGCCGAATGCTCTTGTCCGAATTCGTATTGATTGAAATTCTCAGCACAGCTTGTGTCCTCTGAACAGCATGACTAAGGGCAAGCTGTGTGCCAGACTGCCAGACCTGCGGAGAAGGGGTCTAAGTTGTTGCCAGGCTTTGAGTTCCACTCGCGCACTCGTCAATCCGCGCTCGCGGTTCCCACGGCCTATCGTGGTTGGGACAATGGTGCCCTTCGTGGCCACGATATTTCGTGGCTTAGGTTGAGGTGGGAGTTCGCTCGATTCCGAGCTTCTTCATGCGGCTGCGAAGAGTATTCGGATGGAGGTTCAGAATCTTCGCGGCGCCGCGTGGACCTTCTATAACACCCCGGGTCTGCGTCAGCACCTGCAGGATGTGATTTTTCTCTATAGCTTCCAGTGACGAACTTGACGATGCGCCTTTACCAGGCACAACTTCTTCTTCCAGCTCGTATTGCGATCCTGTAACGGGAAGCAGATCTCCCCCAAGCTTGAGAACCGTGCCTGGGCATAACACAACGGCGCGCTCAATCACGTTCTGCAATTCGCGGATGTTACCCGGCCAGGAATATTCGGACAGAATTTGCATGGTGTCTTGGGAGACTCCGGTAATCCGCTTTCCGAACTGGCGGCTGAAACGATCCACGAAGAAGTGCGTAAGCAACGGAATGTCACTGCGGCGTTGCCGCAGCGGTGGCAGAGTCATGGGGAGAACGTTGAGGCGATAAAAAAGGTCGGCTCGGAAACGGCCTTCCTGGATTGCTTTTTCGAGATCACGATTGCTCGCGGCAATGATTCGGACATTCACCTTTATAGTCCGACTGCTGCCCAGCGGTTCGAATTCGTGCTCCTGCAGTACTCGCAAGAGCTTGACCTGGGTATCCAGTGGAAGCTCGCTCACTTCATCCAGAAACAGCGTCCCTCCGTCGGCGAGCTCAAAGCGCCCGGTTCGACGCTCCAGCGCACCCGTGAACGCGCCCTTCATGTGCCCAAATAGCTCGCTTTCCACCAATCCGGTCGGGATTGCGCCACAGTTCACTTTCACCAGTGGACGGCTCTTGCGTTTACTGCGATTGTGAATCGCGCGGGCTATCAGCTCTTTACCGCAACCGGTTTCGCCCATGATGAGTACGGTCGAATCGGTCGGCGCAACAGTCTCAACTTTTCTGAGAACGTCAATCAGGGCTGGGCTGTTACCGACGATCTCCTCAAAATTGTGCTCCTTGCGAATTTCTTCCTGGAGATAAACGTTTTCGGCTTCGAGCTTCTTCTGCAGAGCTTGAACCTGTTCGAGAGCGGCCTGCAACTCGGTCTCAGCGCGCTGCCGCTTCAGTTCCGCCGCCGCCCTGGCTGCAAAAATCTTTACCAGGTCAATGGAGCGTTCATCGCGTTCCATTGGCTTATCGTCGATGATGGCAATGTGCCCAATGACGCACCCGCTCCGATCCAGCATAGGCACGCCCAGGTAGCTCTCGGCTCCCATGTCCGCAAGCGGAGTATCCAGCGGGAATAACTGCACGAGATTTTCGCGGTAGTGGCATATCTCTCCGTTGACGACCTTCATACACGGAGTGCCCGCCACATCAAACTCGAAGGTTTCCCCAAAACCGTCGCCGTTCCAGAACGCCAGCGCCTTTGCGTGCTTGCCATCGTCGCATTCTGTAATAAAGGCATTGCGCACGCCCAATGCCGTTGCCATATGCCTGACTAGCGAAGGGAAGAAGTCACTTCCGGTGGACGACGCCGTACCCACTACGATTGCGCGGAAAGTCTCCTCCGCGCGGTGGCGATCGGTCACGTCAAAAACCAGGGCAATCACTCCGACGATGTTCCCGTCCGCGTCGTATTGCGGCGCGAAGGTGCACGACTCCCAGACATCGTCGCCATGCGCAGAGTGTTTGGGGACCAGCAAGTCGGAGACCTTCACGACCTCGCCTGCCAGCGCGCGCTTCATGATGTCCTCGGCCCCACTCGTGCGCAGCCGAGGGAAAACTTCCGCCGCGACCCTCCCGAGTACTTCCTCCGCGCGCTTTCCCGTCAGGCGCTCCATCGCCGGATTGAACACCTGGTAGCGCAGCTCGCGGTCATAAACAATGATTCCTTCTGCCGCATCCTGGATAATCGCGCGATTGAACCGGATTGCATCCCGTAGAGCATTTTCACTTTGCTTCTGTGCGGTGACATCGCGGGAGAGGGCCAATATACGTTCCGGGTTGCCGGCCGCGTCTCGGATCGGGCTCACGATCACATCCCACCAGCGTGGTTCATGCCGGATTCTCGTCGCAAAGAAGCCGGTGAAGCGTCCGATTTCCCCGCGTCGGGCCTGCTCGACTGCTGCTCGGGCCGCCTCTCGGTCTGCACCCTCCCAAAATTCAATCCAGGGCTTGCCTAATACAAGGCCAAGATCACAGATCTCGAGTTCCTGCGTGCCGCCTTCGTTCATGAACACTAAGTGGCCCTGGAGGTCCAGAACCTTGATGCAGTCGCGGCTGCATGCGATTAATCGGCCCTTAAATTCCTCGCTGGCGCGTAGCGCGTCTATTGCCGAATGCGCGCTGTTCTCGGCGTTCTTAAGACTGGCTTTTGTCTTCCCCAATTCAATTTGAGCCACTGCCTGGGCACTCAATGCTCGCAGTGCGTCGCGTTGCTGTTCGCTCAGTTGCCGGGGAACGTAGTCGAGCACACAGAGTGTTCCTAAAGCGTGCCCTTCGGGAGTGACCAGGGGGGCGCCGGCATAGAACCGAATGTGCGGTTCTGAAGTGACCAGAGGATTGTCGGCAAAGCGCTCGTCGCGTTCGGCATCCTGGACAACCAGCAGGTCGCAACCAAGGATCGTGTGCGCACAGAAAGCGATGTCGCGCGAGGTTTCGCTGAATGTCAGCCCCAGTTTCGACTTGAACCACTGCCGATCGGAATCAACCAGACTCAAAATCGCGATCGGAGCAACGCAAATGCTGGCCGCCAACTCAGTTAACTGATCATAGGAGCGTTCCGGAGCGGTATAGAGGACGCGACTGGCCTTAACCGCTTTCAAACGTGCTTCCTCGTTTGCCGGTACGGGAGCCTTCAAAGCAGCCTTCCCGAAAACACTCTGAATCTGAGCCGAACAATTGAGTCATCCATAGTTGCAAGTGAATCGTATCAAAAGGTTACGCTAAGAGCATGTTCTCACCAATCCGAGGTGAAAAGGTATTAGCCAAGGACGGAAGAATTAAGGACATCAAGATCGTTAATCCGAAGGCACATGGAATTGGATATCTCTATCCACCAAAAGCCGAACTCTCTGCACCATCCTCTCAAGCCCGTAACAGCACCCAGGTATTCCACTTTTGAAGCGTGCAACTCATGCGATAGAGCTTGCACATCGCTCGCAATCTCACTCGTCCTTTTTTCGAGTTCTCGCACACGACTGGTGACTTCCGATGGATTGCCTCGCAGCCTTTCGAGTTCGATTGCCAGAAGTGCCAGTCGTTGGGTTATGTCGTCGTGTAGCTCTCTCCCAATTCGGGCACGTTCTTGTTCCTGTGCCTCTATCAGCTTGCGGTTTACTGCCCGCAACGCTTCTTCTGCCTGCTTTCGCTCTGTAACGTCCACATTGACGCCGATCATTCGTATGGCCTGACCAGAATCGTTCATAGCGCGGGAAAAACGGGCGTTGAAATCCGAGAATGGAAATTTCAGCAGGTTGTATCGACTGCTGGCGCTGGAGCCTCCGGACGGGGCAGGCGATGGGCCGGGACGACCGATTGGTTGGCACGGGGAGTAAAACCATGGCAAGACGCACACGATGGCTGAAGGCGCGACCGGGGCGGGACGCGGACATTCTTGAAGTTTGCTTACGGCAGCGTAGAGAGGACACGTTTGGGCGTCCCCTGAAAACGTACTCGATTGAAGAACTGCAAGCTATGTCTTCGGCTCAGTTTGCCAGTGTCAAAGCCGACGGATTGTTGCCGTCTCTGCGTGTTCGAAAGAGAAACAGCTTCGGATGGAAAATACGATTCTTGAGCGGACGAAAATACTTTAGCTCCAACTGGCCGGAATATTCGGCTGCGATGTCTCTGAGCCTTTCAATGGCTTTTGGATCGCTGGGCAGATCAATTCCGAACAGGATTCTGCCGCTGCCGCCTTTCTCCATACATTGCTCAATCGAGCGATAAATCCATTCCACGCCTGCAACGGAGACCATCGCAGTGGCGACATGAAACTGCTTGGCGGAAGCAATTTCCCGCTGAAGCTTGGTCAACAACTGCCTTTCATAGAGCAGCGGGCTAATCATTTCAGTCTCCACTGGAAGGCTGCAAATCCTTCGGATGGAAATTGTACGGCAGTCGGACGAGTGGACTCATACGCATTCGTATGGACCCGGAAAAGAAGTTGTGGCTTTCTTCACTATGCGACTTTGCAAGTGGGGTTGGGTCACACCAAGGCATGGGACTTTTGTAATCTACGTCTGCCACGCGCTGGCACAGTAGGCTTTCGCTACCGCTCTCAAAGAACGGTTTTATTCACAATGATGAATTCCCTTGCTCGAATTCCTTCGTGGGTTGCTTCGAATTGGAGAACCAGTGCGGTTATCGCTTGCGCTGCTTTTGGGATCGTGGTTACGTGCAGATCGTATTTGGAAACTGATGAAGCCCGTAACAAACGTGTAGAGCTAAATCGAGAAAAAGAACTCCGCAAGCTCGCTGATAGGATTTCAATTTACGGTCGCAAAGTCCATGCACGCTATCCAAGCGGTGACGTTGTTGTGAGCGTGCACGATTTGGCGCAACAACTTCGCAAACACCCCGACACCGTCGCCACCGCGCTAAAAATCCTCTTGGGCGAACAAAGAGTCCAACAGGCTGCGCTAAATGGATATTGGAAGCTAAACGTCTGAACAGGCCCTGTAGCGGAAACGCCCTAGCAGACCCGAACCCTCCCACCAGCCTAATCAGCCGGGAATCGGCTTTCCTGTAGATCGCTCGCCCGCCGTGGGAAAATGAATCCCCAAACATGAACACCGCAATCCCTGAGCGCAAGCCGACATCGGAGGAAATCTCCGGGCTGATCGAGCGCGTCACCTTTCACAACGAAGACAGCGGCTTCTGTGTCCTGCGCGTAAAGACGCCGAGGCACCGGGAGGAAACCACGGTCGTCGGGTCGCTACCGTCTGTGACTGCTGGGGAGTGGTTGGTCGCCGAGGGCTGGTGGGTTCGGGACAAGGAACACGGGCTGCAATTCAAGACAAGCACCATGAAGACGGTGCCGCCGACCACGGTCGCGGGGATCGAGCGGTACCTTAGCAGCGGCTTGGTCAAGGGGATCGGTCCTGTCCTGGCGAAGAAATTGGTCGGACGGTTCGGCACCGAAGTCCTGACAGTGATCGAGACCCGAACTGAGCAACTGCAAACTGTAGACGGCATCGGGCCTAAGCGCCGGGAGCGCATCACTCGCGCATGGCAGGAGGCGAGGCAAGTCCGCGAAATCATGCTGTTCCTACATAGTCACGGCGTCAGCACCAGCCGAGCGGTTCGGATATTCAAGACATACGGGGAGCAAGCAATCGAGAAGGTGCGCGAGAACCCGTATACGCTGGCGAAGGACATCTACGGGATCGGCTTCGCGACCGCCGACCAAATCGCCCAGAGAGTCGGGATTCCGAAGGACTCCCTCAACCGAGCGAGGGCGGGCATTGACCACGTGCTGCTGGAGGAAACCTCGGACGGACACTGCGCCCTGCCGCTGGAAAAGCTCAAGCTTGCGGCGGTCAAGCTGCTGGCGGTGCCGGAAGCCATAGTCGAACAAGCCCTGTCGCAGATGCTGACCAGCGGCTCCCTGCTGCTGGAGGAAATCGACGGCGAGCCGCTGATCTTCCTGCCTCACCTCAGGAAGGCCGAGGAGGGCATCGCGACACGGATCAAATGTTTGGCAGGAATGGCAACGCTCTATCCGTTAATCGACTTCGACAAGGCGGTTGCGTGGTGCGAGCGGCGGACAGGTAAGACGCTCGCCCCCAGCCAGCGGGAGGCGCTGAAGACAGTTCTTGGGAACCGGGTTGTGCTCATCACCGGAGGACCGGGCGTAGGCAAGACGACGCTGGTGAACTCAATCCTGATGATCCTCCGTGCCAAGGGCGTGAAGTGCCTGCTGTGCGCCCCAACTGGACGAGCCGCAAAACGGCTCACCGAGACCACTGGCTTGGAAGCGAAAACCATCCACCGCCTTCTGGAGATCGACCCCGGCACTGGTCGGTTTACCCGGAACGAGTCCAACCCCCTTGCCTGTGGACTTCTCGTCGTCGATGAGACCTCGATGGTTGACGTGCCGCTGATGCACTCGCTGGTGCGGGCTATTCCGAATCCCTCCGGCCTGATTCTTGTCGGCGACATAGACCAACTTCCGTCCGTTGGACCGGGCACAGTTCTTCATGATTTGATCGAGAGCGGCGTCGTGCCGACCGTGCGCCTCGCGGAAGTGTTCAGGCAGTCTGCGGACAGCCAGATCATCACCAACGCACATCGCATCCGCCGAGGACAGATGCCGGATATGCGAGGTGCAGACCCGAATTCCGACTTCCATTTTGTCGAGCGGGATGAGCCGGAAAAGATCGTCGCGACACTGGTTAAGCTGGTGCAGGAGCGGATTCCAGAGCGATTTGATTTAGACCCAATTCGCGACCTGCAAGTGCTGTGCCCGATGAACCGGGGATCGTTGGGTGTGAGGGAACTCAACACAGCCTTACAGCGCGTCTTGAACCCAGTTCGTCCCCGCGAACCCATCGTCGAGCGGTTTGGCTGGCGGTTCCAGATGGGGGACAAGATTATCCAGACCGAGAACGATTACGACAAGGACGTGTTCAACGGAGACGTGGGGATCGTGGAGCGGGTCGATCCGGTGGAGCAGCAGGTCGCGATCCGCTTCGATGACCGGATAGTGAAGTACGACTTCGGCGAACTCGACGAAGTGTCTCTGGCCACGCGGTCACGATCCACAAATCGCAGGGTTCAGAGTTCCCGGCAGTCGTGATCCCGCTCGCAACTCAACATTACATGCTGCTGCAACGGAATCTGATCTATACGGGAATAACGCGAGGCAAGCGGCTGCTCGTCCAGATCGGTCAGAAGAAGGCGCTGGGCATCGCCGTCCGCAATGATCGTCCGCAGAGGCGGTATTCCGGGCTGCTCGCCAGCCTATTACAATCGCGGGGTATTAGTTGAGGAGCAGCGGTTGACAAGCCCGGCTCGACACTCGGCACAGTTGCCTACATGTCGCCGGAGCGCTCTCGCATTGCTGATGGGGCAACGACGGTCATCAAAGGTGGATTTAATATTTATATGGGAATCGGAAGCACAGAGGGATTCGCACCGAAATTGCCCACAACACTGAAAGCTTAGCCAAGCAAACCATCTGGTGCTACCGAATCGGGAAGGTAGTTCTTCACGCACCGAAATCGATGCCTAACGAAGGCCCCCGATGGGTCGCATAGATCACCTCGTACCTCCGTTCATTGCTTTGACGCAACGACAGCCTTCACCTTTCACAGTAGCCTTTAGCTTCCCCCATCAGGTTCTGAATGCAGTCGGAAGGTCGAAGAGTCGTGATACGTGCCCGAGTTTCGCTCCTCTCCGTGGCAAACATTAGGCAATTACTCTGCGTGACGAGAATCACATCGCTGATGTCGTCGGCCACCACAAAATAGGACTAGTGAATATGGAGTTAGAGGTTTGTTGTCCGTACTGCATCACCGCTCACGGCTTTCGTCACATGATCTGGACTACTGGCAAGGCCTATGTGTGTCCGGATTGCGGTCACATCGTCAACCATGAGCGTGAAGAGTCCCTCTGTAGTTGCGGACGATGCAGCACGCGGACACATTCGCATAGCGCAACCGAGAAGGCAGGCGATTGGGTCGGTGTCGCAAACGACGCTACTAAGGCGTCCTCGAAAAAAAGAATTTCTGCGCCATAGCGACAGGTTGGTGTTACGCAGCAGTGCGCGATTGTGAACGACAATCAGAGTCGGTCAATTGGCGAAGTTCGCGGTCGTCGATCCAGAATTGTGCAAAGCCACATTCCAGGCAGACTTGCACTTGAGGGAATACCCACACCGTTGGCTTTTCGAGCATTTCGATACCGGGGAAATGGATGTTTATCTCAGCAGGAAATTTCGATTGGGTCGGGTGGTTACATTTATGCGACATTGGCTGGGCCTCACAGATTGAACGGAATTTGCACATCATAACGCTCCTGCGTTACGAGTCGATGAAAATGATCGTTGTCTTCTTTGGTTCTCGGCGCTTCCGATTTTGCAGTTGACGGAGCGGGGTGAATCGAATTATGCAAGAGATTCGCGCCACAATTGCGAAGGCAGAGACCGACTCTGGTCGAGAACTGGTTTAAACGCAATGCGCAGAATCGGCTTGCGCCGCTGTCCTTATTGCGGAAGCGCGAGGGTCCGCCTCTCCCATCGCAAAACACTGTGGGAGAAAATTGCTTTCCTGTTATCACTTCGGCTTATGAGATGCCGCGACTGCTTGCTCCATCACTACAAGCCGTTATTCATTCCTGCCAGAAGTGTGCGCATTTGCAGTTCTATAACTTCGCCAATGGCTCCGTCCTGTTCAGAAAGAGAGTCTCCCAATGTCTCCTAACGAGCGTGCGGACATCTGGCAAGAACGCTATGTTGCGGCCATTCTGGAAATTGATAGCGAAAAGATTCCGTTGCGTGTTCGTGCAGCGAAGATGGCAATCTGTGATCGCGTCAAAAGAAGAAGAAAACGGACAGATACTCTACGAAGCTGAATTGACTGTCAATGGTCACAGCAAAGATATATCGATGGATAGCGCAGGAAATGTCGTCGAGGTAGAAGAGGGATGGCGTTTGACGCGCTCCCCACAGCAGTGAAAGATGGACTTCGAAAGAAGGCGGGAAAAGGAAAAGTCACCAAGGTTGAATCGCTAACGAAGCGTGGCAAACTTGTCGCGTATGAAGCGAAAGTAATGACAGAGGGCAACAAATCAGAAGTGCAGGTCGGGCCCGGTGGCGAAGCTCTCGATCACGAAGAATAATTTTCAGGCTTTTCCACTTGTCGGCTTGGCCGCATGTGCGGTGCGAAGATGGTCCAGCAAGTGCGTGATTGAGCGATCACTTGTCGTCCAAACTGAATTGTTCCCGTTACGACTGGTGTCATACTTGAGAAGTCGAAGTATCCCTCATTGGCCATTCAAACTCCATGTCATGATTCGGATGCGGGCTTCGATCAGCACTGGGCTCCAGCTCACTGTATTTCTCTAAACGACGATCCTCCGTCGTAGCCAATGCGGGCGGCTCGATCGGTAAGGGAAATTCCCCATTCTTGAAGGCGCTTGAGGAGATCTGGAGGCACCCCAGCTTTGGCGAATAGGCGGACGGCAACCCAAGCGTCTCCGCCGCTAATGTCGGAATAAAGATTGGCGGAACGCGATTCAGGGGGCAACCCGATGGGCAAGTATTGACCAACCGAGTATTGGTAATTCTTGTCCAACCATGCCCTCAGTACCGACGTGGCAATGGCTCGATGAATTTCGGGCGACAAGGTGCCGAAGATTGGGGACCACGCAGAACTCACCGTGATGCGTGGATCGATATTTTGTTCGGGCCTCCAGCCCTGTCGAAGGTCTTCGGGGCTGAGTTGTGGATCAGTTGACTGGAACGCCTTTGTTACGGCAACCAAAACCCGTACAGGCTCGGGGTATCCCGTTTCGGCAAATAGATCGTGAAACTGATTAATCACGTAGACCCAATCAACCGGGTATCGATCGCGATGACGGTGGTTCCCACTGTTTAGCAGAATCTGCAACTCGTACCAGGCGGCGGTGAAGTATTCGTTCGTTAACGCGCTACCCCCGACTCCCGCCGTCCCATTCGGAATGTGGGTCGCCGAAGGCGCGGTTTCGGCCGGTATCGTATTCATCCACATGCGAGAATCAGCACTATCTCCGAACAGATCGTGCCCTCGCCCTTCAAGATTGAACTCCTGCATCAGCTCCCACGTCTTCACCACTTGCCATAGTTGCGTCGAGTAAACGCGATCGCCAAGGTCCGGCGTCCACTCCGTTCTGCCATTGATAAAAGGCTTGAAGAAGGCACGACGCGCCTGTGACCACCGTGCAAAAGCTGCAGCCACTGTCCGGACATCAGAATTCCTGTAAGAACTCATTGGAAGTAGAGACTGAAGTGTGTTCTTGCGTTCTTTGCCCGATGATTTCTTACCGCTGTAAAGTTGAGCGAATTCGCTTTGTTCAAATACCGCCCCCCACGCATCTTTCGGATGTACACGGGGCAACCATTGACTCCAAGTCGGAAGTTGCAACGCGATCGGAATCTGGCGGGCGCTGAGTTTCCCATCCGGGCGAAACACCTCTGGCGTAACCAATCTGACAAGCGCACGTGGCTCCGCAGGGCTACTCCCGGTCCATAACCTATCAACTTGTGACGCCTGCAACAGATAGGGCAAGCCGTCTCTGTCGTCCGGCAGCACCCATGCG
>Ga0126371_10000960_pt1 | contig 23998 bp, 20 predicted proteins | sample PanSoiMetaPlot_4_FD_110145 | JGI IMG/M metagenome (GOLD analysis project Ga0126371, IMG submission 110145) | Tropical forest soil microbial communities from Panama - MetaG Plot_4 | ecosystem: Environmental > Terrestrial > Soil > Tropical forest > Bulk soil | place: Panama | collected 2016-02-17 | reverse complement strand
CGTCCAACTGAAGAAGGAACGGGAAGACATTCGAGGCCGCGTGGAGAAGATGCTGGCTCAGATCGAGTCGCTCGCCGAGGCCAGCTAGCTCCTAGGGCTTTCTACGGAGAATAAACGATGGCGACAGCGACCAAAGATCCAGTAGTCAGAGATGCGCAGAACGCCAGCGTACGAGTCGAGATCTTCGACCAGGCCTATAACCTCCGCGGCTCCGATCCCGACTACATTCTCAAGCTAGCTGAGTACGTCGACGCCAAGATGCGCGCAGTCGCCGAGGCCACGAATACCATCGACACCGTCCGTCTCGCCGTGCTCGCGGCCCTCAACATCGCCGACGAGTATCATCTGATCAGAAAGAAGCAAGATGGCCGGACAACCGATTACCAGAAGCGTGCGCATCAATTAGTTCATGCACTCGATGAGGTTTTGCAGGAAGACCGCAAAGCGGGTTAGCCCGCGCCTCGCTTCATCCCTGTTCAGCCTTTTCGCCCTCCTCGCCGCCTCTGTCGCCCAGCAACCCATCGTTCGCTCGCGCTCGAACCTCGTCCTGATTCCCACACTGGTCAAGGATTCCCAAGGTTCGATCGTTTACGGACTGCAGGCACAAGATTTCATCGTCGAAGACAACGGCGTCCAGCAATCCGCCCGTCTCGACGAGGCGCCCGAAGGGCAGCCCATTTCCCTGGTCGTCGCCATCCAGCGCGGCCGGCGCGCGTTTTTTGAGTACGATCGGATGCAGGGGCTGAAGAGCATGCTTGGCCCTTTATTCGGGACTGGCAAAGCAAGAGTCGCCCTGGTAGAGTTCGACGGCAACGTGGAGCTCACTCGAAATTTCACCCCTGAAGAGCGCCACATCGACGCCGATCTGTCCAGCTTGCAGCAGGGAGATTCCGGAGCCGCTATCCTCGATGCAATTGCATATTCAATCGCGCTGTTGAATGACGAGCCTGAGGATCGCCAGCGAGTTCTGCTGCTTATCAGCGAGGTCCACGATCACGGCAGCCACGTTAAGATCGAGGACGCGGTTTCCGCGATTGGCCGGATCAACGCCACAATGTATGCGCTCACCTTTTCGCCGGGTCTCTCGAATATTCTCGACACTGGACGAGGTACAAACCGGCGTGGAGAAAAGAATGAGATGCACAACGGAATCGATTTCATGGATCTTGCCTATCGCACAGCCCAGCTGATGCGGAAGAATGTTCCCAGCACGGTTGCCAACATGACCGGTGGCGAATACGAACTCTTCACAACGCGAAAGAAATTCGAAGTAAGAATGAACGACTTCACCAATCACCTGCACAGCCGGTACCTGTTGAGCTTCGCGCCGCAGAATCCGCAGCCAGGACTACACCAGCTACGCGTGCATTTGAAAAATGGCGGAAACGTCTCAGTACTAGCACGCACGAGTTACTGGGCCGAGGGTGCGCAGTAATGGCTGCCCGCTACTGTTGAGTTGAAGCGGAATTCGTCGGCGCATCTAGAACTTCCCGCACTTTTCCGACGAGCGCAGAAAGTGTAAAGGGCTTAGGCAGAAACCACAGTCCGGGATCAAGCACGCCATAGTGCACGATCGCATTGTCCGTATACCCGGAAATGTACAGCACCCTGATGCGAGGGCGCATCTTGATGGCCCTTTCTGCGAGCTGCCGCCCATTGATGCGCGGCATCACGACATCGGTGATCAGCAGCCGAATATCGCTGTGATCGTTCTCGCAAATCGCCAGTCCTTCCTCGGGTGTGCTCGCCGTGAGTACGTTATACCCGCAGTGCGCAAGCACCGATGTGCTCAACTGGCGAAGCTGCGGGTCGTCCTCCACCAACAGTACTGTTTCCGTTCCCCTCATCACGTTCACCGGATGTTGCTCGGGGCCTGAGCCTTCCGCCGGCTGATCTACGCGAGGAAGGTAAACCTTGAAGGTTGTTCCCTGGCCGGGTTCGCTGTACACCCAGATGTACCCGCCACTCTGCTTCACGATCCCGTACACCATTGACAGGCCAAGTCCAGTCCCTTTTCCGACTTCCTTCGTCGTGTAGAAGGGTTCGAAAATTCTCGCCATTGTCTCGGCACTCATTCCCGCGCCCGTGTCACTCACCGCCAGCATCACATACCTTCCAGGGATAACAGGCTGGTGCTGGCGGGCGTAGGTCTCGTCCAGCGTCGCGTTCGCGGTTTCCAGAGTCAACTTCCCGCCGTTAGGCATAGCGTCGCGGGAATTCAGCGCAAGATTCATGATGACCTGTTCGATTTGACCCGGGTCGGCTTTCACTGATCCCAAATCGTTGGCCGGTACAGTCATGACCTCGATGTCTTCGCCAATCAATCTCCGCAATAGCGAGTCGAGATTCAGCGCAACATCGTTCAGATTAATCACTCGCGGCGACAACACCTGCTTCCTGCTAAACGCGAGCAGTTGCCGGGTGATGCCTGCCGCGCGATTGGCTGCAGATTTGATCTGGCTGGTGCTCTCCGATTCGCGGCTGCCGCGGGCAATTCCGTCATCAAGGATCTGCGTATATCCCAGAATTACCGTGAGAAGATTGTTGAAGTCGTGGGCAATGCCCCCGGCCAGCCGGCCAACCGCTTCTATCTTTTGAGACTGCCGCAGACGCTCCTCAAGAGCCACCCGTTCCGTAATGTCCCGAATACCGCTTGAGATCAACATTCCCTGCTCGGTATGAAGGGGGCTTAGATTCACCTCGATAGGGAACTCTGTTCCGTCCTTCCGAAGTCCGTATAACTCCATCCCTTGGCCCATTTCACGCACTTCCGGTCTATCGGCAAACTCACCGCGGTGCTGGGGATGTTTGGCCCGAAAACGTTCCGGCAGCAGCATCTCGATCTGTTCACCCAACAACTCTTCGCGTCCGTAACCAAATAACTTCTCGGTCTGCGCGTTTACCAGGACAATCTTGCCCTCGCGATCCGCCACCACTATTCCGTCGGGAGCCGATTCGAGCAGGCCGCGGAATTTTTCTTCCGCGCGCCTCCGCTCCGTGACATCCTGCACGAGCGAGGCGACACCCAGCACTTTGCCTGCTTCATCGACCAGTGGTGTGTTGTACCACTCGCACGAAATCACCTCTCCTGTTTTCGTGATGTTCTCGTTCGCGTTAACATTTCCTTGCTCCCCAATCTCGCGCGCGATTACTTTTTTCCAGAGCTGATGAATCTGCGGACGCAACTCCGGTGGCAAGATGAAATCTCCGGTCTGCCCCATTGCCTCCTCGCGCGTGTATCCGAAGATTCGTTCTGCCGACGGATTCCACGCCGCAACCCGAAAATCCAAGTCCCACTCCACCACGGCCAGCGGAGTCTTTTCAAAGTGCATCCGCAATTTTTGTTGCGATTGCCGGATCGCTTCTTCCGCAAGCTTTCGGTCGGTAATATCTCGTGAGATACCCAGCACGCCCGCAATTCGGCCTTGCGAATCTAGATATGGACCTTTAGTCGTGAGATATGTGCGATTAACACCACTTAACAGATGCGAGAATTCATAGGTCAGGCTCACTCCGGTTTCTACAACCTGACGGTCCCGATCCATCAGCCAACGCGCCGTTTCAGGGGGGAACACCTTCATGTCGGTATTGCCCAGCACTTCGTCCATGGTCATGCCGACCAGGTTCGCGGCGGCGGGATTGATCATCATGTAACGCTTGTCGAGAGCTTTTACAAAAACCGCATCTGGCGTGCTCTTCATAATGCCGCGCAGCAAAGAGAGATTTTTCTCCAATTCGTGCGAACTGCGCAGCAATTGTCTCTGCACGACAAACATCCGCCCACCTGCGGCGGCAAACGAAAACATCACCAGAACCAGGGACCAGACAAATTGCTCGCGGGCAATGCTCAAAACGAGAGGAAATACAATCGCAGGAATCAGCAGCGGAGAAAATTGCGCCAGAAGCCGGAAACTCGGGGAAGCGGGAACGCCGGCTACTGCTGGCTCAGGCTCATTCCACGTTCCGGAGAGCAGGATTAGGAAGCAGCTCACCAGTGTCCACGCCAAGTCCGTCCACCGGCCCTGCTTGTAGTGGCCAGTAGCCTGGTAGTAGAGCGTTGTATTCGACACCAATGCATACACAACAAGAGATGCGCCCATGCGCCAGAAAAAGGATTTTTCGACGTGGTCCGCAGCCAGGGCAGCGCGCACAAGGAAAGTAACCGCGATCAGCCCGAAGAAAAAGATTCCGGCGTGCATCGTGCGGATCTGCATCGCCTGGCTCGCGAGCTGCCATCGCGAAGGAACGTAAATTTGTGACAACTCGACCGCTAGCACCAGCACGCAGACTTGCGTGAAGTCGCAAACCCGCAGCCATTGATAATCGCTGTTCGGGTCGCGTGGGGTCAGGAACAAGGTCATCACGATCGGGACGACCCAGAAAAAAACAAGGACGTCACTCGGCCACACGCTGGCGAGCGGTGCGTGAAGGTAGTCGTAGTACTGGGTGTAGCCGGCTTGCCCGATAGTGATGAGTAGGAACGAAAAGCTGGTGAGCCGCCAAACTCGCTTGCCGAATGGACCTGCGAGCCGCGAGGTCTGCCAACAGATCACCGCCGCGGTGAGTGGCGCGATTGTCTCAATCCAATCGCCCCAGAGCGACGCTGTGTCTGTTCCGTAGCGGGCAACCAGAATCGACACGTGTACGAGGACCAAAATGGACGCCGCCGCAATTGCGGTCGTGCGCAGCCTCGGCATTGGTTGAAATCGCTCCAACGCGTCATCATCCGCAGACGAACGCGTGTTGCCCCAAAATTGACACCAGAGTATACACTCAAAGCTCCGCAACAGAATCAAGTACTTGAAGCAGTCCATGAGCACACAGAACCGACGATACACAAGTGGACTGGAGTCCTTCGTGTGAATGCCGCGTTACTTTAGTTGCAAGCTTTCTGCCAACTATTTGCGCTCTTGCACTTGCCAACTTCACGCGTTTTCCCTAGCATCCATTTTGAAAGCCGGCCTGCCAGGTTGGTGATGGCGGGTAACCGATATTTGAACCAATGCAGAATGAACGGGAGCTCGACTCGAACTAGGATCCGGTGAGCAATGCTGCGCCATGCGCAGATGCCTAAAGGGTCTCGGCGGGCGCCCAACGTCTACCGACGGGTTCATTCTCGGCCCCGTCACACGGCTCAGTGGGTCGGCTTGCTTTTGCAATTCTTGAAGGTGTTGCTGCGGCCGCCGTCATCCTAGCGGAGCAGTTTTTCAGGCGCATTGAAGAGCCTGCCCTGAGCTGCCAGGCGAAGGGATCTCTCGCGCAGCTTCCCCGCCCACCGTCTCACTCCTGCTAGACTAACCAAGTAGCAAATCCCAAGTTCCCGCATCTAATAATCAGTGTTCCCACAAATCTTTCATATCGGAAGTTTCTTCCTCCCGACCTACGGATTCCTTGTCTCTCTAGGAGTTCTGCTCGGCCTCTGGGTCGGCGTCCGCAACTCCGAACGCCTTGGCTATAACGGCGACAAGGCCTGGAATTTCGGCATTCTGCTGGTTCTTTGCGGAATACTGGGCTCGAAGGTTCTTTACATCATCAACGAGTGGAGTTACTACTCCACACACAAAAGCGAGATCTTCAGTATCAACACGCTGCAATCGGGTGGAGTTTTCTCCGGAGGTCTGATCGCGGCCTTCGTCGCCGCTGCCTGGTACGTCCGCAGGAATCATATGCCGGCGCTGGGCACCTGCGACGCCTTTGCTCCGGGTCTCGCCCTTGGACATGCCATCGGTCGTCTTGGATGCTTCGCGGCCGGATGTTGCTACGGCAAACCCACGCATCATTGGTGGGGCGTCACGTTCCGCAATCCGCTGGCAAATTCGATTACAGGTACTCCGCTCGGAATTCCTCTCGAACCTACGCAGCTGTTTGAATCTGCCGTGGAGTTCGCGAACTTTTTCTTCCTGATGTGGCTGTTGAAACGCAGAAGATTCGACGGCCAGATCTTTGGTGCGTTCCTGTTCATCTACGGCGTCGCGCGATTCTTCCTCGAATACCTTCGCGACGATCCCGGCCGTGGATCGGTTTTCGGCGGCGCGATGACCGGCACTCAACTGATTGCGATTGGACTGGTGCTTGGTGGTGGACTGATTTGGTGGCTGCGGCCCGGGTCGAAGACCGCCAAGACGCAAGCCTTGCCCGCAGCCAGATAGCTCGCGCACATTCCGAGTTAAGCTTCCCACTATCGCGGTTGCAAGACGGTGTATTTCGTCGCCGTGTAGCCTAGCGCCGCTCCCAGGAACACGTCGGAGGCAAAATGGGCGCTGGTCGTAACGCGCGAGAAGCTGATGACCGTGGCAAAGCTATATGCCAGCAATGGAACCCATCTGTGATTGTGATATCGTTCGGCAACAACCGTCGCGACGGAGAACACTCCTGCAGCATGCCCCGACGGGAATGAACTGCCTCGAAACGGCGACTGTCCCCCGCTGAAGAATGTATCGTTAAACGATCCGTTTAACGGAACGTCGACGGGCCGCTTCCTGCGCGTGACGGCTTTCATGGCTAGATCTACGATGGCAGAATTCGCGTAGGCCTCGCCACAGAGGATAGCCGTTTGTACCTGGTAGTCGTCTTGGCGCTTATACCCGGCGACCATCAGTGCTGCCGGAACCGCAATCACTTCCGCCGTGGTGATATACGCGTTGAAGGGATCGTTGATGTCATCAAGTTGCCCCTGATGGTTTCGGAAGTACGGCGCGGTGTACTTATCGGTCGCAATCAGGACCGCGGTTCCTCCAGCGATGGCAAGCGTAGGCACCCAGTATTTTCCCTTTGCCAGGCCGACCGGAAATGTCCATACCATCTTTTGATCGTGAAGGAAATCTTTGGGCAGGGAACGCCAAGAGACCTTGCGGTCCGAGGCTGGATCGCCGCCGTGGTGGGGATGAAACTCGATTTCCGATGGGGCATCCGGCAACGGGTTATCAGTTTGTTGGGAGACCTGGGCACTACAAATTCCTGCACAAACAAGAACGGTGAAGGCAAACAGGTTTTCCCGTCGAAGAATCGCGGCTCGAGGCATCGACGGGCTTGGATGCCATTTCTCCCTTTGGGGAAGCCGGGATTGTAGCTGTCGCGGCCTCCGAAGCCCGCATGAATGTAGTATTGTCCACCAGAATGGCCGAGGGTCTCCAGACTTCAATCACGGTTGCGGACGAAGACGCCGGTAAGCGTCTGGACCAATTCCTCGCTTCCCACCTCGACGTCAGCCGGGCAAGGATCCAGCAACTGATCTCCGAAGAGAAGGTTCGCGTCGATGACGGACCCGCAAAGCCTTCTCTGAAATTGCGCGGTGGCGAGCGGATCGCGATTCTCGGTCCGGCTGAGCGCCCTCCGCTTCGCGCTATCGCCGAAGAAATCCCACTCGACATCCTTTACGAAGACGACGATCTCGCCATCATTAACAAGCCGGCTGGAATGATGGTCCACGCCGGCGCGGGAGCAACCGACGATGCCCGCAATCGCGGCACGCTGGTTAATGCACTATTGCATCATTTCGCCGCTCTCTCGGGCGTCGGCGGCGAGATGCGCCCCGGCATCGTCCATCGCCTCGACAAGGAGACCAGCGGCTTGATTGTTGTTGCCAAGAACGACGAATCCCATCGCAAACTCGCCGATCAATTCGCACGCCGCGAAGTGAACAAGAAGTACGTTACGCTCGTTCACGGCTGGATCAAGAAGGACTCCGGCACCATCTCAACCAGCATCAGCCGCGATCGCGCTTGCCGCACGCGCATGACCACCCGCCACTCTGGAGGTCGCGAGGCCGTCTCTCACTACCACGTCGCTCGTCGAATCGATTCCCCTTACGGCAAGTTCACGCTGGTTGAAGTGAAGATCGATACCGGACGCACCCACCAGATCCGCGTACATCTCTCGTCCATCGGCCATCCCGTCGTTGGCGATACTCTGTATGGCGCTCCGCGGGAAATGCGCCCCCAGCGAGTGAAGCATCTAACTGGGCCGACGCTGTCACTGGATAGGAACTTTCTTCACGCGGCGCAACTGGAACTCGCCCATCCCCGCACCGGGGCCAAGATCGCGCTTTCCAGCCCGCTTCCCGGGGAACTCGTGGCTTTTCAAGAGGCAATCGATATCTTCGCCAAGGGCCCGGCTCAGGCGAAGAATGCGTGAAGCCGACTAGCCGGTGCCAGCTATAATGCTGTTCAGGGGTAGAAACCTTTGCGTACATCCTTAACCGTGGGGGGCGCGCTGCTGGTATCGGCGCTGCTCACCCTTAACGCACCAGCCCAATCTGCACCAGACGCATCCTTGAATCCGTCTCCCGCAAACCAGCAACCAGCAACTCAACAACCTGCAACCCAGCAGTCAACTCCTGCCCAGGGAACGGATGGATCCGCGCCCGACCAGAAGCCGTCTGATTCGTCGGCATCCGATCTGACCACGATCAAGGCGATCACGAACGAGGTCAACGTCGTTTTCACCGTGACCGACAAACACGGCCGCCGGATCACCGACCTCAAGCAGAACGATTTCCAGATCCTCGACGACAACAAGCCGCCTCAGGAAATCCGCAGCTTCCACGCAGAAACCAATCTGCCGCTGCAAGTCGGCTTGTTAGTGGATGCCAGCAACTCCGTTCGCGACCGCTTCAAGTTCGAGCAGGAGTCGGCCATTGAATTCCTCAATCAGACCGTTCGCCCGAACTATGACAAGGCCTTCGTTGTCGGTTTTGACGTGACCCCCGAAGTCACCCAGGACTTCACCGACAAGACCGAGTTACTTGCCCATGGCGTCCACGAACTCCGCCCTGGCGGCGGTACGGCGCTCTACGATGCAATCTATTTCGCCTGCCGCGACAAGCTGATGAAGGCGCCCAAGTCGACCCCGGTGCGCCGCGCCATCATCTTGGTCAGCGACGGTGACGACAATCAGAGCCACGTCACGCGCGAAGAAGCAATCGAAATGGCGCAACGCGCTGAAGCCATCATCTACACCATCAGCACAAACGTCAGCGGCACCAAGGGCGCCGGCGACAAGGTGCTTGAACGCATCGCCGACGCCACGGGCGGACACGCTTTCTTCCCCTTCCAGATCCGCGAAGTAGCCAACGCCTTCGCCGAAATTCAGGACGAACTCCGCAGCCAGTACGCGATTTCGTACAAGCCCGCGGACCTCAAGAGCGACGGGCATTACCGCACCATCGAAATCGTCGCCAACGACCGCAAGAATCTTAAGGTTCGGTCGCGCCGCGGATGGTACGCACCTTCTAATGGGCCCTCGGCATCCGCAGGCTCGGTCCCGAATAACGTAGCCCGTTAGCAAGCTCACACAAATGCCTGGATACTCCGGCACTCCGCTACCGAAGAAACTGGGCATCAAAGATGGTTTTCACATTTGTTTCGTCGATGCGCCGAACGACGTGGCTGCAGAACTGAAATCATCTTTGACCAAGTGTGAACCAGTTACTGATGGCAAAACTCCGATTGACTTCGCCATGATCTTCAGCAAGTCGGCCTCGGGGTTGACCAAGGAATTCAAGCGCGTCAGCAAGCAACTGAGCGCCGCGGGAATGATCTGGGCAAGTTGGCCGAAGAAAAGTTCCGGCGTCTCGACCGACCTCACCGAAAACATCATCCGCGAAATCGGACTTGCCGCAGGGCTCGTAGATGTGAAAGTCTGCGCCGTCACCGACGTCTGGTCTGGATTAAAATTCGTCCGTCGTCTCAAAGACCGTGAGGCAGAGGTCTAACCCGCTGCGGCGATCACAAAAATTAGGAACGAGGAAGATCTATGGTTCGCGTCGGACTTATCGGATTCGGTTTGGCAGGTCAGGCATTTCACGCTCCTATGATTCGCGGCGTTGAAGGCATGGAACTCGCATGCGTTCTCGAGCGCCACACCAACAATGCGAAAGCGCGGTATCCCGAAGTCCGCATCGCGCGCAATTTTGACGAGATGCTTTCCGACAAGTCGATCAACGTAATCGTCGTCGCCACTCCAAACGACACACATTTCTCCTACACCAAAGCCGCCCTTGAAGCTGGACGCCACGTTGTGATCGACAAGCCCATGACTCCGACGCTCAAAGAAGCGGAGGAGCTAGTGCGACTGGCGGAGCAGCGCGGCCTGCTGCTCTCGGTCTATCAGGACCGGCGCTGGGACGGCGCTTATGTGACCGTAAGAAAACTGATTCAATCTGGAGTAATGGGCACGATCATGGAATACGAGGCGCGCTTCGACCGCTTCCGCCTCGACGCCAAGCCTGGAGCCTGGCGCGAAGTGGCGGACTTCCCGGCCGCCGGCGTTCTGTGGGATCTCGGTCCGCACCTCATCGATGGTGCGCTAGTCCTCTTCGGAGAACCGGAATCGATCTACGCCGCCGCTCTCTGCCAGCGCGAATCGGCGAAGGTCGACGACGCCTTCGATGTCATCCTGCAATATCCCAAGGTCCGGGCGAGTCTTCGCGCGCGCATCATCGCCTATGCCCCGAGCCATCATCTGCTCGTGCACGGCACCCACGCATCCTTCGTGAAGTACGGCATGGATCCGCAAGAAGAAATCCTGCGCAGCCCGAATTATCCCGACGGCCTCGACTGGGGCAAAGACTGGGGACTCGAACCGGAAAGACAATGGGGAACGCTTAGCCGCGTCGGCGAAGCTCCACGCAAGATTCAAACCGAACGGGGCGACTACCGCGGGTTTTACGTGAATTTCCGCGATGCGGTCGAGAAAAAGGCTCCGCTCGATGTCCCCCCCGAACAGTTCCTGCGCACCCAGCGGGCTCTGGTGCTGGCACACAAGAGCAGCCGCGAGAAACGCGTAGTCGAATGGACTGAGGTCGCTGATAACCTCGCCTCCTAGCCTCCGGCGCTGCGTCTACGGGCCGAGGTCCGCGCCGGTCACCAGACCTCACACCTCTTCCCCTCAGGCCGCACCATCGGAGGGTCTGCCTTGCAATTCCACGCCGGCTGAAATTCAGGCAGATTCGACACTGGCCCGATCACCCGATACTTCGCAATCGGATGGGGATCGCTCTGCACCATCAAACGAGCTCCCTCGGGCCGAATCTCACCCCCGCGAAATTGTGCCCAGGCAATAAAGAACTGCTGCTTGGGAGTGAACCCATCGATAGAAGCCGGACGCGGTTTCCCCTCGCGTGATTTCTGAAAGGCAAGATATGCGATCTTGGCGCCCCCCCGATCTCCGATTCTCTCGCCGAGCACCAGCTTCCCGTTGTGATGGATATCTTTCTCGATGAAGTAGTGATCGAATTGATCGGCGACTCCCGCGCCTGAAAGTTCTTCAGGTCCGCTTCGGTCCACCAGTTTCGCAAACGCCCCAGAAAATCAAATTGTTCGCCCTCATCGTCGAAGCCGTGCGAGATCTCATGTCCAATCACCACTCCGATCGCCCCCTATTTCACGGCATCGACGGCGTCATGTCGAACGCCGGTGGCTGCAATATTCCGGCCGGAAACACAATCTCATTGAGCAGCGGATTGTAATAGGCGTCCGACGTCGGAGGAGTCATGCCCCAGCGTCCACGATCCACCGGCTTGCCAATCAGATCGCGGTCATCCTTCTCGACAAACTTCCTTCCCTCGATCATGTTTTCGAAGAAGGCGTCGTGCCGGATCTCGACGTGACTGTAATCCTTCCACTTATCCGGATACCCGATCTTCGGATTGAACGTGGCGATCTTCGCCGTCGCCTTCTCTTTCGTGTCGTCGCTCATCCAAGGCCGGGTAAGAATATCGTCGCGCATCGCCGCCGGCAGATTGCCCAGCATCTCTTGCATGCGCGCCTTCGCCTCAGGGGAAAAATACTTTTCGACATACTTCTTTCCAAGCGCCTTACCCAGCCGTTGATCTGTCGATTCCGCGCAACGCTTCCAGCGCGGCTTCATCTCGGTCACACCCGCCAGATATTTGCTCTTGAACGCGAAATCCTCTTCCACAATCGGCGCAGAGAGAGCACCCGCCACCGAATCCAGCACTTGCCACTTCAGATAAGTCTTCCAGTCTGCCAGCGAGGTCTGCTGCATCTGCGGGTCGACTTCCTGCATAAACTTTGATGGCGCATTCGCTTCCTCGCTTCAAAGATAAGAAGGACAAGTTTGGTCGGCATCAGGCCGCAAGACATTTTAGACGAGCGAACAGGTTTTCCAAGTCAAAGCCTCCAGGATCTGCCGGAAATGAATTAGCATGCTAGCCATGCAAGTGACCCCGCCCGGCCTGACTGCAGATAATGTTCTCTCGGCCCTCAAGAGCGATGCATTCACCACCTTCCTTGGCGTAGCCATCGCCACCACAGGCCTGGTAGCCGCGGCATTCGCCGCGCTCCGCCGTAAGCGCGCATCACTGCTGGTCTACTTTGCGGCCTTTGCCCTCCTCTATGGCATCCGCATGTGCTTACAGACCCGGACCGCGTTCTACGTCTTTTTCGGATCGGCTGTCTTTATCCGGACACAATCCGCCATTAACTTCGTCGTTCCGATACCAGCGTTTCTATTTTTCGATGCTGCCGGATTTCTGCGCCGGAATGTGGAACTCGCCACCTATACCATGCTCGGCGTGTTCGGACTCCTCGCTGTTGCCACCCTCATCACCGGACCTTCGAGTCTTTATCAGCGGACAAACGACGTTCTCGTGATTGGAGTCTTGCTCCTTCTGTTCACGGAATCCGCTTACGACGCCAAGGTCGACCGTGACTTCATCCTTGCGCGTCGCGGACTGCTGATTTTCGCGGCGTTTGCGCTCTGGGCCAATATCACTTCGGTGCTGCAGCTCGGGCTTCCAAATGTGGAGCCGATTGGGTTCGTCGCGCTGCTCGCGTGCCTCGGTTATGTCGCGGCTCGTCAGACTCTCCGGCGCGACCAACAACTGGCAGAGATCAGCAAGGAATTGGAAGTCGCGCGCCGCATTCAGCTCTCGATTCTGCCCTCGGAGTTCCCAAAGGCCGGCAAGTTCCGCGTCGCCGCGCGCTATGTTCCCATGACGTCGGTTGCAGGAGACTTCTACGATTTCGTTCTCGCCGACGATGCCCGTGCTGGCCTGCTGATCGCCGACGTCTCAGGCCACGGCGTCCCTGCTGCGCTGATTGCGTCGATGGTGAAATTGGCTGCAACCTCGCAGCGCACGCAGGCCAGCGATCCAGCGGCCCTGCTAGCCGGAATGAACGCCGCATTGCATGGAAACACGCAGAGCCAGTTTGTAACCGCGGCGTACGTCTATCTCGATGCGCACCGCGAGGAACTGCGCTATTCGGCGGCGGGCCATCCGCCTATGCTGCTGTTGCGAAACGGAGCGGTCTCTGAAATCGTTGAGAACGGGCTCATCCTCGCGGCGTTCGATTTTGCCTCTTACGAAAGCAAGACGCACCGGCTAGAGCCTAAGGATCGGCTGCTGCTATACACAGACGGGATCATTGAGGCCGCGAATGCCGCCGGGGAATTCTTCGGAGCGGAACGCCTGTCAGATCTTTTGCGCGAGTCAGCTGCGGTTTCGGCCCGCGAAGCGGCTGATCAGATCATTCGCGCAGTACGAGGATGGGCCAGCACGCAGGACGACGATTTAACTGTGCTGGTTTGTGATTATGCCGCAGCCGCGTAGCGGATGACATCGAAGATCTAGTGAAAACCTGCGCATGCTACCCGCCGGCCTTCAGTTCCTGCAGCACCTGTTTGGCAATTTCCTTCAGCGTCTCGAACACTCCTACCCCTTGGAACGCGACCGCCTCGACGATCGGTTCGTTCTTCTTGCGGAGTTCGGTTGAAAGTATGTCAACCGGCAGAATGTTGGGCAGGTCGCGCTTATTCAGTTGCAGCACGTAGGGAATCTTGTTGAAGTCGTACCCATGCTCTCGCAAGTTCGACATCAGGTTTTCCAGCGCTTCCACATTGGCATCCATCCGCTGTTCCTGCGAATCCGCCACGAACACGATGCCATCAACGCCCCGCAAAATGAGTTTGCGGCTGGCGTCGTAAAAGACCTGTCCCGGAACCGTGTAAAGGTGGATTCTGGTCTTAAATCCGCGTACAGAGCCTAGATCGAGAGGCAGGAAGTCGAAGAACAGAGTACGCTCGGTTTCGGTGGCCAGCGAGATCATCTTGCCCTTTTGCTGGTCCGCGGTCTTTTGATAAATCACTTGCAGATTGGTCGTCTTGCCGCCGAGCCCGGCGCCATAGTAGACGATCTTGCAATTAATCTCCCGGGCTGCGAAGTTGATGAAACTCAAAGGCTTTCCTCAAATGCGGACACCCCCTCCGGGGTTTCCGCTCCGCACATCTGTCCTTTTGGAGGCTCGGGGTCTTTATATCACACGGGGGGGGACCCACGGCAGGTTACTCAGGTGACCCCCGGTCCAAACGTCGTTTCAAATGAATGGCGAATGCTAAGTCGGAAACGCTAATGGGCTGCCGGAATCCTGTAATATCCGTCCTTCGCAGAAACCTTCAGCCCCTTTTTGTGCACGATCACTTCAATGCTGCGATAGGCCGAACTATCCGCGCTCGGCTTCGGGTTGTAGCCCAATGTGTACTGATTCCTGGCTTGAGAGGTCACCGACGCGTATGCGTCTTCAATGGCATTCCGGGACAGTTCGCTATACACCTGGCCGCCACCGGTCGCGTAGACATACCTCGGAAGAATGTTGCTGTAGCCCTGCCCCTTTAACCGAAGCCTCCCGATCTGCTTGTACAGAGGCAGAGCTCCCTGGCCTACCACTACAGCTTGCACCTGGATGTCGCGTGTTTGCAGCAATCTGAGCACGTCCGCATAACTGGCCCGGCTGCCGGATTCCTGTCCATCGCTGATGATAAAGATCACTTTGCGCAATTCTCGCGGCCGTTTGCTTAGATCAAGCGCCGCCCGCAGGATGGCGTCATTCAACACGTGCGACTCCCTGGGAGGAGTAATGACCGGCGGCGGCCCCGAGGTTCCGACGGGAATTCCATTGATCATCGGCGGTTGCGGGCCCAACGGTCCACCCAGGACCGGCGGCCCGTTGTTGCGCCCGCGCACCAACTTCATCTCGTCGAGCGCGGCGGTCAGCTTTTCTCTTCTCGCTGTAAAGTCCGCCAGCTGACTCACGGTGCTGCTGTAGGTGTACAGAGCTGCCTCATCGTATGGACTGAAAGCTCCGATCAATGATCCGTAGGTTTCGTTTACCTTCTGGAACGTCACATCAGGCAACCCGATGTCCAGCACGATCGCTACCGACAATGGAAAAGGATCGCTGGTGAAGTAAGTCAGCGTCTGCGGTTTTCCATTTTCATTGACTGTGAAGTCCTTCCAGGTCAGCCCGTAGACCAGACGGTTTTGACTGTCCCTCACCAGCACTGGAACCTGCACAAAGCTGGTCGTGACTCTCAGCTTGTAGAGAGGCTCATTAGGATTGACTTGATTTCTCGGTCCTGTCGAAGAATCCCCCGGCGGCACGCTTCCGGCAGGAACTGTCTGCACCGGTGGCATCGGTGGCGGTGTCTGTTTCTGCGTGCCCGTCGGTTGCTGGCCCGAGGGTTCACTAGTGGAAGGCTCGCTCGTCGATGATGAGTCCGGCGGAGCAGCATTCTGTGGATTGGCAGGAGCTGCCTCCGGATCGGGGGTCGGCTTGGATGCTGGTGGTTGCACGGTCGACGGAGCATCAGGGATATCCTGCGAAGCCTGCGGTTTAGCCGGAGCCTGGTTCTGACTCCCGGATTGCGCTATGGCAACTTGAACCGCAATCCCAAGGACAATCAAGCCAAAGCCTGCCAGAACCCGCCCAAAGACTCCCTTTTCAGCCGTCATTCCTACCCCCACTTCGAAAAAAACACTCCCACTCCTTCTCGGATGCCAATGCCCTGCCATTTGGTGCATCTAAAGGTTCAGGATTAGACTAACAAAAACTTTCCGTGAGAGTCCCGGATGCTGAAAACCTTTGTTTTTCCTCTACTTGGGTGCGCGTTCGTTGCGGCCGCGCTATGTTTCGTGCCGGTCCGCGCCCAGCAATCTTCCCAGTCGGCGCCATCCCAACAGTCTGAGGACAATCAGAAACCCGGCGAGACCCTGAAGGTCAACGTCAACGTCGTCCAGCTCTTCTTCAACGTGAAAGACAAGCACGGCGCCCTGATCCCTAACCTGACCAAGGATGACTTTCAAATCGCGGAAGATAGCAAGCCTCAGACCATCAAGTACTTCACCGCGGAGTCGAACCTGCCCTTAACTCTGGGCATGATGATTGACGCCAGCGGCAGCCAGCGCAATGTAATCGATATGGAAAAGGAAGTTGGCGGCGCATTCCTCAAGCAGATCCTCACCGATAAAGACGAAGCTTACGTCATGAGCTTCGACATCTCGGTCGACCTGCTACAGGATTTCACCCGCGACACTCACCGCCTCCAAGCTGCGCTCAATAAGGCCAAAGTCAATGTCGACGTCACCAGCGGCGGCATCCCGGGCATGGGCGGAGGCCCCGTTCCGACCCGCAATGCTCCCGGCACTCTGCTCTATGACGCCGTCTACCTTTCAGCCCACGACATGCTCTCACAGGAGACTGGTCGAAAGGCGATGATCCTCCTGACCGACGGCCAGGACGAGGGGAGCCGTCTCAAAATCCAAGACGCCATCGAGGCCGCCCAGAAGGCCGACGCTATCGTTTACGTTCTGCTCTGCGCCGACCGTGGATTCTACGGCGGGTTCGGCGGTTACTCCGGCGAGGGCGAAATGCGCAAGCTGACCGAACAAACCGGAGGCCGCGTCATCAACGTTGGCAACAAATTCGACAAGCTCCGCGAAGCCTTCGATCAGATCGCCAACGAACTCCGCAGCCAATACAATGTGGGCTACACTCCGACCAACATCAAGCAGGACGGTACCTACCGCAAGATCGAGATCAAGAACAAACAGAACTACAAGATTCAAGCGCGTGCGGGCTACTATGCCAGCCGGGGTAACCAGGACCAATAGCAGAAAAAACTCCGACATTACTCGTCCGCTGCACCGTTCACAGGAAGGGCACTGACTATTTCAGCACTCGCGCCTCTGCAACCTGCCCCATCTTCTCGAAGGGAGTGCATCGATCGGGAACAGTGAAAAACTCCCGGTCGGGGGTTCCCATGACGATATCCCGGTACACCGCCCGCAGCGTGACTTGATCGATGTGAGACTCGATCTTCACTGGGATGCCACGAAGATCTTCCGCTTCCCAAACTCTCGACTCAACAGTCTTACCGTCAGGCTCGATGACAGTAACGTCTTCGACCTTCGTCGCGTGCCCCTCAACCGTTTCGGACCCAGCAGCAACCCGCTTAACAATGCGTCCTTGAATCAACTGGAGCGGACTGGGCAGCATCTTGGCTTGATCAGGATTCATCGACACGCACTGATGACTCTTATCCGGGTACGTGGTGAGGTTATACACTTTGCTACTCACCGGCACGTACAACGTGGAAATCGCGGTGCTGCGTTCCACCCGCACACTCGATCCTGAACGGTAAACCTTCATCGTCAGATCTGCGCGGCGCGATTGAAAAACCTGTGTAGCCGTGAAATTGGGAAAATCCCAGCCGTCTTGCGCGTTCACGGCGCTATTTAGAAAGAGAACCAGCCATCCCAGCATAACCACCGCTATGAATCTTCCTGTTTGCATGATCCTCCCGTTCGTGAATGCTCGAAGTCGAAGTTGTGAGACTTGGTACAACAAAAAGGTGAGGAGGCCGTTCCCCGGCGACCTCCTCACAACCCCAAAACAACAGGGAGCCTAACTTACTTGCCCTGCAACCCGCGGGGACTGCCAACGCCCGTGCAGTAATCCCACGACGCGACCGCCGAAACACCGTTCGATCCGGTCTTCACGTCATAGAAGTTGCTCTTGTAAGCCTTCGCGGTCGCCAGCTGTGCATACAGCAGGTTGTTCTCCCACGTGCTGAACCAGTCACCGGCGCTGGTGGCAGGCGTGAGGAAAACAGATCCCAGTTTGTTGCCGGCGCGGTTCACGATTCCCGCAAGCGATGGCGAAGCGAGGCTCGTGCCGCCAACCGGGCTCCAGCCAGCCAGGCCGTACGCGCTGTAGACCCAGGCGCCCGATGCCGGATCGGCATCGAACGAGAAGTCCGGCGTGGTCCGATTAGAGAACTGACCGAAGATCGGATACTGAAAATCCGCCCACGGTCCGACATTGCCGCCCGACCACGTGGTTGTGTACGTTTCAACCGTGCTCGGTCCGCCGCCTGAGCCGCCCCAGCATGACTCGGAGGTGAACTTCAGTGTGGTGGAGTTGCGCAGGATCGAAGTCCCGCCCGCGGAGATCAGCCACGGATTCGTGCTCGGATATCCGACGCCGTATCCATAGTCACCGGAAGAGGCAAACGCCAGAATCGGAGTTTTGTAGCCCGTCGCCCAGTTGTAGTTAAAGTCTGCGAACAATGCATCGTCGGCGATCTGGCCCGAAAATTCCCCACCCTGCCAGCTGTTGGAAACCTGCCCGCCGGCGGGATAGTTGGTGACGATGTAGTTGAAGGCGACTTGTTCCGCATACAGAAGATCGGTCCAGGAATTCGAGCATGCTTCGACCAGCACGATGGCGGCGTTGGGCGCGAATACGTGTGCGTACTCGATGTCCATAGACGACTCGACAGACCAGCCCCGATCCGGTGGCGGCGTGCTGCAATCGCCGTTGCCGTTGGCATAGACCTTCACGAAGTTCGCGGCCGGCAGCCCCCAGTGCGAGTCAAACGCCTGCAGATCGCTGGCGGCATTCGGATTGTCAAACGCGTCCACCAGAGCGATGGCGCCATATCCGGCCGGCGAAGGTCCCCCGGAACCGGCAGTGTTGTTGGGAACGCATCCCGCGCTGCTCGGACTCGAAACATATAGACAGCCCAGCGACTGCGGAGTCTCTGCTTCCTGGGTTGTACTCAATGGCCCCATCGTGCTCAACGACATGGGTGCCTGTAATCCGGATGGCTTGTTGCCGTCCGTGCTGCGCAAAACGTACGTCGTATGAACACGCCCGGCTGGCTGCTCTTTGCTGCTCTCGGGCACATATGCGTAACCGGCCTGCGGCGTTGCCTCACTCTTGCTGATCGGCATGCCTCCTCTTGTTGCCCCTGGCTCCTGCCCAAAGGCTCCCACTACTGAACACACAACGGACACCGCGACCACACACTTCATTGCAACTCTCATTTTGGTCTGCTCCAAACGGTTGGGTTTTTGTGATGGTTCGATTGGGTGGCGCGGGGAGCAGCCTGAACAGATCCCAGAAAAACCAGCAACATTCAAATAGTGCGGACGCAGGCCAAAGCGTTACATTCACCTACCGTTGCCTAATGATTCGCCGGAAACGATTAATCCGACGGAGAAAACCACGGCGGACGAATTAACGAATGAATGAGGTTGTTGGGGAAAGAGCCACGGGATAGATCAGCTTTGAGCGGGAGTATGCTGACTAATTCGTCTTAGGCTCAAGGGATGCCATCCCGAACGGCGGCGAAGCCGGCGTGAGGGAGCTTATGGCGATGAGAAGAATTCGATGGAGCGAAAAGAGGAAAACCTGCGGTGTCTGTGCCTGTGGTGTTCCGGTTGCCTGCAGTGGAGGTATCCACCCTCGTACGGTCCCTCGGGGCTCGCGCCCTCCTCAGGATGACATCGCTCTCTATGATGACATCGCTCTTGGAAGCTTGCCCGCTTAAGTCGTCTACAAAAAGACCGCACCCAAACCAGGGTGCGGCCGGTAATTAAAAACATCCCCCAACCATGTATGCGGCGTCAGCCAAGCTCTGCCGCATTGATTCTGTCGCCATCCGCGGTGACTTCAGAATCCGATTCCGCCGATTCTTCCATTACCCCATTCACAAGTTGTCACTGCGTTGTCAAGAAACGGCAATGCCTGTGCCTTTGGAAAAACTCGATTACCAAAGTGAAGAGCAGAGATACTCTCTGCTGCAACTTTCATTCCCCGCTCTGTATCTTTGATCACGAGGCCACTTCCCTGGCGTGATTACTCGTTGCCTAATCTTCCGTTTATCCCAGCCGAACCTCGCACTGCAATTTTTGTGCGCAGTCGGGTTTTGTCTCGGCATCGCCATCTTTCTCCGCGGACTACGATTGCGTCGCAACCGAGTAAGGCATCAGCTTCACCCGTGCTGATCTCCCCGAGAGCAAGCGGCTATGCATTTCCTCAGCGGACCGAAATGGTTGCCTCCGACCCGATCCGAGGGATCATTCGTCTTACCCCTGCTCCTGTGCCGATGAAAAGTGCAGAGATGACCCAACAGCAAAAGATCGCTGCCGCTCTCGCTCGAGCCGGCACATCGCACTCCACAGCCTGGGTCACGAATCTACCGGCGTAGCCGTTGAAGCGGCCGAGCCAGATTTTTTCGACGCACAACCTCGGCTCTGGAAGTCCACTCCGCTCGATTGACATCCAAGCCAAAACCCGCCGACATCACCCATCGGCTGATCGGTTGGGGCTTGGCACTCGCTGTCCTAAGCCGCTATCTGCTCGTAACCTTCCGCTAGTCACGCGGCGCGGACGCTACTCCCTACGTCCGTCCATGCACCACGGTGCTAACCTCGTTCCCACTCCTAGGCGACGAAGCCGCATTAGCCCTCTAGTACAATCAATCGCGTGAGCGACGCCGTCCGCATCGGCATTCTTGGCGACTTCAACCCCGAACTCCGCTCACACCACGCCACCAACGACGCTCTGCAACACGCCGCTCGTAAGCTCAAAATGGAAGTAAAGTCCGAGTGGCTCCCGACGCCGTCGCTCACCGGCTCCGATACTGAAAAGAAGCTCGAATCCTTTGATGGGTTCTGGGGTTCGCCCGGCAGTCCTTTCAAGAGTTTCGACGGCATGCTCAGAGGCATTGAGTTTGCCCGCCGCCGCGACTGGCCCTATCTCGGTACCTGCGCGGGATTCCAATACGCCTTCATAGAATTCGCCCGCAACGTGCTTCATGTCGCCGACGCCGACTCCGCGGAAAACAATTCCGGGTCCAAAAACATCATCATTTATCCGGTAGCCTGTGCTGTCCCCGACCGCAAAGGCAACGCGCCGAAGCTCTCGGGCAAAGTCTCCGAAATCCGCCTTCGCCCCGGCTCGTATCTGCAGTCTTTCTATGGCAAGGACCAGGAAACCGTCACCGAAGAGTACTTCTGCAATTTCGAAGTCCATCCCGAGTTCGAATGGACCACTATGGAAGCCGGATTCCCCATCGTAGCCCGCGGCCCCAACGGAGAAATCCGCGCCATCGAATCCCCCACGCACCGCTTCTATGTAGCCACGCTGTTCCAACCCCAACTCTCGTCGACCGAAAAGAAACCACACCCGATCGTCCTGGCCTTCGTCCAGGCCGCCGCCGACTGGGGCAAGAAAAAGCTGGACGACAGCGTCCTCGAATAACGCCGAATCCTTCACCACAGAGGACACAAGCTCGAATTCCCTGTGATCCTCTGTGTCCTCCGTGGTGAAGGTTTTTCATCGTTACCAAAGTCCACTCCCACTCTTCATTACCGACCACTCCCCAACCGCATCTGGAGCCCCCACCCACCCGCCGCTACACTGCCTTGCACGCGGTCGCCCTCCCCCAAGCGCGTCCGTCGGAGCCACCCATCGTCTATGCACGTGCAGCCTATGCAACTGGTTGACTCGCTCCGCATCCCATTCTCGACGCTCATCAGCTACATCCCAGTCATCGCGACGATCGTGACCACGTTCTTCAGCGTGATCCTCGCGCGCGCCACCCTGCGCTACGTCGAAGCTACCGACCGAAGTCTTGAGCTGGCCCGAGAAGAGTTCGAGCGCGAATGGAATCCAGACCTGCATATCAAGATGGAACGCGTCTCGGAAAGCGCAGCGCGCATCATCGTCACTAATTTGGCGAAGACCTCCGTCCTGTTGCAGCTTCTGCAACTGCGCAAGCTTTCGCACGCTACGCCCTTCGAGCGCTGCCGCCTGAACGACCCGCTTGTCGGAGGCATGACCTGGACGCAGGAAATGGGCAAGCGCCTCATCGGCTGCACCGGATACGAGTTCGAGGGTCCCATCGCTGCCGCCATGACCTTCTACGCCGCCGGACGCATGTACCGCACCGACTGGTTCCGCTCGCAGATCGTAGTCCGCGAAGGCCGCATCGTCAGCCTCGAGCCAAGCACTATGCCGGCACGGCGAGTACGTCAGATTGAAAGAAAGGGCCGACCAGAACGCCGCCGCGAATTCGTCCAGGACGTAGCGACTAGCGGTGCCCCGGAAAAAGAAGCTGTAAAGCCCGAAGAAAAATTCTTCACCACCGGTGCGTGATTCTTAGAGGGAAAGGACAACGGATTCCTCGTCGCTTGGCTGCTCGGAATGACAATGGGAGGGGTTGAGCTTGTGTAGGGTCGGACGCATTCGTCCGCCCACCGAGAAACGCGAGGCTGGGGCGAGCTACGCTGACTTATCCGACTAGGCAGAGGATATTTACGGTCTTAGCGGTTTGCGTTTCCAGTCACAGTGGACATGGACTTCGGCGAGACGCTGGTCAGCGATGACGAATGCGCGGAAGACCTCGGCATTCGTTGCGGCCCCGGTCGCCTTTGAGCTTCGCTCTCCGCCAACGGCCTTCGGCAGAGTGGCTTTGTATTTTTTTTTGATTCGTAACGACCCTTGAAGGGCCGCGCTTCCACGTTTGTATTTGATATTTGCGGTGCATCCGGCATCGGTGGCGGTAGCAATATTCGTGGAAGCACCGCGCTTCAGCCGGGAGTCAGGCGCGATTGCATTAGGGCTTTTAGACCCAGTGGCTATGGGGCTCACGCATATCAGTCCTAATATGAACCAGCTATAGGGCGATGGCCAAGGGAGAGTGTATTCTTCGCGGACTGTGTATCAAACCAATTGGGGATGACAGACATTTATGGCCTGGATTCGAACTGTGTCGCTGCCTGAGGCTGACGAGAAGCTGCGTAAGGCAATTGAAGGCGAGAAACTGTTGTATCCGAAAGAATATGCCGAACCGGTGCATCCGGATCCGTCAGGCGCATCGTCGATCGTGGGCTCGCATACTTTGATTCCGGATGCCCTGTATCACGCATTTAGTACGTTCGGCGCTCTGATGTCTCCCGAGTTGCCGCTGAGCCGGGCGCAACACGAGATGATTGCCACGATGGTCTCGGTGACCAACCGGTGCGTATATTGAATCGAGTCGCACGCAGAGTTTCTGCGTAGGGTGACGTTGGATAAAGGGCTGGTGGAGGCGCTGGAGAAGGACTACACGACAGCACCGATCTCGCCACAGGACCGTGTGATGCTCGATTACGTGGTCAAGCTGACTAAGGACGCGACCAAAGTCTGGAAAGACGACATCGCGCGGCTGCGGTCGGTTGGATTCGATGACCGCGGGATTTTGCAGGTCACGTTGATTGCATCGTGGTTCAATTACATCAATCGTGTGGCCGATTCGTTAGGGGTGGGGCGGGAGTAAAGAGTTTCGCGTTTGAGCGTCCTCAACACGTCAAAAGCGCTTCACAATGCCAGTTTTTGTGTAGCAAGTTGTGCCAGCGGTCGTGCTCGCCTATAGGGATCCTTCGACTGTGGCGTTGCTTCGCTATTCGCGAAGCAACGTCCTCGCTCAGGATGACACGTCTTTAGAACTCAAGCACTAATAAGTGAAGCCTTGAAGCTGGCTTACGGTCATCGATGGACCGTCTACGAAACCAGTCCTCGTGCTCGGGTGCAGCGCGATGTGTGCGGGAATCACATTGAATGTGTTGGAAAACTTGAAGCCATTCAGTGTTCCCTTGAGGTTCCCCTTGATGTCGTAGATGTAGATCGAGCTTCCGGTGGACGAACTGGAATTTGGCTGCGCCACAAAGAAAACACGGTGCAGGGCATCGAACTCCACGTCAGCTCCGCTGAAGAACTGCTGGCTGCCGGAATTGGGCAAGATCACGCTGGTGGAGGTGTGTTTGTTCAGATCAATAAACTCAACGCTGGCGTCATCTTCGGTGGTGGTGCAGGCGACATTGCCGGTGGGATCTACGGCTATGCCATTGATGAATCCGAATCCGAATCCG
>Ga0126371_10000958_pt1 | contig 24015 bp, 20 predicted proteins | sample PanSoiMetaPlot_4_FD_110145 | JGI IMG/M metagenome (GOLD analysis project Ga0126371, IMG submission 110145) | Tropical forest soil microbial communities from Panama - MetaG Plot_4 | ecosystem: Environmental > Terrestrial > Soil > Tropical forest > Bulk soil | place: Panama | collected 2016-02-17 | reverse complement strand
GTCGGCCGCAAGACCGCCGAACGTATGGTTGTCGAGTTAAAAGACAAGCTCGAATCGGTCGCCGTGGAAGCCGAAAAGCCTGCTTCGTCATCACCGGCGGGAGCCGAGGCCGACGTGAAGTCCGCCTTGCTCAACCTCGGCTACGACGAACGCACCGCCGACGCTGCTCTGGCCAAGGCCAAGGGCGAAGCCGGCACCGCCAATTTTGAAAAACTGCTTCGCACCACGCTCGCCGCTATCAGCTCCCCGCGCTGACCAGCGTCCAAACTTTCCGGCGGCTGAAAGTTTTGCCTCCTGTTCGCCGCACGCCATTTGCTGCTATCCTTCCCTCTTCATGGCCGATGCGAACGCCAAGAAAGCTCCCGCCCCCCATTCTGAGCGCCTGGTTTCCGGGTCGGCGTGGGACGACGATGCGCGCCTGGAAGCATCCGTCCGCCCTAAGACGCTTGGCGAATACATCGGGCAGAAACGGGTTAAAGAAAACATCACGATCGCCATCGAAGCGGCTCGCAGCCGAGGCGAGGCTCTCGATCATGTTTTGCTTTATGGCCCACCGGGGCTCGGCAAAACCACGCTCGCGCAAATCATTGCGAACGAGCTCAACGTTCCCATCAAAACCAGCGCTGGGCCGTTGCTCGAGCGCAAAGGCGATCTAACGGCTATTCTCACGTCGCTTGAGAAAAGGGAAGTTTTTTTTCTGGATGAAATCCACCGCTTGCAGCCCGCTGTCGAGGAAGTCCTGTATCCTGCCATGGAGGATTTTCGTGTAGATCTGGTCATCGGCCAGGGACCCGGCGCCCGCATCCATCCCTTCCATCTCCATCAGTTCACATTGGTCGGAGCCACCACGCGCGCCGGACTCATTACCGCCCCGCTTCGTTCGCGTTTTGGCATTGTCCATCGTCTGGATTTTTACGAGCCCGAGGATCTTCTGGTGATCCTTCATCGCTCCGCAAAGATTTTGAACATTCAGATGGAGGAAGACGGCGCTCAAGAAATCGCCCGCCGCTGCCGCGGCACACCGCGTATCGCCAATCGCTTGTTGCGCCGGGCCCGCGATTTTGCCGAAGTCCGCGGCGCGGGACGCATCACCGGTGCGGTTGCCCGGGAGTCCTTGCGCATGCTCGGCGTGGACGAACACGGCCTCGACGAAGTGGACCGCAATCTCATGATCGCGCTTCTCGACAAATACGCCGGTGGCCCGGTGGGTCTCGGCACTCTCGCCGCGGCCCTCAGCGAAGAAGAAGACGCGATCGAGGAAATGTACGAGCCGTACCTGATGCAAATCGGCATGCTCGATCGCACGCCGCGTGGTCGTGTCGCCACGGCCCGTGCCTATCAGTACTTCGGCCGCGAACTTCCCAAGCGCCAGCCTCGCCTGTTCTAAGCAGGCAGAATTCCCACATTTTTCTAGACATGCCCGGTGTCCGGGCGTATGGTAAGCCGCAATTCGCCCCGGAACGTCATCCCTAAGGAGACAATTGATGGCACGGCGACAATTCCTCACTCAGCTTCTCGGTCTGCCTTTTCTCCGATTTGGCTTGAACGCTCAGGAACCCAAGAAGTCACTCAAAGTCATGATGAAGAGCGCCTGGGGCACCGACGACCCCACCCGCGCCTCCTTTGTTTTTTCGCACGCGCTTGCCCTCAGCGATTCCGGCCACGACGTGCAGATTTTCCTTCTCGGAGAGGCTACCTATCTCATGCGCAAGGTAACCGCCGCGGCGGTTCTTCCCGTTGGATGGCCTCCACTGGTTGAAACTCTCGAAAAGATTGCTGCCAAGCGCATTCCCATCTTTGCTTGAGGAGCCTGCAGCCGGGCGCGTGGCGTCTCGGAAGGCGACCTCAGTTCGTGGGGCGCGAAATTCGGGAGTCCTGCAATCTTTGTGGGACTTGTCGAGTGGGCCGATCGCATCATTGTGGAATAGCCCTGCGCTCCATTCGTGTTACGATAGCGGCGGACGCCCTTCGCTGTTTCCGCCATCGGAGCCCACTTGCGCACACCCCTTCCATTGCTTGCGGTTTTCTTGCTGGTTTTGGTTCTCCCGCTGTTCGCCGGAACCGATATCGTGCACCACTGGGTGCTTACCGGCCTGCCCATGCCGAAATTCACCAAGGTCATGGTTGCTTCGGTCATGGAGAACTACCTCGTCCGCCAGAGCTTTGAAGATGAAATGAAGAAATTGCTGGAGAAAAACGGAGTGCAAGCCATTCAGAGCTATATGGTCCTGCCGCCGAAAAACGAAATGATGGAAGGCGAACTCCGCCAGCGGATCAAAGAGAGTGTTCTTGATGGCGTGATCGTGGTTAGGCCGAAAGCGGTGCGCCAGGAAACCGAGGAAGTCGTTACCGGCGGCATTTGGGTTCCCCCTCCCGGCTATTACTCCTTTTATCCGTATTGGAATATGGCCTACGGCCAGTTCTACGCCACCAGCTGGCGCGTTGACGAGAACGTCATCGTTCGTGTGGAAGTCAATTTCTACAACGTAAAAGACGAAAAGCTCGTCTGGAGCGGCGAAACCGACACTGTCTATTCCAAGGATTTCGAAAAGTTGGGCAAAGACTACGCAAAAACCCTCGTCAAGCAGCTCAAGCGCGACAAGGTGATCGGCCAGAAATAACTCGACTTTGGCCCCAAAAAAACCAGGCCGTTTCTCTTAAGAGCTGACAGTTGCCTCAGTTGTGCTTCATAAACTCGCCCTTGCTTCCAGTCAGCGAGTTGTAGAGCGTCTCGATAAATTTGTCCGAGTCGATAAATTGTCCGGACCATTTAGCCCACGGCTCCAGAATCTTTTCCTGCTTCATCTGGTCGAGTGTCTTGTGGCTGTCAATCGCCTTTTGCACTGCTGCGGAGGTATCCTTCAGCATTTTCACGTATGCCCGCACATCGTCGAGGTTGGAAATCTGCCCATGGCCAGGGATCACTTTCACGTCGGCGGGGAGTTCCGCCGAGACCTTCTCCATTGCCGCAATCATTCCTTGCACGCTGCCGCCGCTGGCCACGTCGATGAACGGAAAGCCATAACGGACAAAATCGTCGCCCATGTGCACCACGTTGTTCTTCGGAAAGAAAATTACCGCGTCGCCGTCGGTGTGGCCTGCAGGAAAGTGTAGCGCCCGGATATCCTCGCCGTTCAGGTGAACGGTCACGTCGTGATCGAAGGTAATTACCGGCAGCGCGGCCTTCGGCGCGGGCTTGTTCTCCATTTTCAAAGAGCCGCCGTTTCCCGCCACTCCTCCGCTCTCCAATCGCTTGCGCACGTTGTCTTGTGCGATCAGCGTCGAGCCGGAATTCGCAAAAGGTGCGTTTCCGCCGGTATGGTCGCCGTGGTAGTGAGTGTTGATGACAAAACGCACCGGCTTGTCCGTGATTTTCAGATTCTTCAACGCTGCCTGGATCTTATCCGCCAGCGGAGCGAACTGGTCGTCCACAATCACAATACCGTCTTCGCCGACCGAAGCGGCGATGTTGCCACCCTCGCCTTCCAGCATGTAAATGTTGCCGGAAACCTTGGTAGCTTTGATCTCCACTTTCGAAAAATCAGGTTGTTGCGCCCGAGCCGCGCAGCCCGGCAGTACAGCGATCCCCATCATCGACAGCAACTGCAGTGCTCTCCTCCTCCGCGCCGTTGCTTTCATTTGCCCCTCCCTAAGTCGCGCTGCATTCTACCATTCCCTCTTTACAGGCGCTCCCTTGAGGGCGTGCCCGCCCGATGAGCCAGCCTACTGGCTCGACCTTCCTACGGCCTCGGTTGTGGATAGCCGAAATGCCTGCTCCGGTCGCCAGCCGCCCATGACTAGCTTCCCCCGGCGATCGTTCAACCCCGAAGGTGCGCTATACTCGCGGCCCGGAGGTCACCGATGTCGGCAAGACTCACCGCACAGGTTGTCCTGTTTGCGTTCGCTTTTGTCTTGGTTCAAACAAAATCTGCTGCACAGTCACAAGCACAGGCAGAACCCTACTCTGTCGTCCATGGTTGGCCACAACTTCCGGCGGGTTTTGTGCTCGGACAGGTTTCTGGCGTCGCCGTTGATTCCCATAATCATGTTTTTATCTTTCACCGCGGGGAAAATTCTTGGGCCGCCGACAAGACCCACGCCATCGCCTCGCCCACGGTTTTCTGTTTTGACGGAGCCACAGGTGCGTTGCTCTTCACCTGGGGCGAAAACCGTTTCCTAGAGCCGCACGGTCTCCGTGTCGATCGCAACGACAACGTTTGGGTCACCGACCGCGCCCTCCAGCAAGTCTTCAAGTTCTCGCACGATGGCAAACTGCTCCTGACCCTCGGCACCGAGCGCACTCCGGGCCTCGATGGCACACACTTTAATCTTCCAGCTGACATCGGTTTCGCTCCCGATGGCAGCATCTATGTGAGCGACGGCTACGGCAACAATCGCATCGCGAAGTTTTCTCCCGAGGGAAAGTTTCTTCTGGACTGGGGCCGCAAGGGCACCGATGCCGGCGAGTTCAACCTTCCACACAGTGTCACCGTGGATGCGCAGGGGCTGGTCTATGTTGCCGACCGCTCCAATGCACGCATCCAGGTTTTTGACGCCAACGGCAAGTTTCTGAAAATGTGGAAGTCGGAAGAATTAGGCCGGCCGTGGTCATTGACCATCGGACCTGACAACCTGCTCTATATGGTGGATGGCGGAGATCTGCGTCCCGCTCCGCCAGATCGTGGCCAGCTCCTCAAGCTCGATCTTTCCGGCAAAATCCTCGCGAAATGGAGCCGCTTTGGCAATTACGACGGTCAAATCTACTGGGGCCACGACCTGGCCGTCGGCAAGGACGGCGCCGTCTACGTGGGTGACGTCTACCACGGCATGCGTGTCCAGAAATTCGTGCCCCGTTAGCGGCTCCTTCATAAAGTCGCGGACCAGTTGGGCGATCTGAACCGCTCGGGTATGCGGTGCGAAACGGCCCGCATCGAGCACGTGCCTAAACAACGCCGGCCTGGCCCAATCGTCGAAAGCTGGATGCAGCCGCGCACAACCGCTCATGTCTATGTTCTCAATTCAGTTTTGTCGGCTGGAAAAACGCCTGACGCGAGCGGTAAGGGAGTCTTCATTTAGGACCCGGCGTTAGTCCCACCCCGTCTGGTCCCGACTAGGTGAATCTAGGCGGACTTACTGCCAGCGAATCTTCATCGCTTCAAAATCAAATTCGACCCTTTTCGCGTGCAACGACGCGACGCCCAGATACCCGTCCACACCCGGCAGAGTTTGTCCGCCAGGACCATCCATCATAAAAACCGTCGCCACTGTTTCCGGTCCCGCGATTCGCACACCCGGCAGCTTTACCTGCGTAGTCCGCAGATGGCCGAAGCCAACCTTGGTCTGTTCACCTTCGGTGCGCAACTTTGGCAGGCTCCGGCGGATTCGGTCTCCGTAGAGCAGGATGCCTTGCATGCCCGTATCTACGATGAGTCGCACCGGATGCCCTTGGACGACCACAGGTATCAGGTAATAGTTCCACGAAGGCCCACTGCCGGCTTCTCGCTCCGACAGTTGCCACCAAAGTGCGCGTGTTTCGTAGTCGATCAAAAGCTTTTTGCTCTTGCTCAACAAATCGAGACCGATAATTCCGTCGACCTTCTCGCCAAATGTGGAATAATCGCTCAGCTTTCCCACAAGCCCCCGAAAAGCCCCCGAGCGAATCGGACCGACCTGCAACCCGGGAATCTCGGCCCACTCGACCGGCACCTCGCGATCGAAGTTCATCACCTTCCCTGGCTCCCGGTGCAATCCCAACTTTTCCGCCACTCGACGGTCGATCACCGTGTAGGTCGCCCCGGTATCGAGGACGAACTTCAAGCCCTCTAAGTCGCCTATTTGCCCGTTGACGACCACTAGAAAATCGGACAAGAGTTCGAAGGGTACCGTCGCCCCCGGTTTAGACCCTTTGCCGTCCGGAGGTTGCGCCGCCAGAGCGGCCGCCAGCAGCAAATTGGCCTCCAGCAATCCCAACAACCATCTGCGCATGACATCAACCTCGGCCGCGGTAGCGGTGCCGCCGAGATTCGGTCCGACCGGTTGGTACCTCAATTCACTGGGCCTCTCTCAATTGCCCTACGTTGGTCAATCGTTATTTAATTGAAACAAGGGAAGTTACGTTTCCCCCTCTCCGCCTCACAAATTGACTTGTAGGAACATTCTGCTAGGTTGAGCGTCTATCTATTTTGTCTCCTCGCCGAAAAGGCCATGGCAGTCGAGTCGGTCTGTTTCGGAGGTGCAGGATGGAAACCCCGGTTTATCCTTCCACGACGCGCTTCGGCGTCTTTGAACTCGACCGCAATTCCGGTGAGCTCCGAAAGGGTGGCACGCGCATCAAGCTGCAGATTCAGCCGCTGAAGGTTCTGGTCGCTTTGCTTGACCAACCCGGCGGCGTGGTCACCCGGGAAGAACTCAAACGCCAGATCTGGCCGAACGACTCGTTCGGCGATTTCGACCATGCTGTCAACGTTGCCGTGGCCAAGCTGCGGGCTGCCCTATCTGACTCCGCCGAAACGCCGCGTTATATTGAGACCCTTCCCCGTCGCGGTTACCGCTTCATCTTTCCGGTCATGGCCGCAAACGGACACTCCGCAGCTTTCCTGCCCGTTGTATCGGCAGCAATACCCGCCGCGGTCAAAGCAAAAACGATTCGTCCATTGAGGGTTGCTGCCATCGCCGCGGCCCTTCTGGTGGTTGCCGGTTCCGCCTACGCCTGGTGGAGTTACTCTCACAAGTCACACTGGCTCTCGGATCGCGATACCATCGTTCTGGCTGATTTTACCAACTCGACCGGTGACACCGTTTTCGACGGTACCCTGCGCCAGGGTCTCTCTGTGCAGCTGGAGCAGTCTCCCTTTCTGCGGCTCATTACCGATGAACGCATTCGTGAAACCTTGCTTCTCATGGGCGAGCCCCCCGAGGCGCGCCTCACGCCCGACATCGCGCGGGAACTTTGCGAGCGCACCGATAGTGCCGTGGTCCTCGACGGTTCCATCGCCAGCTTGGGAAAACAGTATGTGGTCGGGCTCAAGGCGGTGAATTGCCGCGACGGAGAAGTCCTCGCGGAAGAGCAGGCGACAGCCGATGCTAAGGAGAACGTATTGAACGCCCTGGCCAGCGCTTCGGCCAAGCTGCGTGGCAAATTGGGCGAATCCCTGATGACTGTGGAGAAGTTCAACACGCCCTTCGAGCAAGTCACCACGCCTTCGCTCGAAGCCCTTCAGGCCTACAGCCTGGGCCGCGCCACCATGATTGACAAGGAAGACCGCGTCGGCGCGGTGCCCTTGTTCCAGCGGGCCATCCAACTTGATCCCAATTTCGCCATGGCCTACGCCAGCTTAGGAATGGCCTATGGCCACCTTTCCGAAAAGCAGAGCCTTGCCAATTTCCGCATGGCTTACGATCTACGCGACCGCGTCAGCGATCGGGAGCGCTTCTATATCGAAGCTCACTATCATGAAGCTGTCACCGGTGATTGGGTGAAGACCCGCCAGGTCTACGAGCTTTGGGCTCAGACCTACCCGCGCGACGATGTTGCTCATTTCAATCTCAGCGGCATCTATCTCCATCTTGCGCAATTCGACCGGGCCCGCGAAGAGGCCACCGCAAGCCTGCGCCTCCTGCCCGGGGACTGTCTTAGTTACGCCAACATTCTCGGCGCTCTGCTGGGCGCCGGCCGGCTCGAAGAAGCGGCTGCTCTTGGCCGTGAACTTCGCGAGAAAAAACTCGACTGCCTGAACCTGCACTACTATCTTTACCAACTCGCATTCTTGCGGAGGGATCCTGCGGGAATGGCAGAGCAGTTGAATCTTGCCTCCGACAAATACGGGACTGGCATGCAAGCCGTCGATGCGCTCACTGCCGCGTACTATGGGCAGCTAAAGCGCGCTCGGGAATTGTTTCGACGCTCGGTAAATTCCGCAGAGCAATCGAGACAGATCGAATTGGCGGCGGTGTTTAGCGTTCACGCTGCGGAGGTGGACGCACTGCTCGGCAGTCCCGAAGTTGCCCGCCAAGAAGTCGCCGCTGCGCTTGCGCTTTCAACCAGTCGCGATGTGGAAGGGATTGGTTCGTTCGCTCTCGCTGCAGCAGGGAGCACTCCCCGCGCGCAATCGCTCGCCGACGATCTCGCCAAGCGCTTCCCCGAAGATACCGAGGCGCAAAACAACTATTTGCCCACCGTTCGCGCTCAGTTGGCCCTCAATCATAAAGATCCCGCCAAGGCGCTCCAAGCGCTTCGCCCTCCTTCTCCGTATGAATTCGGAGATATGGAGCACACCAACAGCGGCTACTCCGCCTACGTGCGCGGCCAGGCGTACCTCGCCGCAGATCAGGGTCCCGATGCTGCCGCCGAGTTTCAAAAGATCCTCGGGCATTCCGGAGTCGTCTTCAACGACCCAATCGCTTCGCTCTCACGCCTGGGCCTCGCGCGAGCCTATGCTCTGCAAGGCGATTCCGCCAAGGCAAAAGCCGCTTATGCCGAATTCCTCGCTCTTTGGAAAGACGCCGACGCCGACCTCGCTGTCCTTCAGCAAGCCAAGGCCGAATCGGCCAAACTCTAGTAACTCCCGACCAAGGATCTGGGCCATCAGGTGACCGCTCGGCGCTCCGAAAGAGCGTGCCCAAGGAATTCATGGAAGAGCGAAGACCTCGCCCACAGCAGTTCCCATATGGAGTGCCCTGGCAATGCTGTACTATCCCGGTGGGGTTGCCCTCTTGCGAATTCGACCGACCGTCCTTTTCTTCCTTCTGGCCACAAGCTTGCTGCTGCTGGCCTCGGGACTTGCCGGCAGCAAAGAGAAAATGCAGCCCCGGGCGATGCGATTTGGAGGAAGCGTTGAACTGGATGAAAATCTTCGCGCCCTTCTATTGGGGATGGTCGGCCCCCCGGAATTCTTCCGGGATCTGCGCGGTGTTGATTCCCTGCGGGGATCAACCTTCGAGAATGATCAAGGCGAGGTCCGCTTCTTTCCAGAGCGCATGACCATCACCCTGCGGATACTCGGTCCGGTGACTGGCAACGGAAAGAGCATTCCCTCGAGAAAATTGAACCACGATCTGATGGAAGGATTGCGGTTTAAGGTTCAGTGGAAACGCGGAATGAAGATGCGTTCGGTCAAGGAATTTCGACTGTTGGCCGTTTCGGAGTCCAATTTTGCCGATCTCGATAACTTCGGGTTACCCGTTGATGGCTGGACCTATGAGATGGTTCTCGAAGACTCGGAGGTGCCTGTGACCGACCACTTGATACTGTACATATCTTCAGCGGAAAACAAACTACTTGCTCGTATGTCCGCCTATCTGTGAAACGCAAAAGTAGCCTCAAGGCACAAAGTCCCATTTCCTTCCAAAAATCGCCCTCCCGGTAAGGTATCTTGAATCCACGGACTTCCGGATGCCTGTGTGACCGACGCTGCTGCCACAACCACCCTGCCTGCTAGCTCCAAACGTTTTGCCTTGCTTGTTGCCGCCGGCATCTTCCTAAGCCGCGTCGCTGGGCTCGTCCGCGACCGAGTCTTCGCCCACTACTTCGGCAACTCCGACGCCGCCGACGTCTTCAAAGCGGCGTTTCGCATCCCGAATTTCTTGCAGAATCTTTTTGGCGAGGGCGTACTGTCCGCCTCGTTTATCCCCGTCTACGCGCACTTGCTCGCCCGCGGCGACAAGGAAGAAGCCCGCAGAACTGCCGGAGCCGTGGCCGCTCTGCTTTCGCTCACCACTTCCTTCCTGGTTCTTCTGGGCATTCTCACAGCACCCTGGCTCATTGACGCCATCGCTCCCGGTTTCCAGGGAGAGAAGCGCGAACTGACCGTTTTTCTGGTGCGCATCCTTTTCCCGGGTGCCGGCCTGCTTGTGGCCTCTGCCTGGTGCCTTGGCGTTCTCAACAGTCATCGCAAATTCTTCCTTTCTTACACGGCGCCGGTTCTCTGGAACGTCGCCATGATCGCCGGCATGGTTGCTTTCGGCGCCAGCCGTTCGCAAAACTCCCTCGTCGTCGTTACCGCTTGGGCGTCGGTTCTGGGCAGTGCTTTGCAAGTTCTTGTCCAACTACCTATCGTACTTAAACTCCTCGGCGGCCTAAAACTCTCGCTGGCCCATCAAGCCGAACACGTGCGCGCCGTTCTCCATAACTTCTTTCCAGTGTTTGTGAGCCGGGGCGTCGTACAGATCAGTGCTTATATAGATGCATTTCTTGCCAGTTGGCTGCCTACAGGTGCCGTCTCTGCACTGGCTTATGCACAAACTCTCTATACCCTTCCTGTCAGTCTGTTCGGCATGTCGGTCTCCGCCGCGGAACTTCCCGTCATGAGCGGCGCGCTCGGTGCCGCCGATGAAGTCGCCAGCATTCTGCGTGCCCGCCTCAACAGCGGCCTCCGCCAGATCACCTTGCTTGTCGTTCCGTCGGTTGTCGGCTTCCTCTTTCTCGGCGACGTCATCGTCGCCGCCATCTATCAGTCCGGGCGCTTCGAGCATGGCGACGTGATCTATGTCTGGGCCATCCTCGCCGGTTCCACCGTCGGGCTGCTCGCCTCAACCCTCGGCCGTCTCTACTCTTCAGGTTACTACGCCTTGCGTGACACGCGCACGCCGCTCCGCTTCGCCATCGTTCGTGTCCTGCTGACCACGCTGCTTGGCTATCTTGCCGCACTTCCTCTTCCACGGCTGCTTGGCATCGAGCAGCGCTGGGGCGTCGCCGGCCTCACCATCTCCGCCGGCATTGCTTCTTGGGTTGAGTTCACTCTACTTCAGCGGGGACTCCGCCGCCGCATCGGTCAAGTCGGCGTACCCCCCCGATTCCTGCTGCAAGTCTGGATGGCCGCGCTCGCTGCGGCGGCAATCTCTCGAGGCGTACTCATGGCCACTGGCCATCGCAGCCCAATTCCCCTCGCCGTCGTGGTTCTCTCGGTCTACGGCATCGTTTTCTTCGGGGTGGCCACAGCACTTAAATTGCCCGAAGCCCACGCCATGCTCGGCATGCTTCGCCGGAGCGCCGGAATGCGCTAATCTTTCGCAAGCAGGGGCTCCCGACTCGGCATGCTCCCATGATCACCGTCTACATCGCCCTCGGCAGTAACCTCGGCGAACGCGAAGAAAACCTCCGCACTGCGCTTCTCTATTTTCCCGATGTCGGCATCCGTATCAAGCGCGTCTCGAGCGTCTACGAAACCGAGCCCGTGGATTTTTTGGAGCAGGACTGGTTCCTCAACGCGGTTCTCGAAGCCCAAACCGAACTGGATGGCCTCGACCTGCTCCGTGCCCTCCGCCTCATCGAATCGCAAATGGGCAGCCGCAAAGCCTTCCCGAAAGGTCCGCGGCTCATGGACCTCGATATTCTTCTCTATGGCAACGAAACAATAGACACTCCCGAGCTTCAGGTGCCGCACCCACGTATGCTCGAGCGCAAATTTGTGCTCGTCCCGCTGGCCGAGATCGCACCAACCCTGCGTCACCCCGCCTGGAAATCTGGCGTTACGCAACTCCTCGCCACCACGCGTGATCACAGCACGGTCAAGAAATTCCTTGATCCTTCTTCGATTTGGACTCCCTCCATGGTTTGACCCGGCGTCCAAAAGGACGCTTTCGCAGGGGTCCCGGTTCGCCCGGCCTGTTCTCCATGGAGCTCAGCTGGTCTTTCGCACCACCAGCCGGTGGAGCGTCATCACCTTCGGCTCGAGCGCATCCAGTTCAATTTGCGAAAGCCCGTTCTCGATAATTTCCCGCCAACGATACACACCCGGCTCCGACTCGGTCTTCTCCCTGCCATTCAACCGCTGTAAGAACTCCCGCGCATCCTCACTCGAGGCCTTCTCCCGTAATGTCGGTCGGGCGACGGCTTCGACAGCGTAGCTTCGCAGCAGCTTGTTCCAGTAGCTTGCAAACAGCGCATCCGACGCGAAAATGTCGCTCCAAGCCACCTCGCCGCCGTAGGCCACGACCACGCCCACCACGCGCTCGCCCTTTAGTCCCGAAGTCCCCTTGAGAAACTTCCGCTCGATCTCGCTGACGATGGTCTCAACCGACATCCCCACGCGCCGCGATCCATAAATCTTCTCGTAGGACTGTGTCGGCGCCTCGTTCTCAATCGTCGCGGAAAGCTCTGCGCTAGGCACGCGTGGAGCTGGAGCCGCTGACGGTTTCGCTGCTGTCGTTCCCCCGCTTACGGCGGCCCAAACGTCGCTTTGCCTTTGTTTCACCGCGGCCTGCTCGCGCACGCTCGGATGCACAATTGTTTTGGCCGAACTGAACTGGGCCCCCTGAGACCACCGCCCATGCTCTACGCAGAAAACATCCAGCGGCAACGGCTCTGCAAACGGCGCCACGATACGGTCCTTCGCAATTACGCGATCCTGTTTACCGCCGCTCACCAGTTCTCCGGCAAGCAAAAGTAGCGGACGCTTACTGTGATTCACTAGCACCAGTTGATTTACCGACGGCCCGCCGTAATTTTGTGCCGAAGGATGCGACCCATCGCGGTTGCGGTACATCGTCTCGCTGCCCTGCTCGCGAACTGTCACTTGTCCGGACGAAAGCCCGTCCTCCAGTGTCAGAAACGCACTGGTGTCATATCCCGAGGAGGCCACCACCGGGAATACCGTCAGATTCTCGTAACTTACTGGCTCGAGCAGCCGCCATTGCCCCTCCGGCTTGCCCGGCGGAGTTGCCCCCGCAGGGGACCACCACAGAAAGCCTATCGCGGCGAGCCCCAATGTCGAAATCCCCACCAGCCCATGCCCGAAAATACTCATCAGCGTGCGGTCCATTGCGTCCTCCTGGACGTGCGTGAGTGCACGTTTCGGAGTTAGAACGGCCGCAAACCAACTTTCTTGCAGGGAGTTGTCGTGAATTCAGGAAAGGAAAGGAAAACAGGGCAAGAAACCGGCGAAAGGCCGCCCTAAGCCTATCTTCGGTGTTTCGATCCTAGCCCTAGGGATTGCCCAAATTTGTCTTTACGCGGGTTTTCTTGGTTCGCGAGGCCTCGGTTTCCTGCTTTTCGTACTCGGCCAGTTCTTCCTCGGTATACGAATACGAATCCCGTGCCGCGAACATGGAAGTCGTGCGAGTACCGGCCTTCTTTTTCTTTCGTGCCGCGCCAAACTCATATCGCGTCATGCGCAAAGGCCCTTCGATGGCCTTTACTTCGACCAGCAAGTCGCTCACTTTTTCCAGGAAATCGTGCAGGTGGAAGGGCCTGACCACGTAAGGCAGTTTGGCATCTTCCAGTTGCGGCACAAACTGGCTGCCACCCAACTCCGGCACCACGAAAAGCACTCGCAACCGTGCCCCATCTTCGACGCTCACCGTAGCCAATTCCTTGACCACGTGAAATAACGCCGGATTGCCGGTTACCAGCGCTACATTGGCGATCAGCAGGGAATACTCCGCGGTCTTCAGCTCCGCCTGCAGCAGAGGCACATCGGGCACGGCGCGCACGCGCCAGCCCTCCGAATCGAGCATCTGCCGCAGCGCGGCACTGCTACGCGCATCGTCTTCAAAGACAAGTATGCCGACTTGCGGCGCGAGGGGGGTTCCAGGGGACGCCATTTCCGAAGTATAGGCGGCTGCGGAGTCAAGGTCACCGGGCACCTCGCCGGCGCTGCGAATCAAGCACCTGTCCTTCCGGCCGGGTTGGTGCAGAGGACGTCAAACCGCCGAAGCCACCTGATTTGCGTCGATGGCCGGGCTAGGGTTTGGCAGGCTTCAAAATCAAATCCACCTTGGAAGGGTTGCCTTGCGTAATCACCTTGTAGATCTGGTCTGTGGTGAACTTGAGCTCGCCCGCCGCCGAAATCTGCGCCCGCAATGTATAGCTGTGCTTTGCATCGATCTTCCGCGGGTCATATTTCAACGCGAACGGCACCGGGACCTGCTTGTTTCCCAATGTGAACTTCTGCTCCGCGATCACCCTGGCAGGCGCATCGGCAGGCGACACATCCTGCAACTGCACCTCTACCACCGCCTGCGGTGGTAGCGCCATGCGCACCAGGTAGGTGACCGTGCCGCTCACTTCAGCCGCCGAAGCCGCCTTATCCTGGACGCAGTCTTTCACCAGCATCTTCCCGTCGCCGTCCGGCGTATCCTCCTGCAGGAATCCGTCGTCGCCTTTGCCCCACCACACCAGTGTTCCGTCCGAGTAGCGATTGCCGTCTGCCGAAACGGTCTGCTTCATCAGGTATTCCTTATCCTGAAAGCGCACTTTCGCCGTCGTGTCATGCAGGTACACAATCACCTCGGCGCCGTTCTCGCACGTATAGTGGAACTGTTTCCAGCGGATCGCCGGCCGGACATTGTTATGCTCCTGTGCTCGGTCCGGCGCAGCTGCTGGTTGTTCTGCCGTCTCCCCCCGGCCCAAATCAACGCACAGGAAAATAACCACAGCGGTCCAGAGCAGCTTTCTCTGTATCGGTATCGTCATTGGTTCCTCGCTCTTAGACCTCGCATTCCAGGGCGGGCAGTCTCGAGACCACTCGAGTCTACTGCTTTCCGTACTTCGCCGAAACGGCGCCAATTGCGACTGCCGAGCAGGGCCGCTGCGGCCTCTCGTTGACTTCGCCGGAAGTGATAAGCTCAACCCCACCATGTCGCTGATAATGGAGAAGGCCTGGCGAAGGCACCGGATCATCGGAATTCTGTTGTTTGCAGTGGCAGATTTGCTCGTAGTGGTTTCCAGCAACAATCAGGCTAACGAGCGGGAAAAGATGCCTGCCTCCACGGTTCTGTCGGCGGCGGACCGGCGCACGAGCATGAGTCTGGAAGGCGACTGGCATGTGATTGTGGACCCGTACGCCACAGGACTCACCGATTTTCATGGAAAGGCGCGAGCCGACGGCTTCGAGCACCGCCGCGAGCAGAAGGATCCGGGCGAATTAATTGAATATAGTTTTGCCAATTCTCCGACGCTGCGCGTGCCCGGGGACTGGAACACGCAAAGAGAGTCCCTTTTCTACTACGAGGGACTTGTCTGGTACGAAAAGGACTTCGAGTATCGCCCCAAGCCGGGGAAGCGCGTGTTTCTGCATGTTGGTGCAGCGAACTATCGTTCCTACGCCTGGGTGAACGGCCAGGCGGCGTGCGAACACGAAGGGGGTTTCACGAGTTTCGATTGCGAAACGACGGCACAGCTGCGCGAAGGACACAACTTCGTAGTCATGGCCGTCGACAGCACGCGACTGTCCGATGGCATCCCAACGTTAAAGACCGACTGGTGGAATTACGGAGGTATTACGGGCGAGGTTGCACTGGTGGAAGTGCCCGAGCGTTTCATTGACGAATTTGACCTGCACCTAAAGAAAGGCGAACGCAACGAAATCGAGGGCTGGGCGCATGTCTCGGGCGCGGCGCCTGGTACCGAGGTCACGTTGGAATTGCCGGAGACAGATCATACGATCCGCGCGACCGGCAAGACGGACGCGCAGGGACACGCGCCGCTGCATTTGACTTGCGCTAACCTGCGGTTGTGGTCGCCAGAGCATCCGGTGCTTTACAAGGTGGCACTAAGTGCCGGTGAGGATCGACTGGAAGACCTGATGGGCTTCCGCTCGATCGAAACTCGCGGCACGCAGATCCTTTTGAATGGCGAACCCATTTTTCTCAAGGGCATCAATATTCACGCGGAGGCGCCATTTCGCACTGGACGCGCCTACAGCGAGCAGGACGCCGAAACGTTGCTTGGCTGGGCGCATGAACTCGGCGCGAACTATGTGCGCTTGGCGCACTATCCGCACAACCAACGCATGACGCGACTAGCGGATCGCATGGGCATTCTCGTCTGGTCGGAGATTCCTGTTTATTGGGCATGTCACTTCGAGGATCCTGCGGTTTTAGGCAAAGCGCGGGCGCAACTTTCCGAGATGATCCGCCGTGATCGCGATAAAGCTTCGGTGATTCTTTGGTCGGTAGCCAACGAAACGCCGGCCACCTCCGCGCGCACCTCGTTTCTGGCGACGCTCGCCAACGACGCGCACAAACTCGATCCGAGCCGCCTGGTGACGGCGGCTCTTCTGGTGCGGACCGAGGGTCATACCAAGGTTGTGGATGACGAGCTGGGAAATATTCTCGATGTGCTCGGAGCGAATGAATACATCGGCTGGTACGAGCAGACCGCGGCGGATGCAGATCACACCGTGTGGGACATCCGCTTTCAGAAGCCACTGATCATGAGCGAATTCGGAGGCGACGCGAAATTTGGCCTGCACGGCGACGCCGGCGAACGCTGGACAGAAGAGTTCCAAGCCAATATCTACGAACACCAGTTGGTGATGCTCAGCCAGATTGCCCAATTGCGCGGGATGACTCCGTGGATCCTGATGGATTTCCGATCGCCGCGGCGTTTGTTACCCGGCATTCAGGACGATTTCAACCGCAAAGGATTGCTTTCCGAAAAGGGCGAAAAAAAGAAAGCCTTCTACATCCTGCAAAAGGCCTATCAGACCAACAGCGCCGGCAAAGCCCAGTGACTATTTCCCAATCACGAAATACGATCCCGGAGAGTAGGGTCGCAAGCCGGTGGAATCCCAGAAAAGGCGTGAGGTCGCAAGGGTATTCTTACCAGGGACGCCACGAGTGAAGAAGACTTGCAGTCCATCACGGGACCATTCGGCCGCGCGTGCGAAACTATCGGCCGCACCGAGAACGGTGCGGCGCTTCGATTTCACTTCGTAGAGGAAGAATGTGGAATTGAGCCCCGCCGAATCGACTGGCGCGCCCGCCGGCGTATTCAGGTAATACGCGGAGACCAGCAACAAATCGGAATTGATGGGATTGGGCCGCAGCGTGTCGCTCGACATGACTTGAAACGTTTCGCCGTAAATGTCTTTCAGAGGAACGCTCTGCGGGGGACGGTCTTCGCTTAGCCAATATGCATTTTGCATGTCGGTAGCAAGGACGGTGTTGGCAGAAATCCAGCCATGTAGGGAGCCCACGACTTGCGTAGAGAATTGCGCGGCTTTTTCGGGTTCAGCAACCGGCAACGTCCAGACCTGCCATTGCGTGCCATCGTATTTCAAGAAAGCGACGCGCGAATCGTCGGGTGACCAGAAGGCGCTGCGCACATTATTGCCGACGATGTCCCGCGAGCGGCCAGTTTCGGCGTCATAGAGAACAACGGTGCGTTCCGGCCCGGTTTTGGAGTCCGATCGCGTGTACAGGAGCTTCTTGCCGTCGTGGGAGACGGCAAGCTCGCTGCCCGCCGGAGCGATTGTCTTCTTCAGTTCACCCCGGCTGAGGATGACGCGTCCCGCAGTATCCAGATACGCCGCAGCAACCGGCGGATGGAAATTCGTAATGGGGTCGAGGACCGCCCTCTTGTCCTTGTCTTTATCCTTATCCTTATCCTTATCCTTTGTCTTGTCCTTGTCGTCAGCGTCGTCCGGCATGTCCAACTGGTTCTTCTTGCGGAACTCCGGAAACTTGTCGGGTGCGCTTTGCCCGCAACCTGTCAGGGTGCCAATCTGCGCATGCTCGACGACGACTTTAAAGGTGTACTTAGTGTCAGACATCCCATCCGAGCAAGATTCGCGGGAAAGTTTGACCGCGATCTGTGCACTGGTGGCGTCGTCCTTGGCGTGATAGGTCCAGACAGTGCCAGCTTCCTCGGCGCTGACTTCGGCCGGGTCGAGGATGATCGGGGGATAGCCGACGCGGTCGAGACGTTCCGGTCCCTTCATTCCAAGCCGCAAGGCCCAGAAAGGTTCGTTGCCGTGCGCTAGGATCAAGATCGGATAATGACGCGAAACAGGCGAGGCAACCGTGTCTGTCGCTGGGGGAGCCGCAACAGTTTTGCCGGGAGGCTTGGGCGCCGGCTTTTGCGGCGCCGTTTGCGCGGCTAGGAGACCCGCGTCGACAACGCAAACGCAATAAATGCAAGCAATCATCGAACGTAATGCGCCCATGCGGATGCCCTCAGGAAAATACTCTAACAAGAGCCTGGCGTACCCGAGTGAAAAGAATGCCGTCGAGTTTCGGCACGGCACTCGGCGTCGTTGGCGCTCAAAACTTTCGAGCCGCGATCACCCGAAGGACACCCAGCTTGCGCTGCCGCTTGAACACACCCCGAGTGAAGATTCGGTGGGCCGGTTAACGCATGATCTCGAAGTCGGCGCGGCAACCGCGGTCGACCCAGATGCCGTTGCGGTCGTAAGCCCAAGTGCGATTGTAGATGCAGTCGGCATCACTGCGCTGCCGGATGATGCGCACGCCGCGTCCGGTCGAGATGCGGCAGTAGTTGCGCTTCATATCGTTCGACGGGCAATAGATCGTCTGTGAAGAAGGCGGTTGCCACCCAACCTGTCCAATTTCAAAATCCGCGCGGCAACCGCGATCGACCCAGATGCCGCTGCGATCATAACCCCAGGTTGCCCCGTAGTTGCAGGGAGAACCGCTGCGCTGACGTACCAAGCGCACACCTCGGCCGGTGTCGACCGGGCAACGATTGCGGCGGCCGTCGTCGGAAGCGCAATAAACGTTGTAGTTGTTGCCCCAGCCGGGCCAGCTGCCTCCACCGCCACCCGCGTAGCCGGGAACGAAATCGGCGCGGCAGCCTTTGTCTACCCAAACTCCACGCCGGTCATAACCCCAGGTCGAGTCGAACAGACAAGCGGAGTCACTGCGTTGCCTGTAGAGCTGGACACCAGAGTTGGTGTTCATCGAGCAGTAGTGCCGCTTCCAGTCGTCGGAAGCACAGTAAATTGGTTGCGCCATTTGCGCTACCGGTAGCGCGCCGCGTGTATGCGTCGAAGAAAAAACGGCAAGCAGAGAAACACCCGAGTACAGAGAAATCAGAACAAAACCGGCAAGAGCCTTCATGACGTTCTCTCCGAGGGAAGATCGCGGAGGGCTCAGGCGGGAAGCCAGCGGTCAGCCGGACCGTCTGCGCCGAGCATTAGACCAGATGGCAGGGGTGAAGAGCAACCGAAGAAAGTCGCTACGGCCACCGATCGAGCGAAGAGGAAGCGAATTCCCTTGACATGGCGAAGAAAAAGCGAAATACTGAGCTCGCTTGAGGTGAGCCATGTCCCCAGTTCTCTCCCCATCGCTTCCGCATCGTCCGATGCGGCGGTACCCCGTTCGACGCTACGCAACACAACTCCTTCCTTTTAGCCCTGCTGAACTAAAGCCAGAAGCCGGCACCCTTGCCCAGGGTGAAGCCGGCTGGCGCAAGGGAAGCCTGGAAAGCCCGACGGCGGATTGCCCCCCGCCTCGATTGCAGACTCCCCCTGCGCCACTGGTGGGCATCGCTCGCCTCGCAGCGAAGGCTCCTGAGGCCGAAACAAAACGGGGCTCGACAGAGAAGCCGGAGTATTACTTTTTGCCGGTCAAGTCCATCCTGAACCGCTGTGACTCGCAGCGCGTGCCGTTTGAGTGGACCATCAACCCGTATCGCGGGTGCGAGTTTGCGTGTAAATACTGCTACGCGCGGTATACCCACGAATATATGGAGATTGACGGCGGAGAGTTCGAACGCAAGATCTTCGTGAAGCAAGATGCGGCAGCCTTGCTGGCGAGGGACGTTTCGCAGAAATATTCCTACACGTCGAAGGCCTCGGGCTACACGAAGGCGGAACACATCGCGATTGGAACCGCTACCGATCCCTATCAACCAGCGGAGCGGGAATACGGCGTCACGCGCGCTTGCCTCGAAGAACTAGCGAAGCGGGAAGGTTTGAGTGTTTCGATCATTACGAAATCGAACCAGATCGTGCGGGACCTGGACCTGTTGAAGGTGATCGCCGGGAAATCGGCGCTCTCGGTGAACATCACCGTAACGACGCTGAAACCTCGACTGGCCCGCTTGCTCGAGCCCCGGGCGCCGCGGCCGGATTTGCGTCTGGCTGCGGTGAAACAGCTGCGCGAAGCCGGACTGCATGTGGGAGTTTCCGCGTCGCCTCTACTGCCGGGAATTACCGATGCGGACGGAGAACTGGAAGACGTTGCCGCCGCGGCAAAGCAAGCCGGAGCGGAATGGTTCTTCTCCGGTGTGCTGTTTTTGATGCCGGCGTCCGCGCGGCAGTTTTTGCCGTTTATTGAACAAAAGTTTCCGAAGCTGGCGAAGCAATACCGCGAATGGTACGGAAAGAACGGCTATGCCCCGGAGCTCTATCGAAAGAAAGCGTCGGAACGAGTGCTGCGCATCCGGCAGAAATTCGGTTTTTCATCACGGCCGTGGGAAGGCGATCGGCCCAGTATTGGCCAAACACAACTTTCGTTCGACTTACCAGGCATGCGCTCTTGCGAAGCGGGTTAGAGCCATCCGATTGAACGATGGGTCTGACCGCAGTACCTCGCTAGGGAAGGATGATGCGGGATTCTTCGCGCTTAAGTTCCTGTGCGCCGGGGAACTGGCCGCGGAGGAATTCGATGAGGCGCCGAGAGCGGGGACGCCGGTTGGCCCGAAGCAGGCCCATGCGGTAGAGGAAAACCAGTAACTGGAAGATTTCGGAATTTTTGGGATGGCCAAGCGGGCTTTGCTGCGGTGATTGTTTGGTTTCGCTTAAGAAGGTGGAAAGGGCGTCATAGAGGCCGCGTTGGATCGGGGCAACGGGAGGATGCTCATAAACCAGGCCGGCGGCAAGGGTTCTGTAGCTTTCCGCGAGCGACTGTAAGGCGGCAAGGACATCGGGATCGGTGACGGAGGGTTGGCCGGCGCAGTATTTGGCGATGGTGAAGGCGATGGCAGAGAGAAAGGGCGCCTGGATGCGAACCAGATCCGGCGTGAGGCGGACGTCAAAGAGCGGGGTGTCTGGTGATAGCTCGCGGGGATGGCGATCTTCGTAGCGGTGCGCGGCAAGGAGATAGACACAGTCGGGCGGGCAGTCGATCGTAACTTCGCGTTCGGTACCGCAGCAAACAGCGCAGATTTTCTCCGCCTTGGCCGGACAAAAGCGCTCGGCTCTTCGTTTCTTGCAAATTGGACAGGACACAAACTCTCTCAAATAAAAAATGGCGTTGCAGCAGAATACGCTGCGCGGCGTGAAAAAACAAAATTCTTCTTGCCTGAAGCGGAGTGCCCGATCCATTCCCGCGACCTCTAGACGGGTGGCTCCTTCGTGGTACTGAGAACGATGATTCCTGTGTCTGCCACAGGGACTTTGTCTTTGAGTTCACCGGCGAGTAGACGGTCCGGGTCAAACGCCCCCTGGCTACCGATGCTCAAAAGGGCGTCATCGTTTTCGGCAAAAGCTAGGCCATGATGACTTTGTTGTGGAAGCGGCGGGCCGCGACGACCAGCAAGAACGATCCGATACAGGACAGCGCGACCGCATCGATCCACAGATGCTGCCAGCCGGCGCCGCGGAGGATGATACCGCGCGTGATGTCAATGAAATAGGTTGCAGGAACGAAGTAACTGAGGATGAAGAAAAATCTGGGCATGGTCTCGCGCGGGAAGATGTAACCCGAGAAAAAGATGCTGGGGAGAATGGTGAGGAAGGCTAGCTGCATGGCTTCCGCCTGGGAGTTGGCCTTGCTGGAGATGAGGATGCCAAGCGAGAGCGAGACGAAGATGTATGGTAGCGAGAGGATCGCGAGGAGCAGCACGCTGCCGTGGATGGGTACCTGAAAGACGAAGCGCATGAGAGTGAGAATCATAAGGAGTTCGACAAACCCAATGATGAAATAGGGAAGAAGCTTTCCGAGCAGCAGCCCTAGCGGGCGAACGGGAGTGACGAAGAGTTGTTCGAGCGTGCCGCGCTCTTTTTCCCGGACAACGGAGAATGCCGTGAGGAATGTGGTGACGTTGAGCAGCAAGATAGCCGTCAGGCCGGGCAGAAAGAAGTTGGGCGAGCGGGAGTCCGGATTGAAGAGAATCTTGGGGCGCATGTCCACCGCGAAAGACCGGTTGCTGTTGGCGAGGACGCGGCGCAGGGACTCGTCGAGTCCGATCGAGGTGGTTACGTTGATGGCCTGGCCGGCCACGGAAGAATCTGAACCGTCGATCAGTACGAGTACTTGTGCGCTCATTTGATGGAGCAGCCTGTCGGAGTAGTCGACGGGAATTTTGATGCCGACGCGGCATTTCCCGGACACGATGGCGTCGGTGAGGTCGCGATCGTTTTCGACGAAGCGAGCGACGCGAAAGGTGTCGGAGTTGCGGAGGCGGTCAAGGAGTTCGCGGCTTTCGCGGTGACCGTCGGCGTTATAAACGGCGGTGCTAATCTGGCGGATGTTGGTGTCGATCGCGAAGCCGAGCAGGAACATCTGAAGCAGCGGAATAATCAGCGAGAAAAACAACGTGCCGAAGTCACGGCGCACATGTAGCGCTTCCTTGTAGAAGACTGCGTTGAAACCGCGGAAAGGGTTAAGCACGGGCGGCCTCGATCTGCGATTGGTGCTTGTAGGTGAGTTCGACGAATACGTCCTCGAGCGAGGGGGCCAGGGGGCGAATTTCGGCGACCACAATGTTTTGTTCGAGTAGTCGCTTGCGGAGATGTTCGGGGTCGAGATCGTCGTTGATGAGCGCGTGGATGGATTGGCCGAAGATGGTGGCCCTGCGGACGCCGGGAACCGTGCGGGCAATGCGCAGAGCCCGCGTGACCTGCAGGGCTGTAATTTCGACACGATAAGTGCCCGGGGGCTGCACGTCGGGAAGTTCACGCAAGGAGTCGGGCGTGCCGTCGGCGATGAGCTTGCCGTAGTAGATGTAGGCAACGTGGTTGCAGCGTTCGGCTTCATCCATGTAGTGCGTTGTGACAAAGAAGGTGATGCCTTGGGCCGAGAGTTCAAACAGCAGGTCCCAAAGCTGGCGGCGCGCGACAGGATCAATACCGGCCGTGGGTTCGTCGAGGAAAATCAATTTTGGTTGGTGGAGCATGGCGCAGCCGAGCGCGAGACGTTGCTTCCAGCCGCCGGACAGTTGCGAGGAGAGACGATTCAGGTAGGGGCCGAGCCCGTTGAGCTCGACAATTTTCTCCATACGTGTGCGAAGGCGTTCATTAGAAATCCCGTAAATGCGGCCATAGAAGGTGAGATTTTCGGTGACCGTGAGATCGGAGTAGAGACTAAAATTCTGCGACATGTAACCGATGTTTTCGCGCACCGTCTCAGGATCCTTGCGCACATCGAGGCCGAGGACGGAGGCTTCGCCGCCAGAAAGTGGAAGCAGGCCGGTGAGCATTTTAATAACGGTGGTTTTTCCGCTGCCGTTGGGGCCGAGGAAACCGAAGATTTCTCCTTTTTCGACGCGAAAGCTTACGCCGTCGACCGCGGTAACAGCCCCGAAGCGGCGGACGAGATGTTCGGCGACGATGGCCGGTGGCTCGGCCTTGCTCATGGCTCAGCTCCCGCGGTCAGGGTCACGTCGGCGGCCATGCCCGCACGGATGCGATGTGACGAATCGTCAATGCGCACCTTCACGCCGAAGACCTGGTGAACACGCTCTTCAACGGTTTGCACGTTGCGCGGGAGAAATTCCGCCTGTTGATTGATCTGTTCGACCGTGCCGTCAAAAACCTCATGGGGAAAGGAGTCCGCGCGAATTTGGGCTTTCTGGCCAAGGTGCACGCGGCCGATTTGCGTCTCGGGGATGTAGATGCGGACGTAGATCTGGTCACGCTCGAGGAGCGTGGCGATGGGCGTGTTGGGGGCGATCAGGTCGCCGGGGCGGACGTCGAGAACTTCTATGGAAGCAGCCGATGGCGCGAGGACCTGACGTTCGCGGTAACGGGCTTCGTCGTAGGCAAGAGACGCTTGAGCGGCAGCGATATCTTCTTTGCGATTTCCGTTTTCGAGTTTCTCAAGAGTGGCCTGCGTCTGGTGGTAGCGGGCCTCGGCGGCGGCAATTTCTTCTGGGCGGTAACCGCGCTTTAGTTGATCGAGTTTGTGCTGGAAATTGGCTTGTTGCGCGAGGGCCATTTTCCAATTGGCGTCGGCAGTATCGCGCTGCTGTTTGGAGACAAGGTCCTTGGCGGCAAGAGCGTCATAGCGCTGTGCGTCGAGGCGGGCGCGGAGTTCGTCGGCGTTGGCGCGTTCCAGATCGGCTTCCGCCGCGGCGATGTCTTCCTTACGGTAGCCGTTGATGCGCTGCTC
>Ga0126371_10000957_pt1 | contig 24021 bp, 18 predicted proteins | sample PanSoiMetaPlot_4_FD_110145 | JGI IMG/M metagenome (GOLD analysis project Ga0126371, IMG submission 110145) | Tropical forest soil microbial communities from Panama - MetaG Plot_4 | ecosystem: Environmental > Terrestrial > Soil > Tropical forest > Bulk soil | place: Panama | collected 2016-02-17 | reverse complement strand
TCCATGAAACTTGCCGAACTCGCGCAAAAATTGAGCTGTCGCCTTGAAGGACCGCCAGAGCTGGAAATCTCCGGCGTCGCCGGCATGGAGCACGCCGAACCGGGTCAGCTTACTTTTCTGGCCAACCGTAAATACTTTGCGTTGCTCAAGACCACTCGCGCCTCTGCGATCCTGCTCGAGGAGGGTGTGGTCATCGACCGCGACAAATTACAGCCGTCCATTGCCGCCCTACGTTCGCCAAATCCTTATCTGGCGTTCGCCCATGCGCTCGAACTCTTCTACGACGCGCCGAGCTACGCCTCTGGGATTCACCCTACGGCCATCATCGCGAAGGCGGCCAAGATCGGCGAAGGCGCACATATTGGACCGTATTGTTGTATCGAGGAAGAAGTAGAGATCGGCCGCAACGCGGTTCTGCACAGCTTTGTAATCATCTATCGCGGCGCGAAGATTGGCGATGATTTTGTCGCGCACGCGCACTCGGTGGTGCGCGAGCACTGCCGTATTGGAAACCGCGTTATCTTGCAAAACGGAGCCGTTATCGGGGGAGACGGCTTCGGTTTTGCCAAACGGCCAGATGGCTCATGGTACAAAATAGTTCAATCCGGGCCGGCGGTACTTGAGGATGACGTGGAGGTGCAATGTAACGCTTGCGTAGATCGCGCAACGGTTGGCGAGACGCGCATCGGGCGTGGCGCCAAGATCGATGATCTGGTGCTGGTTGGCCATGCGTCGAGCGTTGACGCGAATACTCTGCTTTGCGGACAGGTTGGCCTCGCCGGCTCAACGAAAATCGGGAAGAACTGCATTCTGGCGGGTCAAGTGGGAACGGCCGGTCATTTGACCGTTGGCGACGGCACAGTCATTACCGCGCAGAGCGGCGTACCGAGCGACGTGCCTGCCAATGCGTTCTGCTCCGGCTATCCGGCGGTCGAGAACCGCCAATGGCTCAAAATGATGGCGGCGCTGAATCAACTTCCAGAACTGCAGAAGCGCGTCCGGGAACTTGAGTCCCAAGTCGAGCGGCTCAAACGCTGATTTCCCCGCGCCGCCGTCTTGCCGCTATTATGACACCCCGATTGGCTGCTGGTCGGGCGGAAGGGCTGCGGCCATGGCGTCGTGCACTTTCTGATTCAGAATGTCTCGCTCTTCGAAACTGTACTTTGATGCGTCGATGGGTTCCAAGAATTCGACCGCGATCTCACCGGGACGAATTACCAGCGAGTGTTTCTCCATGATGTGATGCGCGCCGGTACACACCATCGGTACGATGGGCACCCCCGCTTTGATGGCCATGACCACGGCGCCTTTCTTGAATTCTTGCAGCCGACCGTCCGGACTGCGTGTTCCCTCGGGATAGATCAAAAACGATTGTCCCGCCTTCATCGCTTCCGTGGCCTTCTCCACGCTGCCAATGGCTGCCTCCCGCGCGCCGCGATTGACCGGAATAAAGTGTACGGCCTGGAAAGCCTGTCCCACGATCGGCCACTTGAACAGCGATTCTTTCAAAAGTATAGCGACCCGCCGTGGAATCGCCCCCACAATTGCCGGCGCGTCCGCGGAGCTGGTGTGATTCGCGGCAAACAGACAAGCGCCTTGCGGAATGCGCTCGAGGCCTTTCACGCGCACGCGAACTCCAACCGCGCGTACGAAAAACGTCAGTCCCTTGGTTCCAGCCCAATACACGGGATCGGGATCCTTGGTGATCAGCGAATAGAGGATTACCGGCGGCCCGACGAGCAGGATATAGAGGGACAAAAAGACGACGATAAAAAGCGTTCGGAACATGACCAAGCCCGCTCGCCAGGGGAACACGCTCGCCTGCCTCTTATCGAGTCAGCCGACAGGCAGGCAAGACTTTCTCGAATCCGGCTGGACGGGTCAAGGGTTACAAGGGTTACCCGCGGCCGGCGTCCCGCTACTTTCGAGCGCCTGACGTTTCGCCGCGTAGTAATCCTTCGCGGATGCGGCGCGATTTTTCGTTCGCTTGCGCGTCTTCCAGAACTTCGTAAACGGCCTCTTTGATTTCCCCCAGCCGGATCTCCACCAAAAGTTCTTTATCATCCCGCCGAATTCGCAGCGCCAGCGCCTCGCCGGGGTTTTGCTCATACACCCAGCGCGCCATCCGCCGCGGCGCATCCCCGCCATTCCAGCTGAGAACGATGTCGCCGGCGCGCAGCCCCGCCTGTGCCGCCGGTCCATCGTCTTCGACACCGTTTACGACCAGTGGACCGTTCGCATCGCGCTCTGCGGTAAAGCCGAGCGTTGCCCGGCGGTGCTCGGTGGTTCGCAACACCAGGCCCGCAAGCCCCAGGATTTGCTGATAGGGAAAAGGTTCTGTGCCAGCCACGTATTTCTGGAAAAAATCGTCAAAAGAACCCCCGGCAACTTTTTCCGCCTCCAAGCGAACGTCAAGGCTGTCCCGATAAAATCTTCCTTGTTTGGCGAAGTCACGGTTCATGGCACGGAGCACATCGTCCAGACTTCTTGCGTTGTTGGTGCGGTCTCGGATCAGAATATCCAACAAATCCCCCAGTACCTGCCCCTTGGTGTAGTACGACACGCTGAATTCCGGCTGATTGTAGAGGGAGTATTTTTCAAGCCAGGCATCAAGGCTCGACTGCTCCGCGCTCTGCCAGCGGTTCGCCGGGCGTTCTTCCAATTCTGTGATCTGCTCGCCCAGGTCGTTGAAAAAGCGGTCTTTGCTCCAGATGCCGGTGCGCACCAGCGTGTAGGAACCATAGGTGCTTGTCACACCTTCCGCGAACCACAATGCCCGGGTGTACTGCGCCTTGGTATAGTCCACCGGTTCCAGTGTGGCGGGGCGGATGCGCTTGACGTTCCACAAATGGAAAAACTCATGGGCCGCCACGCCGGCCAGGTACTCGTCTGTCGAGACGCCAATGGCCGTCGAGTAGAAGTGCTCCATGCCCCCGCCTCCGGCGCCTTTCCCGATGTGCAGCAGGAACGTGTAATGATCGAACGGTGCCCCTTCCATGAGTTTTATTTCGTACTCGCAAATCCGCTTCAGCTCCTCTTCGATGAGCTTCCGCCTCCATTTTTCGCCGTGAACTACGATGCTCACGCGCGGCGATACTCCGGACAAGTCAAACTCTTGGAAATTGCCGATTTCGATGGGGTCGTCTGCAAAGGCATCGTACGTCGGCGCCTTAAAGAAAAACGCTCGGGCCCCGCCGATGGATTCGAGCCCGCCAGCCGAAGCGCTTGCTGCTCGCCAATTTCCCGGCGGATTGGGGATGCTGAGCGTCACGTCCTCGGCGCGGCGGTCCGGTACGTAAAGCAAGATCATTGCGGGATTGATGAAAGCGTGCTCCGCGTTGAGCTGCGTCCCAAACGGCCCGATTTCATCCCAATAGGTCGCGTAGCGAACCGTGATCGTACCGTTTCCGTGGATTCGCCACGTTTGCTTATCCACTTTTTCCATCGCTGCTTTTTCCGCACCTACAAAGGCTTCCACTTGCTGAACGTGGGCGCTGAAATCGCGAATCTGGTATAGCGCGTTCCACGCCGCCATCTGCACGGTGACTTCGCCCTTGACGTCGGGAATGGTCATCGTCACGTGGAACACATGGTGCTCGGGGTGTTCGAGTGAGATGCTGTATTGAATGGTGGCTTGACTGCCGGCCGCAAACGCCGGCAAAACCAAGAGATGCAATAGCAATGGCAGTCGAGAATCTCTCCAGACAGCAGTAACGCTCACCGGGCTTTTGCCTCGCTGGGAGTCTGTCCCGAAGCACTGAGTTTCTTCAGCAGCTTTTCGCACAATCCGTCGAAGCTCCCGTTCGACATGATGAGCAGCAGGTCTCCGGCCTTTGCCGAGCCGGCCAGATGCTCGGCAATGGCATCGGAACTCGAGAATACCTGCGCGTCCTTTCCAAGTCTGCGAACGTCGGCAGCGACGCCTTCCGGATCCATGCGATTGTCGTCACCCAATTGCTGCGCGCGGTATACGCCCCCGAGAATGACGCGATCACCGAGGGCCAATGCCTTTGGCAAAGCCTCCTGGAACACTTTCCGCCGCATGGAATTCGAGCGAGGCTCCAGAATCGCCCACAAACGGCGCCCCGGCCAGCGTGTTCGCGCCGCTTCTATCGTGGCTTTCACCGCCGTGGGGTGATGTGCAAAATCATCGACGACTAATACGCCGCCGATCTCGCCCTTCACGTCCATGCGCCGCTTCACACTGCGAAACGTTGCTAGCGCTTCGGCAATTTGCTGCGCGCCGATTCCCCGGCCATGCGCGACGGCCATCGCCGCCATCGCGTTTAAAGCGTTGTGCTTCCCCGTGGCGGTCAGTGAAAATTCTCCGAACGACTCTCCGCGATGTTCGACGCGAAAACGCATCCTTTCGCCGTCCACGGCAAAATCCTTGGCCACCCAATCGTTGCCCGTACCAAATCCATACGTTTCGACTGGGCAGAACGCCTTTTCGGCTGCGCGGCCGAGCGCCGGCCCGGATTCCTCCGTGTCGCCCCAAATCACCACTCTTCCGCGTCTGGGCACAAGATTCACCAGCCGGCGAAAAGCAAGCTGATAGGTCTCGAAGTCAGGATAGATGTCCGCGTGATCGTATTCCAAGGACGTAACGATCAAGTCGTCGGGATGATAATGAAAAAATTTTGGGCCGCGGTCCCAAAACGCGGTTTCGTACTCGTCTCCTTCGAGAATAAACTCCTGGCCTCCGCCGAGGCCGTAGCTCTTACCAAAATTTTCTGCAACGCCCCCCACCAAGAAGTTCGGCCGGCGCCCTGCCGTTTGAAAAATCCATGCAAGCATCGCCGTCGTTGTCGTCTTGCCGTGCGTGCCGCTCGCCACAATCGAGTGCTTTCCCGGCAGAAACACTTCCTCCAGCATCTCCGGTAGCGAGCGATACGGAATCCGCCGGTCCAGCACTTCTTCCAACTCCGGGTTTCCTCGCGCGATAACGTTGCCGATCACCGCCAGGTCGGGCGCGGGCTGCAAATGAGTTGCGTCGAAAGAGTGATAAAACGAAATCCCCAAATTTTCGAGCAGTGTCGACGCCGGCGGATAAACTCCGGAATCCGAGCCGGTCACGCGGAAGCCGTGTTCGCGCAGCATACCCGCCAGCGGCGCCATTGCCGAGCCGCCGATTCCAATCACATGCACATGTTTCGCTTCCTTCAACCCGCCACCGCCGGTTCCAGAAATTCCAATGTTCCTTCGCCTTCCGCATCCAGGCGCGCCTTGATTCCCAGAGGAATCGTAAGCATGGGCCGCATGGAGTGCCCTACGGGCGCGCCATACACGATGGGAATCCCCAACGGACGCAACACGCGCGCACAGACCTCTCGGACGCCTGGCGCTCCCGCCGCGGCCGCCGGGGTATCCGGAAATTCTCCTAACACGATGCCCTTCACGGTTTCAAATTTGCCCGCCTGCTTCAAGTGCATGAGCACGCGATCCACCTGATACGGCTTCATCGCGCGATCTTCCAGGACGAGAATCGAGTCCTTGGTGTCCAGCTCCCACGGAGTGCCGAGGGTGGCCTCGACCAGCGTCATTGTTCCGCCCAAAACTCTTCCGACCGCCTGGCCTGTAAGCACAGGCTCGCCCTTCAGCCGCAACTTCCAGCCCGCTTCTGCCTTTCGTATCGCCTGCAAAAACGAATTTTCATCATAACCTGTCGCGGCGTCCGGACCCGCGCTGATCCCGGCGGCCACCATAGGCCCGTAAAAGGTCACCCAGCCACGCTTCTGCCAGAGATAAATCTGCAAGGTGGTCAGGTCGCTAAATCCGATTACGCTCTTGGCCTTCTTCAGATGCTTGTCGAGCTCAAAATCGAGTAGGTAATTTGAACCGTAGCCCCCACGCAGAGCCATCAACCCGTCGATTTCGGCTGATTGAATACCGGAAAGAAACCCGTTCATACGGTCCAGCGCCGGCGCGGCAAAGTAGCCTTCGGGCTTGCTGCCTTGATTCGCGACGACCTCGAACCCTTGCCGCCTCAATTCCGCTAGCCCGGCGATCATCTCCACGGAGTCTGCCGGCGACGCCGGAGCAAAAACCGCCAGCCGGGAGCCCGATTTCAGCGCCTTGGGTTTTCGCGGAGTCCCGTTGCCTGCACTCATTCGTGGCTACTTTCGACTGCCGTTACTTCGGTAATCACGCCCTGGCGGTTGAGCTGCGCGACGATTCTTTCCTGCTGGCTGTGGCTGACTACGGACTCGAATTCCACGATCGAGTTCCCTCCCGCCATGGACACGCGAAAACGTTGCATCGGGACTTTCATTTGCGCCGTCAATTGTTGCACCTCTGTGGCCACGTTGTCCGTATGGCTCGAGGTGAATCGAAAAACCATTGGCCGGCACTTTAAATCAAATCGTTGCGCGGCCCATCCCAAGCAGACCAGTCCGAACAGCGCCAGTGCGGTCGTATACGTTGCCACCGCGAACAGTCCGCCGCCCGCGGCCATGCCGATGGCGGCTTCTACAAAAATCGTTGCCGCGGTGGTCATGCCAACCCGGCCGCCGGCCTCGCGTAAAATCGCGCCTGCGCCAAGGAAGCCGATGCCTTGAACGATATTCGACGCAATGCGTGTGCTTCCGGTATCGCCGAGCAGGCGAGCGATTTCGCCGGAGAGGATGGTGAACAGCGCCGTTGCCAGGCAGACAAACAGACTCGTGCGCATACCCGCGGGGCGGCGCCGTAGATCGCGCTCGATGCCGATAATCGCGCCCAGCGCGGCCGCGACCGTCAACCGTAAAAAGATTTCACGCAGAGAGAGCATGGTTCCGGCGCCCCAGCACGCCTGTGGGTGATTTTATCCGCCTACAATTTGAATTGCGTCAATTTTGCAAAATGGCGTGCCCTGGCGTGTATCTCGTTTTGCTTCAAGTGGCGCAAGCGGTCCAGCCCGAATTTCTCCACCGCGAAGCTTCCCAGCACGGAACCGTAGACCATGGCGCGCCGCAACGATGCGTCGCTCCTATCCCTGGCGCCCGCTAGGTATCCCATAAATCCGCCGGCGAAGCTGTCGCCCGCGCCGGTAGGGTCGTGCGGCTCTTCGAGTGGAAACGCCGGGACACAAAACACGCCGCGCTTGTCCACCATCATCGCACCGTACTCTCCTCGTTTGACCACCAGGATGCTCGGCCCCATGTTGAAAATGTGCTTAGCCGCGCGCAGCAGGTTGTGTTCGTTCGAAAGCTCGCGCGTTTCCGAGTCGTTGATCATAAGAATGTCCGCGTGCTTCAGGGTCTCGCGCAGTTCCGCGTTGTTCCGCTCGATCCAGTAATTCATGGTGTCCATCGCGGTGAGCTTCGGTCTTTTCTTGACCTGATGCAGCACGTCGCGCTGCAGCTCCGGCGCGATATTCGCCAGGAACACGTACTGCGAGTTTCGGTATTTTTCAGGCAACCGGGGCTTGAACTCCGCAAACACATTTAATTCCGTGGCCAGCGTCACGCGCTCGTTCAAATTCTGCGAATATCGCCCCGCCCAGAAAAATGTTTTCCCGGGAGCACGTTCAAGTCCATCCAGGTTGATCGTGCGACCACGAAAAACCTGTGCATCCACTTCGGTGAAATCGTCACCGACGATCCCAACCAGGTTGACGTGCGTAAAGAAGCTGGCGCCCACGGCAAAGTACGTGGCCGCTCCGCCCACGGCGCGGTCCACCTTGCCGTACGGGCTCTCCAAGGCATCAAACGCAACTGATCCCACGACGAGCAGCGACACGGTTATCTCCTAGGAGGTGTAATTTTTGAGAATGGCCGCCAGCCGCTTCTTGGTGGGCGTGGGCACGAGCTTCAAGTCCGTAACCAGCGCATGTCCTAGCGCTGCCCCGCATTTGCAGGAACGCGCCGGCGGCAGCTCGCGCACCGCCGCCCGCAGGACTTTTTGCGCGTTCTCGGCATTCTGGTTGAGCGTCGCAATGATCTGCGCGGCCGTCACCGATTCGTGGTCCGGATGCCAGCAGTCGTAATCCGTAATCATCGCAATCGTCGCGTAGCAAATCTCGGCTTCGCGCGCCAGCTTGGCCTCTGTCAGGTTGGTCATGCCAATAACGTCGAACCGCAAGTGCCGATTGACCTCTGCCTCGGCTAGCGTGGAAAACTGCGGCCCCTCGATGCAGACGTACGTTCCGCGACGATGCACTTTCACCGCTTCTTCTCCGCACGCATTTGCCAGAACACTTGACAATTGCCCGCACGTTGGGTGTGCGAAGCTCACGTGGGCAACAAGGCCGTCTCCAAAAAACGTCGATTGGCGGTTTTTTGTCCGGTCGAAAAACTGGTCGGGCACGAGAAATTCTCCCGGCCGCAAATCCTCCTTCAAGGAGCCCACTGCACTCACAGAAATAATCCGCTCAACTCCCAGCAGCTTCATCGCATAAACGTTCGCCCGGTAGTTAATTTCGCTTGGCAGAATGCGATGCCCGCGGCCATGCCTCGCCAGAAACGCTACGTGCTTACCTTCCAGCGATCCCACGGCGAGGGCATCGGAAGGCTCGCCGAACGGCGTCTTGACGCGAACCTCTCGCGTCCCCGTCAAACCGCTCATGGTATAAAGCCCGCTGCCGCCGATGATGCCGATGCCCGCCTGGGCTGAGTTCTTCTTGCCCTTGCCCGTTCCCGCCCTCTTCTCCGCCATATTCCTCCCTTCCTTAACTCTGGAGTCCGCTGCGCTTCAGAATCTCATTCACCGCGGTAAAGGGATCCTTCTTCCGCTCCGCCACTTCTCCGGCCAACTCCGCCAACCGCGCTTCGCCTTCGCGCCCGCCCAGAGCGCGCTCGAGCAACCGCGATTCCAGCAGCTCGACCAGCCGTTTCTTCCAATGCTCCAAATGCTTCCGCTTGCGCTCCCCGCTCACCTCAAAATGCTTTTCGAATTTCTTCACAGCCGCGGCCAGCTCTTCAATTCCCCGGTTCTCGGTCGCAACGGTCCGTACCACCGGCGGTTGCCATCCGTCGCGCGGCATCACCAGCGAAAGCATCGCGAGCAATTGCTGCTCCAGACGGTCCGCGCCTTCGCGGTCCGCCTTGTTCAGCACGAAAATGTCGCCAATCTCCATTAAGCCCGCTTTCATGTTTTGAATGTCGTCGCCGAGTCCCGGCACCAACACCACAAGCACGCAATCCGCCAGCCGCACGATGTCAATTTCATCCTGCCCCACGCCCACGGTCTCGATCAGAACGTGCTTTTTCCCCGCGGCATCCAGCAACAGGGCCACCTCGGCGGTGGCACCCGCAAGCCCTCCGAGAAATCCCCGCGTGGCCATCGAGCGGATAAACGTGCCGGAATCGGCGGCGTGTCCTTGCATGCGAATGCGGTCGCCCAGAATCGCTCCGCCGGAGTAAGGACTCGTCGGATCCACCGCGATCACGCCGACTTGCGCCTGGTTCTTTCGGTGAAACGCGGCCAGCCGGTCCACCAGCGTGCTCTTTCCCGTTCCCGGCGCACCGGTTACGCCCGTCAAATACGCTTTTCCAGTGTGGGGAAACAGGAGCCGCAACAACTCCTCTGCTTCCGGCGCGTGATTCTCGATCGCGGTGATTGCACGCGAAATCGCGCGCACCTCACCCGCCCGCACTCGTCGAGCCCAATCCTCAACGGGCGGTTTCATATTTTTCCTGAATTTTTCTTCGAGGGGTTAAGGGCATCGCCCCTATTATCCCGATTTTGCGACCGGAGCCCAAAACTTAAGCCGCTCCGTATTGCGCAAGTTTGCTTGCGGCCTTCTTTCTGAATTGCTCTTGTGCTCGTCACGCACTCCCTTTGTATGAGCCTCCGAGGGATGTAGAGCGCGCCGTGAGGAAAATCAAAGCTTCGCCGACCGACCTTGCCACGGGAGGCGGAAGAACCACGACGGCAGCTAGCCGCGAAGTTAGCAGCAGCGTCTAACGGCGGCTGTCGCCGGCAAGCCTGCCCGCGAAAGGCCCTCCGTTTCGGTCGCCGCGCGAGAAGTGAAGATTGGTCAGGACCGGGAATTTGAGACGAGAATCATCGATGGCCGGCGGAGGCAACAAAAACCCAGTACTTCGCCGCATGCTACTTACTTTTTCCCAAGGAGTTGCCGTGCGATTACCAGGCGCTGAATCTCACTCGTGCCTTCGCCGATGGTGCACAGCTTCACGTCGCGATAGTATTTCTCGGCGGGATAGTCTTTGATGAAGCCATACCCGCCGTGAATCTGTACGCATTCGTTGGCCACGCGTACCGCCACTTCACTGGCGAACAGCTTTGCCATGCTTGATTCGCGCGTGAACCGAACCTGGTTTTTGTCCGCCAGCCACGCGGCTTGGTAAACCAGCAGTCGCGCGGCTTCCACCTGCGTGGCCATGTCCGCCAACTTGAATTGCACGGCCTGGAAGTCGCCGATGGGTTGCCCGAACTGTTTCCGCTGCTTCGCGTATTTCGTGGCCGTTTCGAGGGCACCCTGCGCCATGCCCAGCGCAAGCGCCGCAATGGAAATCCGCCCGCCATCCAGAATCTTCAAGCTGCCCGTGAAACCCTCGCCTTCGGGCCCCAGCAAATTCTCTTGCGGCACCTGGCAATCGCTGAAAATCACTTCCGAAGTATCGCTGGCGCGCATCCCCAGCTTGTTTTCCTTTTTCCCTGGTTTAAACCCGGGCATGCCCTTTTCCAGGATGAAAGCACTGATCCCGTGCGAGCCTTTCAACTTATCCGTCACCGCCATCGCTACGCAATAATTCGCATAGTGTCCGTTCGTCGTAAAAGTCTTCGCACCGTTTAACACCCAGCACTTTCCGTTGCGGACGGCGGTCGTTCGCGTCCCGCCTGCATCGGAACCCGCTTCCGGTTCCGTCAACGACCAGGCCCCAATAGACTTCCCTGACGCAAGGGGTACAAGATATTTTTTCTTCTGCGCCTCTGTGCCAAACTTGAAAATGTGGTTCGAGCATAGCGAATTGTGCGCGGCCACAATCAGGCCCACCGAGCCGTCCACACGCGCCAACTCTTCAATCGCCAGCGCGTACTCGATGTAACCGAGCCCGGCGCCACCGTATTCTTCCGGAAAAATCACCCCTAGCAGTCCCATCTCGGCGAGCTTCGGCATAATCTCCAAGGGAAAATGCGATGCCTCGTCCCACTCCATCACGTGGGGTGCGATCTCGCCTTCCGCGAATTCCCGCACGCTTTTGCGCAGCTGTTGTTGCTCTTCGCTAAACGCGAATTCCACGAACTTCCCCTTCCACTATCTGTTTTTCCTATAGCGCCCCTAAATACTATTTATAGCACGTTCCTTGCCCCGAGCTTGCCCCGAGTGCCTCGCCTCCGTTCCTCTGTTACACTCCCGCTCATGCGCCGCCGCCACTTTCTTACGCTTTCCGCCGCAACCCTGGGTGGTGTACTCGTTTATTCCCTCGATCGCAAGGCTTCACTCCTTTCCGCGCAGCAGGGACCTGTCCGCATCCCGCTTCGTTTTCTTACCGAGACCGAAGCTCTCATTGTTGCTGCCGCTGCCTCACGCATTTTCCCATCCGACGATTCCGGCCCGGGCGCGCGCGAAGCCGGCGTGGCCGTCTTCATCGACCGCCAGCTGGCGGGTTCCTACGGCCGCGATCGTTTCCGTTACACACAGCCGCCCTTTGAAGACGCTCCTCGCGAATTTGGCTACCAGGGAAGGGCCACGCCGCGGCAGATTTACCGCGAGGGTTTAAAAGGGCTCGAGGGTTTTCATCTTCTCTCCCCGACCGCGCAAGACGAAGCTCTCGGCAAAATCGAATCGACGCTCTTCTTTTCTCTCCTCCGCCAAAACACCATCGAAGGAATGTTCTGTGATCCGATTCACGGGGGGAACGCCGGTATGCTCGGCTGGCAGCTCGTAGGCTTCCCCGGCCCGCGCATGAGCAACCTCGAGGAGATCGAAAAGTATTACGGCCAGGCATTTCGCCCCGAGCCCCTCAGTCTTCGCCAAGCGACCGGCGCAAAGGTCCGCCCGAGCGAGGACGAGCCGTGAAGACGCTTCCCGCTGTTGATGCCGTGATTGTTGGTGGTGGCTGGGCCGGGTTGTTGATGGCCAAAGAACTCGGCGCGCGCACTTCCCTATCCGTCGTCGTTCTGGAGCGCGGTCCCTCTCGCCAATCCTCCGATTACGCGACCGACATGGACGAACTCGACTACGCCATTCGTCTCCGCATGATGCAAGACCTCTCGAGTGAGACCGTCACGCTTCGTCATGACGGAAGCCGCAGCGCCGTTCCCCTTCGCCAGCATGGAGCTTTTCTGCCAGGCGCTGGCGTCGGTGGCTCCGGCGAGCACTGGAACGCTCAGGTTCCCCGCTTCCTGCCCGACTGCTTTGAGCTGCTGTCGAAGACCACGGCAAGATATGGCGCGAACGCCCTTCCCGAAGGTCATGCCGTTCGCGATTGGGGCATCACTTACGCCGAACTGGAACCTTACTACACGCGCGTCGACAAACTGCTCGGCACTTCGGGCCAGGCAGGCAACATCCGCGGCCAGCTGATCGACGGCGGCAACATTTTTGAAGGCTGGCGCAGCGAGCCATATCCCACGCCGCCCACAAAAGTTCCCTATTTTGCGGCGCTATTCCGCGACGCCGCCAAATCGCTCGGGTATCATCCCTATCCTGCGCCCTCCGCGAACATCAGCCGCGCTTATACCAACCCTGACGGCATTTCTCGCGGTGGCTGCACCTATTGCGGCTTTTGCGGCCGCTTTGGCTGTATGGTTGGGGCTAAGGCGCAACCCACCAACCTGCTCCTCCCAATCATTCAAAAGCGCAAGAACGTTTCTCTTCGCACCGGAGCCCGGGTTCGCCGCATCCTTTTTGAGCCTGCTCCCAAGTTTGCTGCTCGCGGCGTCAGCTACGTCGACGCTCGAGGCCAGGAAGTGTTTCAGCCCGCCTCTGTTGTTTTCCTCGCCTCCTGGACCTTCAACAACACGCGTCTCCTGCTCCTCTCTGGCATCGGCGAACCCTACGATCCCGCCACGGGCCGCGGCACGGTCGGCAGCAATCTCACGCACCAGGTCACCCTTCCTGCAGCGACGGCCTTCTTTGATCAACCTCTTAACCGCTTCATGGGCTCCGGCTCGGCTGGATTTCTGTTCAGCGATTATGACCGCGACGATCTCGATCGCTCGTCGCTCGGCTTCCTTCGTGGCGGTTACTTCGGGGCGCGCGGCTACGGATTTCAGCCCATCGGAGCCTTCGGGGTGCTGCCAAACTCCGTCAAAGCCACCTGGGGTTCGGATTGGAAAAAAGCTGCGGTCTTCTTCTATGACCGCACCGCGACCATCGGTTTCGCAGGAGAGCACCTGGCCTACAAAACGAATCTCATGGACCTCGACCCCGTCTACAAGGACACGCTCGGCGACCCCCTCCTCCGCCTTACCCTCGATTGGCGCGACAACGAGCGCAGAATGGCCGAGTTCGTCACGCCGATAGCCGTTCAAGTCGCCCGTGCTATGGGCGCGCGAGAGATCAATGCTTTTCCGGGCCTGCGCTCTTACGACGCCACCCGCTACAACTCCACGCATGTCCAGGGCGGCACCATCATGGGAGACTCACCCGCCCATGCCGTCGTCTCGCCCTATCTCCAGCATTGGCAATTGCCCAATCTTTTCATCCTCGGCGGCTCTACATTCCCGCAAAACGCCTCCGCCAATCCCACGCCCACGATCCTCGCGTTCGTTTACCGCACCGCAGACGCCATCATCGACCGCTACCTCAAACATCCTGGCCCGCTGGCTTAAACGACGCTTCCCTCCAGGAAGGCGCTGGACTTCTTCCCTCCAAGGCCGCACCCGTTGTGGCGGCGGAATCTGCTTTTTGTCCTGTTTGTTGACTCGCGGGCCTTCTGTTTCGGTTTCGCCGAACAGCTATAAGCTGGGGCTTAGAACTTTTTTTCTCACCATCCTGCGGGATACCCCTTTGCCTTGTTCTGCTCATCCAACCAGGTTTTTAGCGGCGCAAAATAATCCGCCAGCGCGGTCGCATCCATCTGCTTTTGTCCCGTCAGCGTTTGAAGCGCGTCCTGCCACGGTTTGCTCTGCCCCATGGAGAGCATCTGGTTCAATCTTTCCCCGGCGGTCTGGTTTCCGTAAATCGAACAGCGATCGAGCGGTCCGGTAATCCCCGCTTCCTTGCACAGAGCCCGGTGGAACTGAAACTGCAGAATCCGTGCTAGAAAGTATCGCGCATAAGGAACGTTGGCGGGTACGTGGTATTTCGCGCCGGGATCAAAGTCCGCCTCCGTGCGCTCGACCGGCGGTGCGACGCCCTGATACTTTTTCCGCAGCTCCCACCACGCCTGGTTGTAATGGCCCGGCTTCACCTGCCCACTGAACACTTCCCACCGCCACTTGTCCACCAGCAAGCCAAACGGCAGGAAGGCCACCTTCTCGAGCGCCTGTTGCAGCAAGTAATCGATGTCCCCCGAAGCCGGAGGCACGGTCTCGATCAACCCGATCTTCTTCAAATACTCAGGCGTCACCGAGAGTGCGATGGTGTCGCCCACCGCTTCGTGAAATCCGTCGTTCGCGCTATTTTGAAACAGCGGCGGCTGATTCATGTACGCCCGCTGGTAAAAGTTGTGCCCCAGCTCGTGGTGAATGGTCCGAAAGTCCTCTTCGGTGATCAGGATGCACATCTTGATCCGCACGTCCTCTTTCGAATCGACGTCCCAGGCGCTGGCGTGGCACACCACGTCGCGGTCGGCCGGCTTTGTAAACAGCGAGCGCTCCCAGAACGTCGGCGGAAGCGGCGCAAATCCAAGCGAAATAAAAAAGTTCTCGCCGTATTTCACCATGCCCCGCGCATCCGTCTTCCGGCTCTGCAAAATCTTTGTCAAGTCATAGCTCTGCGCCGGCTTTGGCGAATCCATCAGCGAATAAACGTTGTTCCACTCCTGGCTCCAAATGTTTCCCAGCAGATGTGCCGGGATCGGCCCATCCGCAGGAACCAGATCCTTACCGTACTTTTTCCGCAGTTGCCCGCGGACATAGGCATGGAGCGACAAGTACAGCGGTTTTAGCTGTTCCCAGAGCCGGTCTTCTTCTTTTGCAAAATCATCCGGGGGCATGTCGTAATTTGAACGCCACAGCGCTCCCACGTCGCTGTACCCCAGCTCCCGCGCGCCCGCGTTTCCCAGCCCCACCATCCGCGCATACCGCTGCCGCATCGGCGCGCCGATCGCATGCCATCCCACCCAGGCGCGCTTCAGTTCCTCTGGGTCGCGGCTTTCTGCCATCAATTTCCCCACCGCCGTAACGTCCAGGCACTTTCCCTTTCCCCCATCCGGGCACCACTTTCCCTTTCCATAATCGCCGTCGAGTGACGCCAGGATGTCCGCCAGCTCCTTTTGTGCTTTTGGATCGTTCGGCGCGGGAAATCCCGCCGCCAGCTCCAGCAGCAGGCGCTTGCGCGCAAGTTCCGGCTCGAGCATTAATCCGTCAAATCTGTGCGCTTCCCTCGCGTATTTCGTGCTGGCCGTGTTCAGAACTTCGTTCGTATCGGCGGCGATCTTCTCCGTATCTTCGGTAATAAAATTCTCTTGGACCCAGGATGCCCGCGAGGCTTTTACGCCCAGGTCAAATAACTCGGTTTCCCCCTTCTCGATGTATTTTTTCGCCTCTTCGACGGTTGGCGCCGAGGCCGTGCTTTTGTTTTTCTCGAGTGGCGTCTGCCCGCGACTCGCCATTTGTGCGACCAGCAAACAAACCACAGCGCCCGAGAGAATCGCCACCCTCCTTACGCTCATGCCCCCGCCTTCCGCCTCTTCGTCACCACTTCCTTCAATACCGCCAAGGCCCGCTCGCATCCGGCCCGGTCCACGTCACAATGCGTCACCACACGGACTGAATAAAGTGCCGTGTCTTGGGCCCACACGCCCTGCGCATGCACCGCGTCGCACAATTCCACTGCCGTCATCCCTGCTTGCGCGCAATCAAAAATCACGATGTTCGACCGCACCTTCTGTGGGTCAATCTTCAGACCCGGAATTTGCGCAATCCCTTCCGCAAGCAACTTGGCGTTCTCATGATCGATGTGCAGCCGCGCCGGCGATTTCTCGAGCGCAATCAGGCCTGCCGCGGCAATCACGCCGGCCTGACGCATCCCTCCGCCAAACATCTTTCGGTAAATCCTTGCTTTCTCCAGGAACGCCTTCGATCCTGCGACGATCGAGCCCACCGGGGCGCCCAATCCTTTCGACAGGCAGAACATCACTGAATCCACCCTTTTCGTCATCACCGCGACGTGGTCTCCCAGCGCCGTTGCGGCATTGAAGATCCGCGCGCCGTCCAAATGCACCTTGAGCCCGAGTTTGTGCGCCTCGTCGCAAATCTCGTTCACGCGGTCGGTCGGATACACCGTTCCGCCCGCCATGTTGCTGGTATTCTCTAAACACACAAGCGCCGTTTGCGAGTCGTAATAAATCTTCGGACGGATCACCGCCTTGATCTCTTCCCAAGTCAGAATCCCGTCTTCCGCGCGAGCCGCACGGGGCATGCATCCGGCAATCGCGGACATCGACGCCAGCTCGTACAGATTCACGTGGCTGCGCTCTTCGCAAATCACTTCACTGCCGTGATGCGTCCAAATCTTGATGGAAATCAAATTTCCCATGCATCCTGTGGGCACAAACAGCGCCGCCTCTTTTCCAAAAATCTCCGCTGCGCGCTTCTCCAGTTTGTTGACCGTAGGATCCTCGCCGTAAACGTCGTCGCCCACCTCGGCTGTGGCCATCGCTTGCCGCATTTCCGCCGTCGGCCTCGTCACCGTGTCGCTTCGCAAATCCACGACGCCTTCCGGGGCCTTGCCCATGGCCTTGGCTTCGTCCGGATCGACTCGCTGATTCCCTTTCGCCACTGTATAGCTCATATCTTTTCTTTACCTCTTTGGATTTTCACGGCTTCTCTATTTCATCAGTTCGACGAACACTTCGTTCGATACACTCAGTCTCTCTTCTGCCAAACGCACGACATCTCCATCTCGTTTCACCAACCCCGCGGCGGCCAGCGGTTCAAGTCGCCCGTCGAGCGCAACTCCGTATTCTCTCTCAATCCGTCCCACGTCAATTCCATCCAACTGCCGCAATCCCAGAAACAATTCCTCATCCAAGGCCTGCTCCGCTGTCACCGTCTCCAGCTGCTCCACCGGCAATCGCCCGCGCTCGATCGCGCCCACGTACGCCGCTGCGTCATGGGCGTTCGCCCAGCGCTGGCTGCCCGAAAATGAGTGCGCACCGGCCCCGAAGCCCAGATATCGTTCGCGCCGCCAGTACTTCAAGTTGTGCTTCGATTCAAACCCAGGCTTCGCCCAATTCGAGATTTCATAGTGGTGATACCCCGCTGCGGCCAGCGTTTGTTGCGCCATTTCGTAAAACTCCGCCATCTCGTCTTCGCTCGGCACCGCCGCCGCCCGGTAGCGGGTTCCACCCCCCAGTAGCTCCTTCCCCAATCGGCTCCCCTCGTCCACCTCCAGCAAATACACCGACACATGCTCCGGTGCTAGCGCAACTAACTCCGCGAGCGATTCCTTGCAGCTTTCTTTTGTCTGATGTGGCAATCCCGCGATCAAGTCGAAGCTGATGTTGCGAATCCCCGCCGCGCCGAGGATCGGCACCGCCCGATAAATATCCGCCCGCCGGTGCATCCGGCCTGCGGCCTTCAGTTCTTTGTCCGAAAACGACTGCACGCCAAAACTCACCCGGTTAATTCCCGCCGCCACCCACGCCGCGGCCTTTTCCTCTTCCACGGTCTCCGGGTCGGCCTCCAACGTCACCTCTTCAAACACCGTTTGGAAGGTTCGCCGAATCTCTTCCAGGATTTCCTTCAAGTGGGCCGCTTCGAGTAGACTCGGAGTTCCCCCCCCAAAATAAACTGTGTCCACAGCGAATGCCCCAGGCCCTGCTCCCGCTGGCCCGTTTTCTCCGTGTACGGGCGCGGCCGTGCTTCGGCCTGAGCACCCTTGCCAGTCCACGCCGGCCTCACCCAGCAACCGCGGGTGCTGCCGGATCTCCTTGCGTACCGCCTCCACGTACGGCGCAAACCGCTCCTTCGCCACCACTCCGGTGTGAAAATTGCAATAGGTGCACTTCGTCTGGCAGAACGGCACTTGCACGTAAATTCCGAGCCTTTTCATGGCACAAAAACTCTAGCACAGACCCTGAACCCACGTTGAGACCGGCTTCGAAACCCTCGAGTAGAAAACATGTCGAACCGGTCGTAAGACGCGGAGGAGTGTACACCCGTAGTTCCCTACTACGGCCACGACGCCGGCGGTATGCGCTACTCGCCGCAACCCAAATCAATCAGGATGAGCTCACTGCTTCCAGAGCTGGCTAGCACTTCGAGCGTCAATCCGGGCGGGCCGCATCCGCCGGAATGAGCTCGACAGTGATGCTCCGGGCCGCGACGTTGCTTTCGTTCCGTGTGATGTGCACGTGGTTGCTGCCGCCCCATCAGCCCCATCCCTACGATATACACACGCGGGGTCAAGCGGGATTCGTCGGAAATCCCCTTCGTTTTCTGTCGCGGCACCCAAACATCGCCGTTGTTTCCGGGCTGCTGGGCGTCCGGGGGACCAACCCAAATTGGTTAAAGACGTCCATTTCGATGCGCGGAAATTCACTTCGCGTCTGGCACAACTTTCACGATGAGTTTTCGTTCGCGCGGCCCGTCAAACTCGCAAAAAAAGATTCCTTGCCATCGTCCCAGCGCTAGCCGCCCGTCGTCCACAAATACGACTTGGCTGCCGCCGACGAGCACGGATTTTATGTGCGAATCGGAGTTGCCTTCGCCGTGCAGGTATGGTCCCGTTTTGGGGATGAGCCGGTCCAGCGCGCTTTCCATGTCCCGGGCTACATCCGGATCAGCGCATTCGTTGATGGCAATCCCTGCCGTTGTATGCGGCACATACAGGTAGCAAATGCCTTTGGAAATTTTCGCGGCCGACACGGCCTTCTGCACCTCGACGGTCACGTCCAAAAGCTGCGTCCGCCGCTCCGTTTTCACAGTCAATGTCTGCATGGCTTCTCCGCCCTCGATATTTTAGCGCCCAAATCTACGCAGGGCGGAGTCTCGGCGGCCCGCTTGGTGAAGACAGGCGGCGGTCTTTGTCTTCAGAACTTCTACGACAGCAAAGAAATTCCTAGCTGAAATGGCTATGGAAGGGAAACGATGAAGTGATGCCCCAGCGTTTTGCCGCTACACAGCTTTTGCAGTTCACCTGAGCCGTCCGCACCCCAACGCGCCAAAAGTGGTAGCAGGCAAAGTTCTCGCTCTTGCAGACCCTTGTGTGGATTCAACAGCGATTCCAGGTGCTGCTCGTGCGACGCAAGCACACCCAGCCTCTGGTCCAGCGCGCGGCCAGCCTTCTGCCGCAACTGCTCGAGATGAAAATCAATTCCTTTCTTGGTTCTTTCCACCGTGCCCGCAAGCGTCGCGTCGAGCTGCTCAATTTGTTTTCCAAGCCGTTCAACCATCTTGGCGATCTGTTTTTGGTCCCGGTCAAAACCCTTCGACAGGGACTTGGGAACCGATGCGCCTTCCATCTTGCGCCGCAATTCCTGCGACCCTGCCCAGACCTCTTCCACGGTCAATCCGTATTTGCCGAGCAGCTTGTTTGCCTTCGCGTCCACCAGGGTAAATCCAGCGCGCGGGAGCATCACCGGCATGCGTCCCAGAAGGTGCTCGTAAACCACTTGCGACTGCGCGATGTAGGAAAGCTCGGCAGCCCCGCCGATGAAAGCCACGGTCGGCAGCAAGTAATCCTGTACCACGGGCCGGAACAGGGCGTTCGGGCTGAAGTTTTCCGGCTCCTGGTGCGTGAGATGCACGAGCTCGTCGCGCGCCCAGCTCTTGTCGCCGGCCTGAAAACTCTCGTTGCCCGCGGAAATCGGTTCCCGGGTCCTATTCCCCATGTAGAAGAGCAGTGTGCTCTTGGACGTCACTTTGACCTGCGTGTCGAATCCCGCCCGCTCCAATTCCCTTCCGCGCTCGAGCAATTCCTCATTGAGGGCGTTGCGCTCCGCCAGCGCGTGTTGATAAAGCGGCGCGGCAACCTGGTGCAGCCCTGCATCCAAGGGATCCATCAGGATCAATCCCTGCTCGGCAAATAAGCGCGCAAACAATTTCCCAAACGCGCTGCCGTAGGTTTCCTGGGCTTGATAGCTTTCGCTCACGTATTGCGCAAGCAGGTTACCGCCGTCTTTCTCGAGTAGCTCCGCAGCCTCGCGCGCGAGGCGCTGGCCATCCGCGCCTAGCGAAATCCGCCCGACCGGTATTCCCTCTTCATTTCCATCGGGCAGCTCGAACCGGATCAGCTTTCCCGCTTCGAACCAGCTCGTGTGCCGAACTTCCTCCAAATCGTGGTCTTCAGTAGCCATCCAGAAAACCGGCACCGCGTCGATCCCGTCGCGCGTCAATTCCTCCGCAATCTGAATCGCCGTCAGTGCCTTGTAAATGGCGTAGGCCGGCCCGCCAAACAGGCCTACCTGTTGTCCGGAAACCACCGCGACGGCTCCCTTCTCGAGCCGCGCCAAGTTCGCAATCGTTTCCGTCCCCGCGCCCAGGGCCGCGTTCTGTTTGCTGAGAATCGCGGCGACTTGCGCTCTGCGCTCCTCGGGGTAGTCCAGCTTCTTCGACTCGCGGGTCACCGCCTGCATCGTAGGAGGGTGGGCGTAGAACGCCTTAACGGTTTCAAATTTCTCCAAATAAGCGAGGAACAGGTTGGGCTGGTGCGGGAGTTGGTGGAAGGGGAGCGCGCGACAATCCATGAGCGGTTAGATGAACTCCGCGACAAAACGTCTCATCAATTTCCGGCTTGCGTTTCCATTCTGACCGCCGGTTCAAAACGAAGCAGAGTCTTCGGCTGTCTCCAATCAGGCCCGCATGGCCGCCGGCTCGAGGGCCTCCAGGAACGCGTTAAGGCGTTTCTTTTGTTCATCCTGGAGCGGCAAGAGCGGGAGCCGCGGGAGGCCGCCGCGGTAGCCACGCTGGTCCATGACGTATTTTACGCCGGCGATTCCGCACTCCGAAACGACCAGCTTCGAGGCCCGCAGAATCACGGTGTGCAGTTCGCGCGCCTTTTCCTGCTCACCCTGACGGATCAGATCGTACAGCGCGACGCACTTCTCCGGTAGCGCGGACGCCAGCGCGAGGATCGCTCCGCGCGCGCCAACCGTAATTGAGGGATACACGCCAGCCGCGGAGCCCACAAGCACTTGAAAGCGGGGGGAAACGACGGCAACAATTTCGGCTACCCGCAGCACGTTTCCCGAGCTCTCCTTGATACCGATAATGTTCGGGTGCTCGGCCAGTTTTGCAACTTCCGGGGGTTCGAGCGCCACCCCGGTGAATTGCGGCACCGAATAGAGCAGCACCGGGATCGGGGACGCATCCGCGATGCGGCGGTAATGCGCAAAGTACACTTCCGGCTTGTAGGCTGGTTTGTAGTAATACGGCGTTTTGACAAGCGCTGCATGGTAGCCAAGTTCGGCGGCCCGCTTGGTGCGCTCAATGGTTTCCGCCGTCGATTCCACGCCCGTTCCCGCGATCAGCTTCTTGTCCCGGAAAGCTGTTTCCTTTACAGCGAGCAGAACTGCTTCCATTTCCGATTTCGAAAGCAGCACTGACTCGCCGGTGGAGCCGTTCACCACATACCCGGCCACGCCCGTGCGGTTGTACTGCTGAATGTTGTGCTTCAAGTCGGCCACTGAAACCGAGCCATCGCCGGCAAACGGAGTGGTTAAGGCGGGAAAAATACCCAGGAAATCCATGAGCTAATCTCCTGATGCGGGCGCGCCGGAGGCGGTGGCTTGCCCTTTATGCAAGTCCTGCAGAGCGGCAACTTCGATGCCCTGCTGGTGGAGCGCGTGAATGCCCCGCGCCGCTGCGTTGGCCGCCGCCAGCGTGGTGATACAGGGTATATTGTAGCGAATTGCGGCGCGCCGAATCGATTTCTCGTCATAGAAAGATTCGCGGCCGAGCGGCGTGTTGATGATCAGATCGATTTTTCCGGTTTTGACCAGGTCGACGATATTGGGGCGGCCTTCGTTGACCTTGAACACGGGCTCCGCCTGTATCCCGGCGGCTTCGAGAGCCGCAGCCGTGCCACGCGTGGCGAGCAAGCGAAAACCGAGAGAAGCAAGTTCTTTGCCGAGCGCGCCCAGGTGCTTCTTGTCGCGGTCGTTTACACTGAGGAACACCGTGCCTTTGCGGGGCAAACGCTGGCCGGCAGCGAGTTGCGCCTTGGCAAAGGCCTGACCATAGGAAGTCGAAATGCCCATGACTTCGCCGGTGGAGCGCATCTCCGGTCCTAGAATCGTGTCCACCCCGCGGAATTTGTTGAACGGAAAAACAGGCGATTTCACGGAATAAAATTCGCGCACGGCGATTTCGGCTACACCGTTGTTCTTGACCACGGGCAGGTCCATGCTTGCCAACTTTTTCCCGGCCATCAGCCGCGCTGCGACCTTCGCGAGCGGCACGCCCGTCGCTTTGCTCACATACGGAACGGTGCGTGACGCGCGGGGATTCACCTCCAGCACGTAAACGGTGTCGCGCTGAATGGCGTACTGCACGTTCATCAAGCCGACGACCTTCAACGCCAGCGCCAAGCGGCGCGTGTATTCGCGAATGGTGTCAAGAACTGCCGGCGTCAGGCTTACCGGTGGAAGCACGCAAGAGGAGTCGCCGGAATGCACTCCGGCTTCTTCGATGTGCTCCATGATGCCGCCGATGATTACGTCGGTGCCATCGGCAAGAGCGTCCACGTCCACCTCGGTGGCTTCCTCGAGAAACTGATCGATCAGCACGGGTCGCGCAGGGCCCATCAGGGCGGCCTGCGCCACATAGTCCTGGACGGTGTTGACGTCATAGGCGATGACCATGGCCCGCCCACCCAGCACGTAACTCGGACGTACCAGAACCGGTAGGCCGATTTCAGCAGCCACCCGCGCGGCTTCTTCGGGGATCAACGCCGTGCCGTTGCGCGGCTGCGGAATTCTCAATTCTTCAAGCAAGCGGCCGAAGCGCCTGCGGTCTTCCGCAAGATCAATGGATTCCGGCGCCGTACCGATGATGGGCACGCCATTGCGCTTTAATTCCAGAGCAAGATTCAGCGGGGTCTGCCCACCGAATTGCACGATGACGCCCTGCGGCTTTTCGCGTTCGACGATGGCGAGCACGTCTTCGAGCGTCAGCGGCTCGAAATACAGGCGGTCCGAAGTGTCGTAGTCGGTGGAAACCGTCTCGGGGTTGCAATTGACCATGATGGTTTCAAAGCCGTCTTCGTGCAAAGCGTAGGAGGCATGGCAGCAGCAATAGTCGAATTCAATTCCCTGCCCGATGCGGTTGGGGCCGCTGCCCAGAATCATGATTTTCGGACGCGGCTGGGCGTCGGACTCGTCCTCATCTTCGTACGTCGAGTAGAGATACGGGGTAAAGGATTCAAATTCCGCCGCGCAAGTATCCACACGCTTGAACACCGGTGCGACGCCGTAACGGGCACGCTGCAGGCGCACCGAAGCGGGCGTGCTCCGCCAAATCTGCGCCAGTTGTTCGTCACTTGCGCCATGGCGCTTCACTTCCCGCAGCAAATCTTTTGAAGCCGTTTCGACGGTGACGCTCGCCGCCCGGCGATTCATGTCGGTCAACTCTGCAATCTGGTGAATGAACCACGGATCGATTTTCGTGAGCTCGCAGATTTCCTCGGCGTGCAGCCCGCGTTCCATCGCGGTGAGCAGCCAATAGATGCGATCGGGACGCGGCGTGGCCAATTTTTCACGGAGAAGAGAGTCGGGGGTTTCGGCAGGCGCGCGCCAGGGCGTGCTCGGTTCCAGCGAACGAATGCCCTTTTGCAACGCTTCCTTGAACGTTCGGCCGATGGCCATCACCTCGCCGACCGATTTCATTTGCGTACCGAGCGTGCTGTCCGCGCCAGGAAATTTTTCAAACTGCCATTTCGGGATCTTCACCACGACGTAGTCAATGGTGGGCTCGAAGCACGCCGGTGTCTTTTCCGTGATGTCGTTGGGGATTTCGTCAAGG
>Ga0126371_10000956_pt1 | contig 24043 bp, 21 predicted proteins | sample PanSoiMetaPlot_4_FD_110145 | JGI IMG/M metagenome (GOLD analysis project Ga0126371, IMG submission 110145) | Tropical forest soil microbial communities from Panama - MetaG Plot_4 | ecosystem: Environmental > Terrestrial > Soil > Tropical forest > Bulk soil | place: Panama | collected 2016-02-17 | reverse complement strand
TGCGTGCATCGGGTATGCTAGCCGTCCGAATCAGGCAACTGACGGCGGAAGACTTTCACCTCCTACACTTGCAGCCTTGTCGGCCGCTACCCGGGAGTTGCACCCGCTGGAGTCCAGCGCCTTTTCACGGCGCACTATTACGTCAACTGACTCGGTCTCCGGTCTATCCAGACGTACAAGTTTTTCTCATCTGCTTTGGTCTGAATATTAACGCCGTCGTCGGTGGCCGCCCGATGGACCGCCGACCTCAAATTTGCCAACTCCACGCCGTCCACTTTCGACAGGGGTATTTCCAAAGCCGAGCCTTCCTTCAGCATTTTCAGCTCGCGCATGATTCCTTCCATCAGGTCGTGATGTTTACCGCGCCGCCCTGTCCCGAGACTAGCGACTTCCACCGACCTGTAACGCTTTGCATTCTTTATCATGGGCTCGTCCACATCTGCCTCTGGGCTTCGGAGTGAATACGATAGCGATACGCTACGATTCAACTACTTTTGGTGTGCGTTAAGCTAGCGCCAAAGTGCGCCACCGATAGAACAATTGGCTCTCTGCCGATCTTGAGCGCTACGCCCCAAAGGCACGAACTTTTTAAGCATTCTTTAGTAAGGAATGTAAGATGCTCTGAATCGGGGCGTTACGAAGGAGTATCGATGAGCCACACGGCTTCAGACAGAACCGAAAAAAGTCAGGCACCCGCATTTGCTGGCGCTTCGGTGACGCTGCGGGGAAGTGTGGAGAAAATCATTCCATCCGAGAGTAATGATTCCGACTCAGTACAGATTGTCATCGAAGGTGCGGAAAGTCTCTATCGAGAGATTCGCATTCAGAACCTATTGCAGGATGCAGACGGTGGCCTGATTGCTCCGCAACCCGGTTCGGAAGTCGAGATAACGATCAAAGTTCGTACGGGAAAATAAGAACCTACTGGCTCATATCTTCGGTCCCACATCTTTAGCCTGCTTCGCGTAACCGATTAAGTCCGCATCGGCTCACTTCTGGTCACTGCTGGTGTCCTCTCGCAACTCTACGCTCGACCCCGGTTGGCGCGTCCCTCGGAAGGTCATTAGCGACACTTCGTCGGAGCCCGAGCTACAAGAGCGTCGACATCTCATCTGATGGAGCAAAGAGGAACTGCCATGATCCGTCAAGACACACCCAACGCTGCGCACCGAACCAACTCGTGGGAATCTCGGGAATATGAAGTAAGGTGTGGCCACGCTCGCAGGCCAGTTCGGTCCCGTTCCAGGCAAGGAAGATTCGCGAGGGTTGCCCAACTTCAACGGGATGCGTCATTCGCCTGAGGCAAACAGGGCACCGACGCTGCTGATCGCAAAAGGCCTATCTCAGGCCCAAAACGCAGAGTAAAACGGAAGAAGCAGCCTGTAGATAATTCGACCACGGCGAAAAGGGTTGCACGACCAAACAACCAAGGTCCACGGACGCAAACGATCAACGACCCGAAGGCGATCTTCGCGAACAGGAATGCCCAAAATCGGGTTCTTCTGGCGAGCGATGGCTTGGGCGAACTGCTGCCGTACTCGCCTACGGATGGACGGCTGACGAATGGGAACAACAGGAACGCGAACAAAATCCCAACCACGGACAGACCCCAACGCCCATCCTCGAAATAGCCGTGCGAGCTTAAATGACCGGCGACATATTCTGTCTTACCTCTTCCGGACTGGAGATCCGGCGCCAGAAGCCACGCGTTGGCGCTTCCGGGCAGGCCCATTGAACCACCGAATGCGACTCCAGAGACTATGGCATCAACCGAGCCAACGTGCAGTTGGGTTCCCGCTATGTTTGCCTTGCCCCTAAAGTCCCGCAGCCAAGTGTCCTGACCCAGTACAAGGTGTGGCACTCGGTCGTGACCGGTTGTAACACCCTCCGTTAAACGGACTGGAAGATGGAGTACATCGAAGAAATCTGATCTCGCCTCGGCGACTGTCCATTTGGTCCTCGGCATGTTTTGAGACCAGACTGTTTCTTGTGTGATCTTGTAATGCGAGAAGCCATCGAACATCAGTTGCGTGCCTCGCAGCGAGCCTCGCCCCGCTAAGAGGTCGAATGGACAGTCGCACGGTGCCGCGCCCGTGTCTGACATCCGCCATGGGTAAACCTCAATCCTCGATATTCCCGCAGTGATGCGAGCTGAAAGGTGGGCGATTCCCGAAACCAAGAAAAAAGCTACGGCCAAAAGAAATAGGCACGCCGAAGGCGAGCTGCCAATTTGCGCGAAAAGCGGGTGGTTTTGCCGCGATCGCTTTCTGAGCCAAAATGCATCCTGGTACGCTCCCATACAAAATCGAGTGGCTTCTCGAATAGATCTGGGACTAGCGCTCGTCTTCGAAGAGCATTCCCGCAGCACGTACCACAATTCCGCACACCACTCCCGCCACCACTCAGAACGCATCCCGGTGGGTACCAGTAAAGACGCGCTCCATAACAATCCCAGATGCATCCGGCGCACGACAATTTCGAGAGGCGAAAACATCACGAGTTTGCCTCGGCGGCTGGGACTAATCGCTCAATCAATGGATAACGTTTTCGGGCCGCGTCCGATGCACTTTTTCCAGCAGCTGTAAGCTGGTAATACTTCCGGGGTGGCCGTTGCTCGCGGTCGGCGATAGCCTGCCGCTCCCAACGGGAGCGTATCAACTGGTCCTCCTCCATACGCCGCATGGCCGGATATACGGTACCGCTGGGAAGACCAGTCATTTCCATAATCGAAAATCCGTAGACAAATCCGGAATCAATCGCCTGCAAGATCAGAGCAGTGATGTGCGTCAACCCGGGATCTCTGGCCATGGCTCAGTATACCCTATGTAGATTTCTACTTGACATTGTGCAATGGACTGACTATAAAGATATCTACATAGGGTATGGTGACCGTAATCGGGAAAATGCCACTCAGGAGAACTTCGATGAAAGCAACGAATCTCTACCGAATTGCCAGCGGGTTGCTCTTTATATGGGCTGCCGGGAATATCTACGGACTCTTGATGTTCTGGCACGTTGCGGGCGCGATGAACCCAGTACCTTTCCCAGTCGGTCACTCCGGCTTCTCTTACGCCCAGTTCGTACTTGGCGGTATGGTGTTCTGCTCTTTCTGCGTTCTCTTTGCAGCGTACTTGGCTTGGCATTTAGGCACTCTAGCTCGAACAATGCCGCAAGCCATCGGGGCCGTGGGATGGATACTCTTCGCGTATTCATTGGTCGGAGTCTATGTAAGTTGGATTGCCTTCTCTGGTTTTGTGTGGCTTCTTTCTGCTGCTATTGCTATCTGCACGGGCTCGGCTACTGGGCTGGCTGCGGCAGACCGCAAGACCGCGGCAAGATGAACGAGCTCTGGCGTAAATGCGTATTCGCCGACGACGGTCATCGTGGCCGACCTTCAATCGGCTGCAAAAAAACCGAGTCTCCCACCCTAGCTTCGGACTGGGCTGTTCGTGCCACTTCGTCTTTGAGAACCGCTGGCTGAAATGCTCCCAACTCCTCCAAAATATTGGATTTACTCAGTGGATTCAGCGGTTCCACTGTGCGTTTGAACGGTGAATTTTGTGGTATAATCTTTGTATTCGCAATCGACTCTAAGTATTTGCAATTTCAATAACTTGACCGAATTGCTAGTGCTTTAAGGGTAGGTCGGGCCGGGGCGAATTTTCCAGCCAAAATTCCAGGGTGTAAGCGACAAAAATTCGGGACATTTTCGCGGAGCAGAATGGCCACCAAAGAGATCAATACTCCCATCGCAGATACCAAGACAAAAAACGGCAAGGTGACTCCGATCAACGGAGGCAACGGAAACTCAAACAGCGACTACACCGCGGATTCGATTAAAGTCCTCGGCGGCATGGAGGCGGTACGCAAGCGTCCGGCGATGTACATCGGATCGACCGGCGAGATTGGACTCCACCATCTCGTGTACGAAGTCGTCGATAACTCCGTTGACGAGGCGCTTGCCGGATTCGCGACCAAGATCGACGTCACCATCGAAACCGATAACTCGATCACCGTCATCGATGACGGCCGCGGCATCCCCGTCGACGATATGGAGATCGACGGCGAGAAAGTATCTGCGGCGCAAGTCGTGATGACCAAGCTGCACGCGGGGGGTAAGTTCGATTCGTCCACCTACAAAGTTTCTGGCGGATTGCACGGCGTCGGCGTGTCGTGCGTGAACGCGTTGAGCGAAGAACTCGAACTGGAAATCTGGCGAGACGGTGCAACCTGGCAACAGACCTATTCCAAAGGCGACCCCACGAGCAAGCTGAAGAAAGCTGGCGTGGCGAAAGTGAAGACCGGGACCAAGGTTCACTTCCTGCCCGACAAGAGCATCTTCACGGTCACGGAATACAACTACGACACGCTGGCGCAGCGCCTGCGTGAACTCGCGTTCCTGAACAAGGGGCTGGTCATTACGCTCACTGACGAGCGCGCCACCGATTCGAAGACGGGTGAAGCCAAGCGCACGGAGTTCAAGTACAACGGCGGCATTGCGGAGTTCATCAAGCACCTCAACCGCGGCAAGCAGGTGCTGCACGATAAGCCGATCTATATGGAGGACGATCGCAACGGCGTCCACATGGAGATTGGTCTGCAGTACAACGATGCGTATTCCGAAACGATTTTTAGCTTCGCGAACAACATCAACACGGTGGACGGCGGAACGCATCTTTCCGGTTTCCGCACCGCTCTGACTCGGACCATCAACTACGCGGGCCAGCAGATGGGCTTGTTCAAGGATGTGAAGGAAAATCTGACGGGAGACGATGTTCGCGAAGGACTCGTCGCTGTCATCAGCGTGAAGCTGTCGCAGCCGCAGTTTGAAGGGCAGACCAAGGGCAGGCTGAATTCCGACATCGCCGGAACTGTCACGCAGTTTGTAAACGAACGACTGGGTGCGTTCTTCGAGCAGAATTCTGCCGTCGCGAAGAAGATCATTAACAAGGCGGTCGACGCCGCGCGGGCGCGTGAGGCTGCTCGTAAGGCACGCGATCTAACGCGCCGTAAGGGCGCTCTCGATTCTGGAGGCCTGCCGGGCAAGCTGGCAGACTGCTCCGAGCGTGATCCAAACCGCTGCGAATTGTTCCTGGTAGAAGGCGAGTCCGCCGGTGGCACCGCCAAGCAGGGACGCGATCGCCGCTTTCAGGCGATTCTGCCGCTCAAAGGAAAGATCCTGAACGTCGAAAAGGCGCGCTACGACAAGATGCTGGCGCACGAAGAAATTCGCGCGATGATCACCGCGCTCGGCACCGGTATCGCCAAGGACGATTTCGATCCGAACAAAGTGCGGTACGGAAAGATCATCCTGATGACCGACGCCGACGTCGATGGCAGTCACATCCGCACGCTGTTGCTGACATTCTTCTTCCGGCACATGCAGGAATTGATCAAGCGCGGCAACGTTTTCATCGCGCAGCCGCCGCTGTTCTCGCTGAAGAAGGGTAAATCGCTGCAGTACATCAAGGACGAACGCGAATTCGTGAAAGTCATGGTGAAGCGCGCCGCCGACGGGCTCACGATTCGCTACGGAGAAGGCGCTGCTAAACTAGAAGGCAAAGAGCTCGCCAAGTTCATGACCGTGCTCGACGAGTATCTTGGCTTTTTCGAGAAACTCGACAAGCGCGTTCGCAACGAAAGAGTGACCGAGCTGATTCCGAAGCTCGATCTGGCGAAGCACGCAGATTTCGAAGGTGACAAGAAGACACCTCCTAAGAAGATTGAGCGGCTCGAAAAAGAGCTCAAAAAGATGCAGAAGGACGAAGCCTTCAAGAGTGTCGAAGCGCGCTTCGACGAAGAGCACAACCTGTGGGAAGTGCAGTTCGTCAACAAACACGGCGCCCAGCACGTCATCAATTGGGAGCTTTCGTCGAGCGCGGAGTGCCGACAGCTGATCTCGAAGTACACGCAGATTGAGGCTTACATGGAGCCTCCGTTTATTGTGGAGACCATTGCGAAGGCTGCATCCGCTGCTTCGAACGGCGACGGTGCTGATGGCGAAGCCAAGGTCGGAGAGGACAAGGCCGACAAGAAGGCGGCCGCGAAGACTCCGAAGAAGAAAGAAGTCGAGGTGGTCGAGAAGACGAACGTTCGCGACCTCCGCGACTACGTCATCAACGAAGGCCGCAAGGACTTTTCCATACAGCGCTACAAAGGGCTGGGCGAAATGACGGCTCCGCAACTCTGGGAGACGACTATGGATCCCGAAAGGCGTACTCTGCTCTCAGTGAAGCTCGAGGATATTGCCGAGTGCGAGACGATCTTTACCACACTGATGGGAGAAGACGTGGAGGCACGACGCAAGTTCATCGAAGAGAATGCGCTGGACGTGAAGAATCTGGACATCTAAAACCGTTGGTCACGAATTAGCACGGATTTGCATGGACAACTCTGGTAACCGGCGGCCTTTGGGGCCGCCTTTTTTATGTCTGCAAAGCGCAACTTGGAACCGCGTTCTCTTCGAGTACCGGGAACAAAATCCCCATACAACGACTCTATCTCCGATAGCAGGTGAACGAGTAGGGCGAAAGGAACGCACATGGCACAAACGTTGGCGTTGCGTTGCAGGTCATTCTTGTCGAACGGACAGAATTTGAAGATCGCTTGGCTGATCACGGCAGGGGTAGTTGCCTTCTAAGTGAACGTGATTCGGCCTCGGGAATATGCACCAGGGATCAATAACTCGAAAGCAACGAGACTTGCGCCTTGGCCGAGCGGGCAGAACCGATGGCCCATTATTCTCGGCCGATGCTGCAGAAAGGTGTGATAAGAGGTATTCCCCGGACCACGCACAGCGCGAATCTGACGAGAATCCGAGCAAGTCTGGGTTCTGCAGTAGCCCGCGATGCCGACAAGAGCGAATCCGATCGCAAGACGATACGTACCGCCACGCTGGAGTTAATCGTGGAGCATCCGGCTGAGGCGGCTGAAAAGATTCGCACGCTCGCGGAACAAAATGGCGAATTTCTTGTGAGCTCAGAGGTTCGGGGAAGGGCAGCAAGCTCGCTCTCCGCATCGAGACGGAGAAAATCAAGGCCCAGGATGTCACGCGGCAATATACCGACCGGAATGCCAACCTTTCGCAATCTGAAAGCGGAAGAGCAGCAATATCTGCTGATTCTCAAGCAAGCCAAGACTGTCAAAGACAAGCTCGATGTCAGCGAAAAACTGAGCGATGTTCGGGGACAGATTGAGCAGCAGCAAGCCGAGTTTAACGCAGATTGAGACCGTTGCCAGTGACCTTGCGTTGCGCACTGACGCGGAGGCGCGTGTAATGGGACTGAGCTGGCGTCCCCTATACCAGATTAAGATGGCCTTTCGCGACGGACTGGATGGCATCACCACCTATCTCTCGATGATGATCTCTGTAGTGTTCCTTCTTCCTAGGGTGATCCTGTGGCTCGCAACAATCGCTCTTGCCGGCTGGATAGCATGGAGAGCATTGCGCTGGATCGGGCGCAGGTGGTTCGGGTGGAATACGACTCCGGCCAGCGCGCAAAGATAAAACTTTCGCACCGCGGATCGGCGCTGATTGACCCGGATAAAAAGTCTGGTAACGGCGGTCTTCATGGCCGCCTTTTTCTTTCTTGGTCCAGCTGGTTGAGAGTGCGGCATACAATCCACATCATGAAATCCACTCTGGCGACGCTCCTTTTGTCCTTGGCACCGCTTGTGGGGCAATCTCCCGCTCCAACACCTCCCATGGGCTGGAACAGCTGGGATTCCTATGGCACAACCGTTCGCGAAGACCAAGTCAAGGCGAACGCCGACTGGATGGCGGAGCATCTCGCCAAGTATGGCTGGAAATACATCGTGGTCGACATCCAGTGGTACGAGCCGAACGCGCAGGGACACGATTACAAGCCGGGAGCGCCGCTGACGATGGACCAGTACGGCCGCTTGATGCCCGCGCTCCATCGCTTCCCTTCTTCCGAGAACGGCGCCGGTTTCAAACCCTTGGCCGACTACGTTCACAGCAAGGGATTAAAGTTCGGCATCCATATCATGCGCGGCACTCCGCGTCAGGCGGTCGAGAAGAATCTGCCGATAAAAGGGACTGCGTATCACGCAGCCGACATCGCCGATAAAGAAAACGGATGCCGATGGAATCCCGACATGTGGGGCGTCGATACGACGAAGCCCGGGTCGCAGGCTTATTACGATTCGATTGCGGAGCTCTATGCGTCGTGGGGCGTGGACTTCATCAAGGCGGACGACATGGGGAGCCACTTGTATCAGCCCGCAGAGATGAAGGCGCTGAGCCAGGCGATGCGCAAGACTGGACGCCCGATGGTGCTCAGCATTTCTCCGGGGCCGGCTCCGCTTTCCGAGGCCGAGTTCCTCGAGAAGTACGCGCAGATGTGGCGTATCTCCGACGATTTCTGGGATGACTGGAAACTCCTGCGCCAGCAGTTCGATTACACGCGCGACTGGACGCCGTTTGTCGGAAAGAACGACACCTGGCCTGATGCGGACATGCTTCCGTTTGGCAAGCTGCGGGTAACGAGCGTCGAAGGAGGCGGTGCGCCTTCCAAGTTTACCCCCGACGAGCAGCAGACCGTGATGACACTGTGGAGCATCTTTCGCTCGCCATTGATTTTTGGCGGGGACCTGCCGAGCAACGATGCGGCGACTACTGCGCTGATCACGAATGAAGAAGTGATTAACGTCAACCAGCACAGCCACGGCGGCCATCAGGCGCTGGAGCGAGGAAACATCCGCGTCTGGGCGGCGGATGGTTCGAGTCCGGACGAGCGCTATGTCGCGGCGTTCAACCTCGGAGAGAAGAACGAGACCCTGGAGCTGGAATGGAGCAATGTCGGGATTGCCGGCAGCGTTTCAGAAGTTCGCGATCTCTGGACTCATGCGTCGCTGGGAGCGCGGCGCAATCTGCACGCCGAGTTGAGGCCCCATGCCAGCATGTTGTTCCGGATCACGACCAACCCGAACTAAAGCTTTAACACGTCCACGTCAACGGGACGCTTGAGCGGCCTTCTTCAGGATCGCGATTTGCCCAGCATGATAGAGCTCATGTTGCGCAATACCGTGGAGCATGTGGTAGAAGTCATATCGCTTGCCGGGAACGCGGTCTCGCAGACGCGATTCCGGAAGAGCCGCAACGGTTTTTGCAAGCTTATCGTGAGTTTTCTTCGTCGTCGCAACCGCCTTGCGCCACGCGGCCTCTGTGGGACGTGCTGGCATGGCGGGAAAATTCGCTAAACCTGTCGGTTGCCATTTCTTCCCTGTAAGCCGCACCATTCCGGCATTGTCCCAAACAGCGATGTGCAGAAGTAGTTCCCAAATGCTGTGAAGGTCCGCAATCGGCCGCGCGGCTGCGGTGCCGGCATCGACATCCGCTAGCAACTCCAGCACCGCAGGTCCATGCCACGCGCTTCCATCGAAGGCCCGCCGAAGCTGATCGGCGATGCCTGCTGCCTCAGAATTTCTAACAGCCTCTTTCATCATGTCATCCTTCACTGGCGACGACTGCAATACCTTTTTCGTTCGCCGCGTCGATCACTTTCTGTCCGTCCAACAACAAGCACTTCCCGGAATCGATTGCCAGGCAAGTCGCACCCGCCGCTTTCATAACCTCAATCGTCTTTATTCCGATCACCGGAACATCGAAACGCATATCCTGATTCGGCTTTGCGATCTTCACCACGGTCAAGTCGCGGCTGAGCGTCGACGCATCCCCATGGAGCGAGCGCATGATCTGCCCGGCGCGCTCGATAGTGGCATCGGTGCCTTCCATCGCCTCTACGGCAACACAGGCGGATTCGGCGATCACAACGGTCTGTCCTATATCATGCTGCGCCACCTGCTGCGCGACCGTCCGGCCGTATTGGATGTTCCTTTGTTCCTGTTCGGTGGGCGAACGACTCGTGAGCAGTCCTGGCTTGACCAGAAGCGGATCGAGCAACCACGTCGACTTCTCAAGCTGGATGCCCTCGTCCGCCAATACTTTGGCCACCGCGCCCAACAATGAATCTGTGTTTCGCGTGGTGAGTGAGAGCAGCATCTTCGCCAACCGCCAGTCCGGCCGGATGCTCGAAAAGATCTGTTTGTGCTTCACCTGCCCGGCCATGACTGCCCGCCGCACGCCCTCGCGTTGAAAGGTCTCGATCAGCTTCGCCAGTTCCCCAAGCGATAGCCAGTGAACGGCAGACGCGCCGTGCGATTCGATCTCGGGAATGGCTTCCTCCCGGATGGCTGCAACGACAACCTCGTATCCCTGTGCACGGGCGGCGTCAAGCACGAGGAAGGGGAACGTGCCATTTCCGGCAATCAAGCCAAGTTTTTCGTGTTGAACGGTCATCTCACGCGAGTCGTCTTTCTCGGCGTCCTCTGCGGCTTTTCTTCGCGACCTCAGCGGTTAACAAAAAAGCCATTCAACCACGAAGGGCACAAAGGCACACAAAGGAAATCCTTCGTGAACCTTGGTGTCCTTCGTGGTTCAAGGTTTTCCAGTGCTCTCCTCGGTCTTCTCCCTGCCCTCGCTGTTAAAGAGGAAAGCCGCGATCAGTCTAGCACTTACGATGTATCCTGATTCTTCGGTCAACTCTCCGCGAATAAGCCGATCTGAAGGAGCACCGCCGATGTTCTTTGATTCACTTACCCGCTGCTCGGGTGCGCAAAAGTTCTTCGCCACCACCACTCTCCCACCTCAAACCGAGGAGCGTGACCGCAGCAAAATTCCGGACGAGCACAAGTGGGACCTTACCCCCGTCTATCCTTCCGATGACGCCTGGCGCGCTGAGAAAGAGAAACTTGCCGCCACGTTGCCCAAGCTGCGCGAATTTCATGGGGCGTTGGCTTCGTCAGCTTCGCGCATGGCCGACGCTCTCGAGTTGCAGAGCGATCTTGACAAAGAACTCTCGCGTCTCTACGTCTATGCGGCGATGAAGTCCGATGAAGACACTCGCGTCAGCACGTACCAGGCGATGCAGCAGGAGATGATTCAACTCGCCTCTGCCTTGGGCGAGGAATCCGCGTTCATCGAACCCGAAATCCTGAAGGTGGACGATCTGACCGTCGCGCGCTTTCTTTCCGAAGAGCCGCGCCTCGGCGTATACCGCCAGTACTTGGAAGATATCGCACGTCGCCGCGCTCACACGCTCAGCAATGCGGAAGAGAAACTTCTCGCTGGCGCGTCCGTGATGGCGAGCGCTCCCTCCAGCATTTTCGGGATTTTCGCCGATGCCGATTTTCCTTTTCCTTCGGTCATGTTAAGCAACGGAAAAAGCGCCAAGCTCGACAAAGCTTCCCTCGCAATGCACCGGGCATCCCCCATTCGAGAGGACCGCCAAAAGGTCATGGAGGCTTTTTTCACCTCGCTCGCCAAGTATCGTGGCACATTTGGCTCGATGATGAATTCGAACGTGCAGAACTCCGTCTTTTACGCGCATGCACGCAAGTACGGAAGTTCGCTCGAAGCCAGCCTGGATCCGTTTAACATTCCCACCTCGGTTTATTCGCGTCTTATTGAGGGCGTGGACCGCAATGTCGGATCGTTCCATCGTTACTTGAAACTGCGCAAGCGGATGATGGGAGTCCCCGAACTCCACTACTACGATCTGTACGCTCCTCTAGTGCCGTCGGTCGACACGAAGTATCCGGTCGACATCGCTGAACGCAACATCCTGGCGGCTCTGGCTCCCTTGGGCGCCGAGTACGCTGAAGTGACGAATCAGTCTTTCACTCAGCGCTGGATCGATATGTATCCCAATGAGGGCAAACACGCGGGAGCGTATTCGAACGGCGGCGCCTACGACGTGCATCCGTACATGCTGCTGAACTACAACGGCAAGTACGACGACATGAGCACGCTGGCTCACGAACTCGGTCACACGATGCACAGCTACTTTTCGAATAAGACGCAACCCTACCCATTGTCGTCTTACTCGATTTTTGTAGCCGAGGTGGCATCAACTTTCAACGAGGCTCTCCTGCTCGACTACATGTTGAAGCAGATGAAGGATGATGCGACCCGGCTTTCCCTGCTAGGAAATTATCTCGAGAGCATCAAGGGGACAGTCTTCCGGCAAACTCAGTTTGCGCAGTTCGAGCTGCGTGTGCACGAGATGGTCGAGAAAGGTCAGCCGCTCACGGGAGACACGCTCTCGCAGCTCTACGACGAGATCGTGAAGAAATATTACGGCCACGATCAAGGCGTCTGCATTGTCGACGTCTACATCGCCCACGAGTGGGCCATGATTCCTCATTTCTATAACTCGTTTTACGTTTATCAGTACGCCACGTCTTTCACGGCGTCATCGGCGTTGTCGGAGAAAGTGCTCGCGGGCGAGCCCGGCGCCACCGAGAGATATCTGAATTTCATTTCGGCCGGACGATCGAAGTATCCCATCGATCTTCTCAAAGAAGCCGGCGTGGACATGACCACCGACGAACCGCTCGAACTCACCGTCAAAAAGATGAACCGAGTAATGGATGAGATGGAGCGATTGTTGGATAAGGAGGGAAGTGCGCCCGGAAACATTGGGAATAGCTGAGGGCATTTTCGAACATTTTGCTTGCGAAGTTGAGCCGGTGAGCGCTAACCTTCTGGCCGACTGCGATGCAGACTGTGCGGGTGCTTTACAGCAGGCACCGAGCGTGAACCAGTTCTTGGGTTACGGGCACTGTCTCGGCTGCAGCATTAGTGGAGGCAGTGGCGCTTGTTGGAAATCGAAGATGTCCAGCATGTCGCGAGCATTCTGATCTCTAGCCCTGAGAGGTCGAAGGTGGTAACCAGTCTCTACGAATTTCAAGATTGAGGAGTGCTCGTATGTGGTGTGCGAGATACTTCCCGGCTTTACGAAAGGCGAGATGACAAGCAAAGGCACACGTGGGCCAAACCAAACTGATCAATTTGGGGCGCTGGCAACGTGGTCATAGAAGCCGCCGAAATCATCCCAAGTGACGAACACAACAGTGGAATTCCAATCTGGACCCTGCAGGATTGCATTCAATACTTGCACCGTCCAATTTTCGCCTCTGCCGATACTGGCCGGCGGGTGCTCGTCAGCACCATCCGGGAAAACCCAACTCATCGCCGGTGGATTGCCAGTTTGGGCATCGGTAATGATCTGTTCGTTCGGCGCGAAGTCGTCCGCCCAGTATTCGCTATGGCGCAGCAAGTTCATCGCTCCGCCACCGATGACGGAGCATCTCCAACGAGTACCCGCTTCATTAAGGCGGCCAGGCAGGGTGGGAAAGTCGAAATAGCGTGCTTGTTGGCTGCTGTGTCCCTGAGCATCAATCACTGTAACAGCCCCAAACTGTTCTCCATCACAGGCCGCTCCCGATTGGCCTGTGCCATTGTCTATTACTCCGCTCGACGGCGCCGCGACCATATAGAGATAGTTTGGAAGACTGGGACCGTGGACGGATGTGAAGTAGTGATCCGCGAGTGCAAAACGACGCGCATAAGCCCAATCATTGGGGATGATGGCTTCGGTAGCCTGCGTATCTGCGTCTAACGACCCCCGCCCGCCATTCATTGCGAGAACGGAGCAGTCCCACGAATTGCATAGATTTCCGGTCGGGTTCGAATCTGAAACAGGACGCAACGGGATCGAGGTTACGTTGGAAGTGATGCCGGTTGTAACCCCATCGGCAGAAGGAAAAATGCCGAAATAGTTGTCGAACGTGTGGTTCTCCTTAATCAGAAAAACGACGGGCTGAATACGGGAGATATCATTCGCCGGCGTTGGAATTCCACTACTGCGCAAGAAGTGAAAAGAAGCGCAGTGGAAAGCAATAGACACCGGCACACAACGATCCGGAAAGGCTCTGCTTTGCGGATGACGACGGGCCCCCTCAAATTCGCTAGCGAAAAGGAGCCCGTTGCTGGTCACAACTCTTCTTTCACGGGAGAACTTTGAGGATCGCCGCTGTTTAGAAGTCCAGTCGTTGCTCGATGACAATTCGCGGGCAATCTCTTCCACACTCAGCTGTATAGTTTCGGTGCTCTTCTTTGATGCAAGACCGACCTTATACGCGCCCCTAACCCTTCTGCTTAGCTTTTCACAAAGTGCAATAATGCTCACGAGACAAGCTTCCCTGGAGGGCACCTCGTGCGATTCTTTCTTCTGCCAGTCTTTGTCCTCACGCTCTTGGGCATGTTTGTCAGCCAAGCATCCGCACAAAACGCTGATGCAACTCTCGACTCCCGCCGTGCCGAGCTCAAGCACTTCCTCAACGACGAATGGGAATATGCGCTGCGCCACTCCCCGGAGTTTGCTACCCACGTTGGCGACAACCGCTATAACGACCGCCTCAGCGATTTGTCGGACAGGGCGATTGCCGACAATCTCGAGCACCTGCGCCAGGCCCTAAAAACATTCGAGGCTCTCGACGTCACCGGCCTCCCCGAAGAGGAAAAGCTCAATCACGCGCTCATGGTGCGCAGCTTGCGCGAGGAGATCGAACGCGCTCGCTTCAAGGACTGGGAAATGCCCGCCACGCAGTTTGGCGGCGTTCATCTCAGGTATGCGTCGCTGCCTACGTACCTGCCTTTCCGCACGGTCAAGGACTACGAAAACTATCTCGCTCGCCTCCATCAGATTCCTCGCGTCCTCGACCAGGCCACGGGGCACATGCGCGACGGCTTGCGCGACCATCTGATGCCGCCGAAGTATCTGCTCGAAAAAGTCGCTGCTCAGGCGCAACAAGTGGCCGACACGTCTCTCGACAAGAGTACCTTCACCGAACCGCTACGAAAGTTTCCGGATTCGATTTCACCCGAAGATCGAAAGCGCCTCCAGGCAGGCATCGAAGAAGCTGTCAAGAACGAAGTTGCTCCGGCCTACGCGAAATTCGCGAGGTTTGTCCGCGAAGATTACGCTCCTCACGGACGCCTCGACCCCGGCGTGTGGGCGCTTCCTGATGGAGACGCGCGCTATCGCTTCGATGTCCATCACCAGACCACAACCGACTTCACTGCCGACCAGATCCACGAAATGGGATTGAAGAGCGTGGGCCAGATCGAGCGGGAAATGCTCAAGATCGCAAAGTCGCAAGGCTTCGACGATCTGAAGTCGTTCAATGCACACATCCGCCAGGATCCCGCGCTCTACGCCAAGTCTGGCCAGCAATTGTTCGAGCTCTACACGAAATATCGAGACCAGATGTACGGCAAACTTCCCGAACTCGTCGGCCGTCTCCCGAAGAACAAGCTTGATGTTGTCCCCATGGAGGAATTTCGCGCGCCCACTGGCGCCCCAGCCGACTACTCCATCGGCGCCGGCGATGGCTCGCGCCCGGGCCGTATCAACGTCAACGAATACGCACCCGAGAAGCGCCTTCTGCTCAACGTCGAGGCCATCGCTTATCACGAAGGCGTTCCGGGGCATCATTTGCAGTTTTCCATTGCTCAGGAGCTCACCGATCTCCCGCCGTTCCGCCGCTTTGCTCTGGACTTCAATGCCTACTCGGAAGGCTGGGCGTTTTACGCCGAACGATTGGGAAAAGAGGTCAGTTTCTACCAGGACCCGTACAGCGACTACGGACGCCTGCAAAACGAAATGTGGCGAGCCGTCCGCTGGGTCGTCGACACGGGCGTGCACTCAAAGCACTGGACGCGTCAGCAGATGATCGAATTCTTCCACGCGCACACAGCCATGGACGACCAGAACATCGAAACCGAAGTCGACCGCTACATCGCGTGGCCGGGACAGGCCCTTTCCTACAAGATGGGACAGATGAAAATCCTGGAGCTGCGCGAACGCGCCCAGAAGGAACTCGGACCGAAATTCGACCTGCGAGCTTTCCATGACGCGGTGCTCGATCAGGGCCCGCTTCCGCTGGATGTACTGGAGACGAAAATTACGGAGTGGATTAAGAACAGAAGGTGAAGTGGCAAGACACTAGGTGCTTTAGTACGGAAATGGCTTGGCGAACTGGCATTTGCGAAGGGAATTCAAGCGTCATCTTCGGCGGATAGTGAACCGTCCTGAATTGGTTCCGGATTCCCAAGATCGCCAAGGCGTGATCACGCGTAAGTCGTCCCCGTATTAGCGTTCTTCATTGCGGTGCGGAGCTACAACGAAGCACCCCGGGTCCGGTTCGCCGGTCACGTCCAGTGTCAATGATGCTTGGCAGCTCGACACACCGGATGCTGCAAGGGTCGGCACTTGCGAGTCGATCTGTGATTAGAGCCGCCGGATCATTTCCCCAGTCGTCAACTGGTGAAATCCCTTGAGACTTACATGAATCGCCTGCGCAAGCTGAAATTGGCAGTCAAGGTGGCGTATAAGCGTCGGGTCGCCATCACCACACACTGATTCCCAGAGCTGGTTAAGAATCACGCGAGAACAACCCTCCGGTGCTTCGTGCCACAAGAGTCGTGAAAAGGCTGATTGTCTCCCCATAGACCGAACGGATTCCGCACGCCAGTGCCGAAACCCAGGTACAACGTATTCAAAACCATCCTCTCGGGTTATGCAGAATCCAGTCGCGATCTTTCGGCTGCAGCCATTTGGCCTTAAGCAGTTGAACGGATTCATCTACGGTCCTTGGCTTGTCCGCGACGGCGCTGATGGCGAGCAGCGCAAATGTGACGGCGGCGATAGTCGCTTTGAGGTTGCGCGGTATTCGTAACTCACTCATAAGCGAGTTGGCGATTGTTGTTCCCAAGTCTCGTTCGCCCACTGTCGGAAGATCCACACGAAATTTAGTAAGGTTACTTAATGATCCCGCGCTCCGAAGACTCAATAAACCGGATCAACATCTCCGCGTCCTCGCCACGATCCGGTTCCGATTTCAGCTTCTCCAGCGCCTGAGAAGTATTGATCTTCGAGGCTAGCAGAACTTTGTATGCGTGGTGAATCTTGGCGATGCGCTCTTTCGAGAATCCACGGCGCTGTAGGCCGACTTTGTTCATCAAGTAGGCGTGCGTCTCGCGCGCCGCAGACGTCATCGAGAACGGCAGCACATCTTGCGTGATGGTCGTGCCTCCGCCGATATAGGAATGCGCCCCGATACGCACGAACTGATGGACGGGGCACAGGGCTCCCACGACTGCCCACTCCTCAACCGTTACATGGCCTGCGATGGTCGCGCCGTTGACCAGCATGACGTGATCGCCAATCACGCAATCGTGGCCGACGTGCGTATACGCCATGATCAGGATGTGGCTGCCGATTTTGGTGACGCCACCGCCTTTTACGGTTCCGCGATTGAGGGTGACGTACTCGCGAATCTCATTGTGGTCGCCGATCTCAAGCCGCGTTGGCTCGCCCTTGTAGGTGACGTCTTGCGGCGCCATGCCGATCGCACAGAACGGAAAGAACGTGTTCTCAGCGCCGATTTTCGTTGGACCATCAATCGCAACGTGTGACTGCAGATGGCAGTTCTCGCCCAGTTCGACATCCGCGCCAATCACGCAATAGGGACCGATCCTGCACGAAGCGGGTACCTTTGCTCGTGGATCGACGATGGCAGTGGGGTGAATGTTCATCAAGAGTTGAGTCGCGGCTCGAGCGAGCGCCTCAGTTTCCGCCGCGGCCGCGCGAGCTGTCCACCAACTGGCACGAAACGATAGCCTCGGCGACGCGTTTGTCACCGACCCAGGCATAGCCTTGCATCTTGGCGGCGGTCATCCCGGGAACGGAGCGCCAGCCGGTGACTTCGACCTCGAGGCGCAATTGATCGCCGGGGCTTACGGGCTTGCGGAACTTGGCGCGCTCGATTCCAGTGAAGACCATGACTTTGTCGCTGCGGTCTTGGATTTCGGTCAGCAGCAACGCGCCTCCAGCCTGCGCAATGGCTTCGACGATCAGCACCCCCGGCATGATCGGCAAGCCGGGAAAATGTCCATTGAAAAATGGCTCATTGATGGTGACGTTCTTGATGGCCACAATTCGTTCTTTTCGCTTGAGTTCTAATACCCGGTCGATCAGCAACAGGGGGTAGCGGTGGGGCAGTATCTTGAGGATCTGGTGGATATCGAGTGCGACCTTCGCATCATTTGGCGAAGACTCATTCCCAGGGTTGCTCTCAGTCATAGTTCGTCAGAAACGGCTGGAAGATTATACTGTACGGCTCGCATCATCAAAGACGGTTGACGAATGAGGTGCCCCATGTCTCGCCGCTTTTTGCGAGACATGGGAGGTTAGGACGGTTCATGCCGAAGAAGATCGCGCGCGCGAAAACCACATCTGACTCCCTCTGGCGCGAACGCCTGAGTTATTTCGAGTCTCGTCAGGATGCCCTCGTCCAAACAATCCGCTCGTTCGTCGAAATCGAATCTCCCAGCGACAACAAGCAGGCCGCCGACCGCATCGGAGCATTCCTCGCCGGCACGTTCGAAGCCATTGGAGGCAAAGCAACACTGCATCGGGCGCAAGACTACGGTGACAATCTCCAGATCGATTTGCCCGGCGACGAAAAACAGAAGCCGGTCCTCCTTCTCGGACACTTCGATACCGTCTATCCCCTAGGCACACTCGCCAACATGCCCTGCCGCGTCGACAAGAACCGTATGTATGGCCCTGGTGTCCTCGACATGAAGTCGGGCATCGCACTGATGCTCTACGCGATCGCAGCCCTGAAAGCGTGGCACGGAAAGCTGCCGAGGCCCGTAGTCGTATTCCTGGTTTCGGACGAAGAAGTCGGCAGCTATTCCTCTCGGGAGATCACCGAGTCTCTCGCGCGACAATCGTCAGGTGTGCTGGTTCTCGAACCTGCAGCCGGGAAGGGCGCGGTCAAGACTGCCCGCAAAGGTGTCGGCGAATACGCGCTCACAGCCCACGGGATCTCGTCCCATGCCGGACTTGATCCCGGCAAGGGTCACAGCGCCATCGTCGAGTTGGCTCACCAGATCGGAGCACTCTGGAAACTGAACAACTTCAAAGAAGGCGTGTCGGTGAATCCCGGCGTACTTCGCGGTGGCACTCGCACCAATGTGGTCGCCGCCGAAGCCACGGTCGAAATTGACGTCCGTATCAAGAGTGCCAAGCAAGCTGCTGGACTCGACCGTAAACTGCGTTCCCTAAAGCCTCACGACAAGCACTGCAAACTTTCTATCGAAGGCAAAATTAATCGCATGCCGATGGAGCGCAGCGCCGGAGTAGCAGCGCTTTACAAGAAGGCGCAGGAGATTGCGAAGCAAATCGACTGGAAGCTCGACGAAGCAGCCGTCGGCGGCGGATCTGACGGCAATTTCACCGCTGGTATCGGCATCCCGACCCTCGATGGCCTGGGCGCAGTCGGCGAAGGAGCTCACGCCGTGCATGAATACATCCTGATCCCGGAACTTCCACGCCGCGCGTTGCTGCTCGCGGGCATGATTGAATCGGCATAGGTTTCACATGCTGAAGTTCATGGTTGTCCTCTTCCGGCGTCCCGGTTTGTCTGCCGATCAATTCCGCCGCCATCTGGAAGACGTTCACGCACCACTGGCGAAAGCGCTGCCGGGGCTGAAGAAGTACCGGCAAAATTACCCAGTGTCGACTCCTAACCGGAAACATCCAGCTTGGAACGCAATCGTAGAACTCTACTTTGAGTCTCGAGAGGCCATGGAGGCAGCATGGGCGAGCCCGCAAGGTGCAGCTTCCGATGCCGATCTGCCTTTGTTTGCCGATTTGAGTCGAACGACGTGGTCGGTGGTCGAAGAAGTTACTTTGATGGAGTGAAGACCAGAAAATAATCCATGCCGTCTTTTACGAAATCGTATTGCTTTAACAGCCGGTAGCCAGCCTCTTGCGTCTCGCGAATTACTACCTCCTTTCCGACTCCATGGTTTTCTCCGTTCCCATTGCGGTCGATGACGCCAACCTTTGCGCCGCTCCTCAGCGCTGGACGTAGATTGCGCAGAAGCTCTACCGGATGTGCAACCTCGTGATACGTCTTGAGGAGTAGCACTGCGTCGACAGAGTCCGGCTGCAAGACTGGATCGTCCGGCTTGCTGAGAATCGCCTTCACATTCGACAACTGTTCTTGTTGCGCTCTGCTCTGAATGTGACTCACTGCATCAGGATTGATATCGACAGCAAAGACCTTACCTTCCGGACCGACTCGCTTTGCTGCGCGAACCGTAAACCATCCTGAGCCTGCCCCGATGTCAGCCACGCTCTTTCCCGATTGAATTCCCAAGATATTCATCACGCGGTTGATTTGGAGTTTTTCGTCGCGGCCCGGAGTATCGAAAATCGAAAGGTCTCCGGTGTATGGCTCACTGGTTTTCCGCTGTTGTTGCTGCACTTGTGGGGAAGGCGCAGGGGTTTGCGTATCGCTTTGCGAGAACGCAAAAGGAAGACTGAGAACATACAGCGTCAGCGAGATGAACCGAGACTTGGACATCGCCACTCCCTGTGTTAAGCCGGCAATTTCATAGACTCCGCATCCTACGATTCGGAAGCCTGCTTTTTGAAATCAACTTGTAGAAAATCATCAGCAGTTAATTTAGACGCACTTTTTCTTTAACAACGTGTAAGTCATTGAAATCTTTGATGCAGATTCCAAACGCACCGCTATTCATTCTAAGTTTTCCTCTGTCTTCCACAAAGAACTCTCATCGTCCACAGTTTCTGCACAAGCGCGGATACTTTTTGTATTGCAGGCCGCCCGAAACTAGATGAGAGTGGGTTCACGCGAAACGTGACAATTTCTGACTCAGCCGGATGATTGCGGCGAGCCAGTGGCAGCCGGCGATTCCCGAGAGTGAATCGACCGGGGAGATAACTTCCAGAAACGCGCTTAGCGCGACTGGTTGCCCGGGCGTTGCGGCCTCCTCCCCTCTCCTTGCTCTTCGGAGCAAGTCAGGGCTGCTGGTTCACTTGCAACGGTTGCGTGTTCGTGCTCGCACGACACGAACCACAATCGGCTTCAACAAAGGCGGCATTTCGCTTGCGAGTGCTGACGGGTTGAAGCGAGTCATGGCGCCGCCTCCGCGGTGACAAGAGCAGGTCAGGAATCCACGAGCGATGCGGTCCGAGGGTGGCTGGCCCTCGGGCCGCATTCGATTTTTCGGCTCCTCCCCCCATTGATATTCGCCTTTTATTCCCCTACACTGGCTAAGTGAATCCGTCAATACTCTTTCCAGCAAAACTTTTTTAAGTTGAGACTCAGTTTTCCAGAGGAGATGCGTCGCATTCACAAGGGCGATGCAGGTAGTGTTCGGATTCAGTTCGACATCTGGGAAAAATCTTTGGCCACTTCCGATTACGCGATCAGCACGCTTCCGGCAAATGTAGACGCAGAGCGATCGATTCTGGGCGCGATCCTGCTCGATAACTTCGCCTACAACCAGGCTGCGGAGCATTTGCGGAGGGAAGATTTTTCGCTCGATTCTCATCGTCGCATTTATTCGCGCATGGTTGATCTGGCAGAATCTTCACGCCCGATCGACATGATCACGCTGATCGAAGAACTGGAACGTCATAAGGATCTGCAAGCGATCGGTGACGTTGCCTATGTTTCGAGCTTGGTCGAAGGAGTACCTGAACGTCCGAGCATTGAGCATTACGTCAAGATCGTGCGCGACAAGGCGTTGCTCCGCGGCGTGATCTCCGCCGCGACGACGGCGATTTCACGCGCCAGCGATCAGTCGGACTCAGCCGAAGACGTCCTCAGCGACACCGAAGCCGCCATCTTTCAACTTTCCGAAAAGCGCATTGGCCGCGGCTTCATGGGGGTGCAGGAAATCGTCCGGGAAACGTTCGGTTCCGTTGATGCTCTGCTGCAACGCGGTCAGCGCATCACAGGTTTGGCGACGCACTACACCGACCTCGACGAGATGACTAGCGGTTTGCAACGCTCGGATCTGGTGATTATTGCGGCACGTCCTTCGATGGGCAAGACAGCATTCGTCATGAACATTGCGGAGAATGCAGCTATCGAAGATCAGCAGGTAGTCGGAGTCTTCTCGCTTGAAATGTCGCGCGAGGCTCTTCTCATGCGCTTGCTCTGTTCGCAGGCGCGAGTGGATGCTCACAAGATGCGAACTGGATCACTATGGCAGGACGACACCAAGAAGGTCGTGCGCGCCATGGAGCAACTGGCGCACGCTCCGATCTTCATCGACGACACACCCGGAATCTCACTGAGCGAGATGCGGGCGAAGGCACGCCGACTGAAGCAGTCTCAGGGCAGACTCGACCTGATCATCGTGGATTACCTGCAACTCATGTCAGGAGGCGGCAAACGATTCGAAAATCGCACGCAGGAGGTCTCGGCAATCTCCCGCGGTTTGAAAGCCTTGGCGAAAGAGTTAAGCGTGCCGGTGATCGCGCTTTCCCAGTTGAGCCGTGCACCCGAGAGCCGCGGCGGCGATCATCGCCCTCAACTAGCTGATCTGCGCGAGTCGGGATCAATCGAGCAGGACGCCGATCTCGTGATGTTCATCTTCCGTGAAGAAGTCTATAAGCAGGATGATCCTGAGCTGCAGGGCCGCGCCGAAATCATCATTGCCAAACAACGCAATGGCCCAATCGGCCGGATAAGAATGGCGTTCCTTAAACACTGCACTCGGTTTGAGTCGCTCGCCGAAGGTGGAATTGCCCCGGAGGAATAGTCTGAAGACCTACAGGAATTCCTGTATGCACCGCGGGGTAAGTGCTGTAGTGACTTAAGCTTGCAGAGCCGAAGAAGATGTGCCGCATGCTGTGGAAAAGCTTGTGGAAGTGATGGCCACTTTCCAAACCCCCTATGGGATCGACCGATCGGTCGGTGAACGACAACCAAATTGCCTACCCTTAAGCGACTGAATAGTAACCAGTTATGCAATTTACCCAACGTTAACATAACTGACCACTCGGAAGGACCATCGTAGCTCCAGTTTTGAGATTTGCACATTTTGGTGTTTTGTGAGTCTTCGGTTTCCGCCGGTTTCTTGTTTTAGGAAAGGCCGTTCTCAGCGGCTTTTTGGATAAGGACCGACTTCTCCAACATCTGTTTGCGCTGGGAAAATACCGGTTGGAACATGGTACGGCTCCAGCCTCGGTCCAGCCGTTGGTATCTCGACCCTTTCCATTAGGTCGCAGCCTCCTGGTGAAGGCTCCTGTGTAGAATAAATTGAATGTCTCAAGCAGCCCCTGCAATCACGCGGAGCCCGGCCGACGTTGTCCGGCAAACCCCGGTTTCCCAAGCCAACAACGGAATCTGTTACGCCAGCGCCGGTGAGATCGCTGTCAACTCGTTTGACCTGGAACGCATGGTAGCGGCGGTACCGACTCGCATCGCTACCGCACTGCAGCGAAAGGCCTACTATTTCGTCCCTTTAACAATCAGTCACGGGGAGGAAACGCTGATTGCAGATCGCTACGACGTCGCGCTCAGTGACAATGCCGTCTGCCATCGCAATCTCAACCTGGGCGATTCGCAATGCGTCTTCATCTCGACCCGGTTGATGGACGACAAATTTTCGGTCGCCTTCGAGTTCTATATCAACGTCGGACACGCTCTGGTAGAGCACGCGGGAGTATCCAGCGATTTCAGCCAACTGGCCTGGAGTCAGGTGGAATCCGGTGTTCGCGGCGAAACTTCGCTGGATGCCTGGGAAGCCCGGAAACTGGCGACCGCTAACGGTCCGGATGCCGAACGCTACAAGACCGAGTATTTCGAAGCAACATTCTCTGACTCGATTTCGATTTATCTGCTCTCTCTATATCTCGATGTCGACTACTACGACCTGCGCGAGCGCGATTACCCGCTGCTTGCGCCCTCCGCGCTAGCCGAGCGGCTTCGCAAAGTGGCGGAACTGTTTCCGCCGAACAGCGGATTCGAATTTGCCGTTCTGTATAAGCGGCGCTGACGAACCGCAGCAGTGATCTCATGGAAAATCCGGTTGCAAAACGCTCTCCCCGTTGGTATGGCATTCCATTCCGTGTTTTGGCAGTGACATTTATCGGAAGTCTGTTGGCATTTGCGGTCAGCCTGCTGCTGGCGATCATCGGTACGGTAGTCGCATCCCTGTTTCGGGGCACACATCCGGACATGCGCATCGCCTATCGTTTCGTTGCCCTGCCGATGGGGTTGGTAGCAGGAGGCATCATCTTCGTGTTTTCGTTGGCCATAGAGATCCGGCACTATCGCCAGA
>Ga0126371_10000955_pt1 | contig 24071 bp, 19 predicted proteins | sample PanSoiMetaPlot_4_FD_110145 | JGI IMG/M metagenome (GOLD analysis project Ga0126371, IMG submission 110145) | Tropical forest soil microbial communities from Panama - MetaG Plot_4 | ecosystem: Environmental > Terrestrial > Soil > Tropical forest > Bulk soil | place: Panama | collected 2016-02-17 | reverse complement strand
TCCCAGCCCTCGATGCGCACGGTTCCGTTAATGTTGTTCAATTCCAACGTACCGTCGGACTTCAGGTGATAGGTTTGCGCGAACTCGCGCGTCACGCCGAAGCTCGCGGGTACGAACAAGAAAGACGCGGCAAAAAGAGTCAGACCAATCGAACGGACTGCGGAGCGAAACTTCATACAGCCTCCTTCGCGGACATCTCGAAGACTACCCACAGGACAATCCGAAATCCGATGCGTCCGGCTCCACTCGACACATTACCGGAGTTGAAAATTAAAAGCCAACGTTGTTGTTACATCCGCCTTCTTCCCGCAAAAATCCTGGGGGTTGACCCGCCACTGACGCACCGCACTGGTAACCGCTTCCACCAGGGCGGGTTCCCCCTCCAAAACTTTCTGCACTTCCAGGGTGCCATCAGATTTTGCGCGCACTTCCAGGCGCACCACCCCTTGGATTCCCGCGCGCTTGGCCATGTCTGGATAGTCCGGCGGGGGCGAATTGATCAGATGCTTCTTGAATTCTTCGGGGTCTTCTCGAACGCCGCCCATCAGGCTGTACAAGCGGTCCTTCCACGCGCCCCACCAGTCGTTGTTGCCCTCGCACGTCGTCCCGGATTTGCCCGGCGGCGCGGCGGAGCTAATCGTAACAACTTCATCGAACCCTGCCTGGTGCAGTTTTTCCGCCAGGCGCTGCCGCTGTTCATCCTGCAAGGATTTGCGGAGCGCCGTCTGCTCGTCCACGTATTGCAGGCGAATTTTGCCGGCGCGGCTGCGCAGCTTCAGCAGTGCCCCGCCGCCGTTGAGCGTGCCGGAGGCATGCATCGAGCCGGGATCACGCGTATCCACATTCAATCCAAGGGCTGGGTCGGCTTCAATACGGTCCGTGCCGCCGTTTTCCACGCTGGCGTCGATGGTCGCCGCCAGATTCCGCGGCAGGAAAACCACGATGTCGCCGGTGCCGGACGCCAATTGCGAAGGCCCCGCGAGTTGCACGGTGTGTGAGGAGCCGCCCGCATCGGGAGTAATCCACGCGGTAATCGTGCCGTTGCCGGTTGCCGCGCGCACCACGTTCGAGACCCGTGTCAGACAGATGCCGCCGCCGCTGGTTTCCACTTCCATTGGCCCGGAAACATACATCACGCGCACGCCGCCGCCGCCTGTTTCCGCGTGCACGGAACCGTGCACTTCGCCAAAATCGATCTGGCCGCCGCCGGTGCGCACGCCTGCTAGCGTCCCGGCCTCTCCGACGGTAATGTTGCCGCCGTCGGTTTCAAGCTGCGCGGTGCCGCCGATGCGTGACGCGCGTATGTGTCCTCCGCCGCTGTGCAGCTTGGCATTACCCTCGATGTTGCGTGCCTGGATAAAGCCGCCCGCGGTGTACGCGTCGAGGTCTCCATCCACATCCAGAAGCGTGATGTGGCCGCCCTGGGTCTCAATCTTGGCCAATGGCATTGCCGCCGCAGCGGCTGGAGAATACTGGTTCATTGCGCCGATCCGCCCGGTCCGGACATTTCCTCCGGCCGTAACCAGCAGGGCGCGCCCGCCGATATCGCCGGTTTCGATATCACCGCCGCCGGTGTGCACTTCCACGGAAAAATTCGCCGGCACATAAACGGTGTATTGCGCCCAGAACTGCGCATTCCGCGTTGCTCCGCTGCGCTGGCGCGGAAGCTCGCCCCTCAGGATTACAGTTCTGCCGTTGTTCCGCAGGTTTAGCATGTAGCGGCTGAACATGATTTGCGACACGGGCGCCGCCGCATCGGTCTCCAGGTGCACGGTATACCGCACGCTAGCATTTGCGTCCGCGGGCTGCGGCACAATGCGCACCGAGCCTAGGTCTGCAATCAAATTGAAGCTGCGCGCCTCTCCGGCCTTGATTTCGCCGGAGCGGTCCGTGGATGCGTGCGGAGGGACATTCTCTGCTTTGCAGATGGGGCATACCGCGGGGACCCACAACAGGAAGGTAACGGTGCACAGCAGCCAGGCGAGGTGCCGTGCCGCGAACCCACTCAACTCTTTCACAAAACGCTGTACATTCATGGAGCTAATCTTGATACCCGGAATCGTCCTACTGGTCATTCCGCGCGTTCAACTGCCGTAAAGCCGCGGCGCTGCGCAGCCTCACGTAACGGCTAGGATCGTTGTGTTGCAGAGCTTCGAGCTCGCGAATGACGCCGACCCAGGAGGCATCGGACGCGTGTGCATGTCCCTCAGGCATATTGGGCACAACTACCGGCAGGCCTGCTATTTCGTTCGGCTTGTCCAGCGAACTGACCAGCAAATTTACCGCTTCCACGCGCACGCCGGGATTCGTATCGTGCTTCAGCGTGTTCAGCAGCAACTCGCGCACTTGCTCTTCCGCAACGGAATCCCGCAGCGCTTCCAGGGCCTTCAGGCGTACCGCCGGATTCTGGTCCTTGCGTGCCGCCGAAAGAAGCGCGCCGCGTACTTCCAAATCTTGCGCCCGCTCCTTCAAGGCATCCAGGCAATCCAGCCGCATGCCGGGATCGAAGCGGTCGCCGCTCTTCACCACGTAGGTAAGCACGCGGCGTACGTCGGAATCGTCCAGGCTGCCGGTCAGCTCCATGGGCTGCTCGGCGTTCAGCTCCACGCGAACGTTCTGTTCGCCCGACCCCGCGCTGGGTGTGAAATTGATTCCGGCCACGCTAATTCTGGAAAGTTGGTCGTCGGAAATGTGCGGAGCCGGGCGGACATTCACGACCTGCTCGAGCGGGTTGGGGTTGCGCGCCGTGACCCACTGAGAGGTCTGCATGCCCACAAGCAATCCCGCAAATACCAGGGCCGCGCCGCTCCAGACCGGGCGCAGAGCCATCCAGCGCCGGAACGTGCTGAACACCGGAGTCTTCTCAAGCACGGGAGGCCGCACCATGTCGTCGAGGTTTTCCGCGAGCTCGCTGCGGCACTGGGAAAGCAGCACGCCCGAACCATCCAGGCGATCCGCTTCTTGCGGCAGAGTGTTCATCGCGGTCAGGAAATTCTTTTCGTCGGTAAGTTGTGTGCGGCACGATTCACAAACGGAAAGATGCTCCTCGATCAGGGAAGCCTCGGCCGCGTCTACTTCATCGCAGGCGTAGAACACCAGCAGAGGCGCTACCTGTTCACAAGTCTTTTTCATGTCCGCGGGGTTCATCGGAGTTCTCCCAACTGGCTGCGGAGTTTCCGGGTAGCGCGGAACAGCGAGTTTTTCACGGTCTCTTCACTCGTGCCTAGGGCGTCGCCTATGGCACGCAGCTTTAGGCCTTGGTAGTGCTTCATTTCGAAAACGATTCGCTCACGCGGCGAGAGGCGCTCCATGGCGCAGGTGAGGCGCTTCTGAATCTCTTGCCCGATCAGATGGCGCTCAGGGTCGGCCGACGGGCGTTGCTCTTTTTGCCGCTCAAAGAAATCCGCGATGCCTTCTTCGTAGTGGGTGGGGTGCAATTCCGGCGCCTGGTCTTCGGGGCGCGCCTGGCGGCGGCGCAGGTGGTCCAGGCAGACGTTCGTGACGATGCGGTAGAGCCAGGTGTAGAAACTGCACTCGAATCGGAAGCGGTGAAGATTGCGGTAGACCTTGAGGAAGGCTTCCTGGTAGACGTCCCTGGCGTCTTCGGTGCGCTTCATCAAATTTACCGCCAGGCGTAGCACGTCCCGGTCGTAACGGCGTACCAGTTCCTCAAAAGCCAGCCGGCTTCCGGCTTGCGCTTCCTGCACCAATGCGCGTTCTTCCAGGTGCGTCAAAGAGGTCCCCGAGGCCAGGGCCGTATTTGGCGTAGACTGGCCGCTATCGTCAGCTAAGGCAAAGGCTAAACGGGGTAGAGGCATCGCTCATCTCTCAGCCGGCTCTTGTCTAACCGATTGATTCAAGAGACGTTAGTGGACAGGTGGCGAAGCCGGCTTAAGGGCTGCACCACCGCTACACCGTTGGACGCCCAGGGCCAGGATTTGTGAGCGGCTTCCTGGTCGAGGAGCCATCGGCACCGAGATTCTACTCTCCTTGGATGCCTTGGAGAACCCTGAGGTAAGCCGTCAGACAGCCTCTCCGGGGGCCAACCTCCAGGCAACCAGCGGCCACCCCAGCAGGAGCGCCAGGGCCGCTACGGTCCAATAGCCCTGGCTCCTGTAGAAGGCATCAGGCTGCGAAAGCAGTTCCAACGCCCCGCTGAAGAAGGCGGTACCCGCAATCACCAGGAAGCAGCCCAACAGGTTAAAGCGCACCACATTCCGGATGCCGAGAACCACTACGCCCAGGACAAGCACCGAACCCAAAAACTGTTTCAGGAAATCCCCGCCGCTACCCCAATCGGAAACCTGCGATGCCGCCAGCGCCAGAAACAACACCAGCCGCAGCCAGCGCACCCGGAGTTCCGCTCCTAGAAACGCAGCCGCCAGGGCAAAAGTTCCGGTCAGGAAAAGGGCGCGAAGAATGCCTGCGCCAATAATCGTGGCCGCGGGAAAGATGGCGTCAAAGCTATTGCCAAAACTGGCCGACAACCCCCGATGCATCGTTGGCCACCATTGGTCAGCAAACAGCAACAGCCGCTTCACCGCCAGGAGGATCCCGGAGCCGCCCAGGGCAATCCAAAAGGCATCGCGATAGTAGTCGCCGGGCATACCCAGCCAGGTTGGGAGGCGCTCCGGCCCGAACGCTTTCACTCCGAAGGCCCATCCCAGGCCGAACATCAGCATCAAGCCGCCCAGAATGAGCGCCCCCAGCAGAAAGATGCCCACGGCAACAATCGCGAAGTAGAGTCGCAACGCGTAAGCTGTTGGGTACTCCATCAGCAGACCGGGGATGCCCTTGCCCAGAAGAAAGTAGAAAAGAAATACCACAAAGCCGGTGGATCCCCAGGCCATCAGGCGACGCCAGGGCACGGTTCCCGCGGGTTGCGAGGGCAAGCTGCGAAAATAAAATATCAGCAGGCTCACCACTAGTCCGAGGTACACGGCAAATTTTCCGATCGTGAACAAAGTTTTCTGTAAGGATTGTTCCTGCTGCTTGCGCGTGAACTCCTCGGGTATTTTGATGTACGTACGGAAATTGGCGGGCTCATCGCCGAGTATCTGCACGTCCATCCGCGTGTAGGCGTGGTCGCTCGCCTCTTTCCCGCCCGCGTTTTCAGGATCCAGCGGAGTATCCTGCTGCCAGGTCAGCGCGTGATCCGTACGCTTCGGCCGCTTTTCGGAATTAGCCTCTACGAGTTTCCAGCCGCTCAGATCGATATGCTTTTGTTCTCGCAGATATTTTTCCGCGATCGCCTGCGCTTCTTCCTTCGAGAGGTTCGCTCCCGTGGCGGCTTCCGCGAGCGTGTGATGGAAACTGTGCAGCGCGCCGTCCGGCTTCAGCACCACCAGGAACTCCTCGGGCTGCGAATCGCGGAAATAGCGTACCGCCCAAAGAGCGCCGGGAACGCGTTTCTCGTAGATCTCATTGATTTGCGCAGCGGAAAGCCGGCGGCGCAGGTATTCGTTGACGATTGGTCTGGTTACGTCCTGAATTTCGGTGGCCCGAGTGAAGGTATTGGGGTCCAGATGATGCTGGCGCATTACGGCGTCGGCGTGAGTGATCGCAGAACGCCCATTCATCCGGAGGCGCAGATAATCGCCGATGCTTTCGCGTTTGGCGGCAAAGGCTGTTGCTCCGCCGACCAGCCCGCAAAGTGCAAGGAATCCCAGCGTACCGGGAGTGAGCGCATCGTAGAAACGGGACACCGGCGTGGTTTCTGCCACGGCGGCCTGCCGCTCCAGGGAGATTTCCCCCGCGGGCTCCGCTTCGTTCAACAGATCGTTCACGTTTTCGAAACTCCCCCGCACGAGATACGAGATGCCCGACCACGCCAGAGGCGCAACCGCGGCAAGCCCCACCACCACTCCGGAAATTTTGAAATACGGGTTGTCGGAACGAATCAGCAGCATGCCGACCAGCGATGCATCCACGGTGTAATGCCAGATCAGCGTGGCCACGATGCCCCAGCGAAGCATCACCAACCCGGCGGCAATGCCGATGAGCCCCACTTCCAGTCCGCGAATGTAGCCGGGTTCCTGTGGGTACGCGCTGTGCAGGAAGCTCCAGAAAAAGGCCGGCAAAATTACGGCCAGCACCCGCGATCCGGTCATTTTTTCCAGAAAAGGAATCGCGAACATCCGGAAAAGGAACTCCTCGCTGGTTGCCGCGGTTATGCCGATGGCCACGCCTGCAATCCACGGGAACGACGTGTTGACCACGTCCGAGTAGTTCAAATCCTGCGGCGCCCATGCGCCAAGCTTGCTGGCCACAATATAGAAGGCCACCAGGAAGCCCATGTGCGCGGCAGCTAACGAGAGGCCTACCACGGAGGAGCAGAAGAATTCTTTGGAGCGAATGCCCCGCAACCGCAGTGCCTGAAATAAGCGCAACCTGGACCGCTGTGCCGAGCGATAGAGCGGCTCTCCACCGGGAAGAACCAGCGTAACCATAAGGCCGGTGGCCAGCGCTCCGAGGGCGATTTTCGCTAGGCTCAGAGTGATAAAGCTAGAGTAATCCTGATGCGTGTCATAGTGGGCGCGAAGCGAATTCCAATCATTCGCCTCCATCAGGAAAAACAGGAGAGCCACAAGCCCGCCAAGTTTTAAAGCGGCACTCCACGAAGTCTTCCCCTGGCGGGTCAGCGAAATTCCCAGCCACAGCGCCGCGCCAATCAGGAAACCATAGGGAATCAGCGCGACTTGGTTGTAGAAAATATTGGTCGAACGCAGGTACGCGTATGCGCGGGTCCACGCTTCCGGCACTTGCAGAAACTCCTGTGCGCTGCCGATGTGATCGCCTTGCCAGCCCACTTCCAGGCGGTACGGCGCGTCCTTGGCCTTGAAATTCTTGCGCTCCCAGGTGAAAGACCAGTCCAGGCGGTTCGGGCGCACCTGTGAGTTGGCCTGTTCGGTCAGGAAATTCCAGTCGTCCAGGTTGTCACTCAGGCTGTTCTGCAAGAATTGAGTCGCCCCCGCGAGCGCCTCTTCGCGCGTCAACGATTTCGCGCCGCGCGCTTCTTCAATCTTGCGGCTATATGCCACTACCTTTCCCGCGGGACTTACCCGAACCTTATATTCTTGTTCTTGCTGCGGCTTGAAAAACCGCACCTCCCAAAACCAGATGTTTAGCTCGGAAGCCATCAGGCGATTTGCTTCCTGCAATCCCAGCCCGCGCTCCAGATAGGTCTTCGCGTCGTCGTCAACCTGGAAGGTGATGGTGGACTGATAGCCGTCGACGTTTTCGCCCAGACCCTGGACAAACGTGCGTGCCCGCTCCTGGGCTTCCTTGCGCGAAACCTTGAAATCCACCGACGCTTCGGGAAAGGCACGAAAAAAGTAGCGCTGCGCAAATACCAGGCCCAGGGCGCCGCAAATGATCCACAACAGCAGCGCGCGTTTGTCCGATCCTGTTAAACGAGTCTCCGTCAAGGAAGCCTCCTCGAGTACGACACACCGCGACTGCCCACTCTAACGATACCCACGCCAGCCGCGCAAGTTTCACGAAAAGCGAACCTTAAGCGAGGATGGTATAAAGAAGACTGCATGCCCATCAGCTTGCAAACCGAAGTGCGCATGGTCAAAGGAGTGGGGCCGCAGCGCGCCGAACTCCTTGCCAAGTGCGGCATCTACACCCTAGAAGACCTGCTGAATTACCTGCCCTTCCGCTATGAAGACCGAATCCATTTTTCCCGCATTAAAGACGTGCAGCCTGGAGGCACCTACACGCTGCGCGCGCGCGTGATGAGCGGCCAGGCCGTGCGCGGCATGTACGGCCGCGACGCCATCTACCATTTGTTGGTACAGGACGACACCGCCTCGTTGCCCTGCAAGTTTTTTCACGGTGGCTACCTGCAAGACAGGCTCAAGCCCGGGATGGAACTCATCCTGCACGGCAAAGTCGAAATCGACAAGCTGCGACCGGCGCGCCGCGAAATGGTGAACCCGCAGATCGAGGTGCTCGGCGGCGGCGAAGTGGATTCCACGGAGATGGGCCGCATTGTGCCCATCTATGAAGCCATCGGCACGTTCAGCTCGCGCATGATTCGCCGCTCGATTTATGCCACGCTGCAGAATCTTGATTCGAATGTCCCGGATGTGCTCCCCCTGGAGTTGCGCGAGCGGCTGAAATTGCCAGCGCGCCGCGAGGCTCTGATTCAAACACATTTCCCGGCAGCCGGGGAATCGCTAGAGGCCTTGAATCTGTTTCGCTCTCCCGCGCAGCAGCGCCTGATTTTCGAGGAATTCTTTCTCTACCAGCTCAGTATGGCGCTGAGGCGCAAGGCGGTGCGCGAGGAAAACGCTGTCGCATTCCGGGTGCGTGAAGATAAGGTGCGCGACGCGCTGAAACGCATACTGCCCTTCAAGCCGACGGGCGCGCAAAAGCGCGTACTGGCAGAAATCGTGGCGGACCTGGAAAAGCCCACGCCGATGAATCGCCTGCTGCAGGGCGACGTCGGCAGCGGAAAGACCATCGTGGCCATGCAGGCCGCGGTGATTGCCATGGAAAACGGTTGCCAATCCGCGCTGATGGCGCCCACGGAAATTCTTGCCGTACAGCATTTCCTCTCCGCGCGGCGGATTCTTGCGCCCGGTAACTACAGCGTGGAGTTGCTTATCAGCGGTTCAAAACCCAAGGAAAAAGCGGCGACGTTGGAACGTATCCGCAGCGGCGAAGCGCGCATGGTCATCGGCACGCACGCCTTGATTGAAGATCAGGTCGCATTCGCAAGACTGGGCTTTGTGGCCATTGACGAGCAGCACCGCTTCGGTGTCTTGCAGCGCAAGCGCCTGATGGACAAGGCCGGGACGACCGGCTTCGCGCCGCATGTGCTTGTGCTGACGGCCACGCCGATTCCGCGCACCCTCTCCCTCACGTTGTATGGCGACCTCGATGTTTCCGTACTCGACGAACTCCCGCCCGGCCGGACGCCCATCGAAACGCGGATGATCTCGGAAAAACACCTTCCCGGTGTGTGGGAATCCTTGCGTCGTGAAGTCGCGGCCGGGCATCAAGCCTATATCGTGTATCCGGTCATAGAGGAATCGAAGCTTGAGCTCAAGGCTGCGATGGAGGAATACGAACACTTGTCGCGCGAAATTTTTCCGAAGCTCAGCGTTGGTCTGTTGCACGGCCGCATGTCCAGCGAAGAGAAAGACGACGTTATGCAGCGCTTCCGCAAGAATGAGCTGCAAATTCTCGTGGCCACCACGGTGATCGAGGTCGGCGTGGACGTGCCCAATGCCACGGTGATGGTCATCGAACATGCCGAGCGCTTCGGCCTGGCGCAGTTGCACCAACTGCGCGGGCGCATCGGGCGCGGCGCGCAGAAGTCGCACTGTATTCTGGTGGCCCGGCTTCCGCTCACCGACGAAGGGCGCGCGCGTCTGGAAACGATGGTGCGCACCACGAACGGCTTCGAAATCGCGGAAACCGATTTACTGATTCGCGGGCCGGGCGAGTTCTTTGGCACTCGGCAAGCCGGTGAGGTCGGCTTCCACGTGGCCAATCCTTTGCGCGATCGCGAACTGCTGGAGTGCGCGCGTAAAGAAGCGTTCTGCCTGGTGGAGGAGCCCGCCGCACGCGAATCTCTGCAAAAAATGCTCCGGCAGCTTCCACCGCAGTGGCAGCGGCGCTACCACTTGGCGCGAATCGGCTAAGGCTTGCTCATGCGCATCATCGCGGGAAAATTTCGCAGCTGTCAGTTGAAAACGCTGAAAGGGCTCTCGTTGCGCCCCACCAGCGACCGCTTGCGCGAAACGCTTTTTAATGTGCTTGCCGATCTGGTCCCCGGCTCGCGCTTCATGGACTTGTTTGCCGGCACCGGTGCTGTGGGCATTGAAGCGCTCAGCCGAGGTGCGCGTGAAGCGATTTTCGTCGAAAAGCATCCCCCCGCGGTTGCGCTCATCCGGAAAAATCTCGAATCACTCGAAATCCGCGACCACATCAGGGTGCTCGCCCAGGATGGCGTGCGGGCCCTCGAACGCCTCGCTTCCGAGCAAACCACGCCTGCGTCGCGCATTGACCTGCTTTTTTTCGATCCGCCTTACGCCGATGAGGCCCAATACGTAAATATTCTTTCGTTTCTCGGCAAAACGACCCTGCTAGCCGATAGCGCCGTGGTCATTGCCGAGCATCTCCGCCCCCTTGACCTCCCCGAATCCTTTGGTAAGCTCGAACGTGTGCGTGTGCTCCGGCAGGGAAACGCGGCGCTCAGCTTTTACAGGTATCGTCCCCCCAGTCCCCCGGAGAAGCCCCGCTCCGAGTAAACCCCGGCTCCAGCGGCTTCATCTATCTAGAGAGCCTTTTGCCGCAGAATAAGGAAAACGCGCTTACGGAGGGCGCGGTAGAATCAAAGACTAGGTATTATGGCCAGAAAGTTCCAGGTTAAGCCCTATGATTTACTTGGTCAGGCGGAACTCTATCCACCGCGGGTCGTCCTGCCCGGTTATGCCGGGCCAAAGCTCGACATCGCCTGGGACAGCTTTCATCAGAATTTTCTCAGCAACGTCCCGGTTTTTTTCCAGCGCACCCGGCTCGGCACGGCTATTCCTCTCACCTACGTCTTGCGTGATTGCCGTGTCGAAAGTCGCTTTCCGCGCCGTGGCCTGGCGATGGCCGCCGCGTTGCAAATCTCCTTGCTGTTGATCCCCTGGCCCAGCCTGCCGGTGCCGAACCGCAACCACGCCTTCGACAACACGCAGTTGACCTGGTCCGGGCCGATTGATGATCTCCCGCTGCTGAATATGCCGCGTGCGAAGAAGACTGCCCCGCGCGCCAAGGACCCTGAAAGCGCCGACGCCTTTCATCCGCGCCAGCGCATCTTCACCGATCCCGCGCATCCCAATCATCCCCGGCAGACCCTGGTAAATCCCGCGGCCACTGCGGATGCCCCCAAGATTTTGCCGGAAATGCCCAACATCGTGCATCTTGCGTCCGCCCCTCCGCCTCCACGCCCGCACCTGGAAATCAGCGAGCGTACCCTGGCGCAGCTTCGCCCGCGCAGCAAAAAGCCCGTCGCCACCACGGACGCCATTTCGCCTGACCTACCAAATATGGAGCAGACTCCGGCGGAAATCAGCCTGGTTGCTTCGCAAAATGGCCCGGCAAAGCCGAAGCTCGAAATCAACGCGGGTTCCGCGCCGCGGCTTGGCGCGCGTAAACAGGAAGGGGAAATCGCGGCCGCTCCCGAGGTTGTTCCGTCCGCCGCGAATGCGCCGGCGGGTTCCAAAGGAACATTAATTGCGCTCTCCGCTTCGCCCGCGCCCCCGGCACCCGTGGTTTCCGTCCCGGAAGGAAACCTGGCCGCGCCCGTGGCCATTTCTCCTGAGGGCAAGAAATCAGCCTCGCCCGGGGGAGGCGTCGAAGCCGCCAGCAACAGCGCCGGTGGAAATAACGCGGTCGGCATCACTATCAGCGGAGGAATGCCCAAGCCCAATGCCAGCGTCTCCGGTTTGGGATCCGCGGGCAGATTCAACGTGGCCAAGCCGCAAGCCTATATGAAGCGTCCCGACTCGAATGCCGTGGTCGAAGACGAGCCCGCGCGCACCGGGCCTCCTAATTTTGCAGTGTTGCCTCCAGGCGCGCCGCCCGAACAGATTTTTTCGCGGCGCCGTGTCTACGCAATGAACGTCAACATGCCCAACTTCAACAGCGCCACCGGCAGTTGGATTATCCATTTCTCGGAGATGCATCTTTCGGGCCCCGCCGGCCACACGGGACCCTTGGCCCCTCCCGTACCCATGCATAAGGTGGACCCCAAGTATCCTTCTACGCTGATGGACGAACGCGTCGAAGGCGAAGTGATTCTTTACGGAGTGATTCGCGAAAACGGCTCAGTGGATAGTATTCAGCTGGTTCGTGGCGTGGATGAGCGCCTCGACAAAAACGCGATGAGCGCATTCAGCGAATGGAAATTCGAGCCAGCAACGCGCGAAGGGCAGCCCGTGGACCTGGAAGCCATCGTGCACATCCCGTTCCACGCGCCCTCGCGTCAATAAGCTAAAAATTGACTTCCTGAAGTTTCACCAGCGTGTACAACGTGTGGTTCACCGGCGTAGGCACGCCTAATGCCGCTCCCAGCCGCGCGATATAGCCGTTCAAGGAATCGATTTCGGTGTGTTTTCTGCGCTCCATGTCCTGCGCCGTGGAAGAGCGCGTGCCGCTCATCTGCTTGCCGATCAAAAACGCGCCGGCCAGTGCCGCCTTGGGGTCTTCCAGGCCTGGCGGATGAATTCCTTTTTTTTGTGCTACTGCCAGCACTTCGTATACCACCGCTTCCACCACGCGCTTGGCGTCTGCGCTGTCGATGATTTCGCCGTAGGTCACACGGCCCAGCCCGGATACGGCGTTCAGGGCGCAATTCCATACCAGCTTGGTCCACAGTTCGCCTTCGATGTTGTCAGAAATGCGGCAAGGAAGTTTCGCGCGTTCAAAGAACGCGGCCGTTTTGTCCACCATAGCGGAATGAGGCCCAATTACGAGATCCCCGCGGCCGAGATGCTTCACCGTCCCTGGGGCCGGAGCGGATGCCGCCACATAAACCACCGTCGATAGCGCTTCGATTCCCGAGGCTTCGCGAATCTCTTCGGCATTGTTGACGCCGTTTTGCAGGCTCAGGACCACGGTCGATGGAGAAATGTGTTTCGCGAGTTCTTTGGAAGCGGACACGTTGTCCGTCGTTTTCACGCAGAAGAAAACGTAGTCGGCACCCGCGACCACGGAAATGTCGGTAGACGCCGCCGGATGCACGGTATCCTGAAACTGCATGGTATCCAGCCGCAGGCCGGACGTCTGGACCGCCTCAACGAACGCCCGGCGTCCGATCATAGTAACTGGAACACCGGAACGTGCCAGCAGCCCGCCGAAATAGCCGCCAACGGCGCCAGCGCCCACCACCGCAACCTTCGGCCAACTCGTCTCTGTGCTCATTCGGAGATCCCCTGCTCTTCATCTTGAGAACGGTCAATTGCGCCGGACAAGGTCCAAATTGGAAGGGTCAAAAGTGATTTCGCAGTTCGCGAAATGCAGGAAGAATCACGAGTTTCCCGGTGCCGGCAACCACCGGCTCATGCTCGAGTTTCCAGGTGTTGACGTGCGGGATGTATACGGCGTTGAGCCCCGCCTCCATCGCCGGATTGATATCGCTGCGCGGGCTGTTCCCGATCATCCAGCCATGCGTCTTCACGATTTTGTGGCGATTCACCAGCACGTGATACGTCTTGGTGTCCTTCTCGCTGACGATTTCGATCGCTTCAAAAAATCCTTGTAAGCCGGAGCGCTCCACCTTGGCGGCCTGCTCCGCGGGCTCTCCCTTGGTGAAAAGGATCAGCCGGTGCCGTTCGGTCAGATAGGCGAGGGTTTCCGGAACGCCATCGAGAATTTTCGGTGGTGTGCGTTCGAGCTCCACCACCCGCATATGGACCTGCGCCAGGATTTCGCGCTTGGCCATCTGGTCGGCGAGTTTCAGATAAGTTTCTTCCAGCGAACGGCCGAAGCTGCGTACGCCATAGCCGTATTGGCGGATGTTCTTGCGCTCGGTTTCATTCAGGATGTGCCGGATGTAGGCGCGACTATAGCCGCAAGGCTCCACCAGGGTAATGAAGTCTTCGATAAGCTTCTCGAAGAAAACATTGTTTTCCCAAAGTGTGTCGTCCGCGTCGATCAGCAGTGTGTGGCGTCTCATAAACCTGTAGGGGTGAGCTTGCTTCGCGATTCCCCAATAAAGACGAATTTCTAGTGTAGCAGCGCCAGCGCGTCTTGCGCGATGGCGCGCGCCGCATCGGGACGCGCCAGCCTCTGTGTGGCCTCTTTCATAGCCGCGAGTTTTCCGGGTTGCTCCACAAGATTGGCAATTTTCCACGCCGCCGCGGGAAGATTGTTACAGCGAATCGCGGTCCCCGCCTCCAGCAGGTGGTCCGCATTGCGCTCCTCCTGACCGGGAATAGGTTCCACCAGCACCATGGGCAGGCCGCGCGCCAACGCTTCAGATGTCGTCAGGCCGCCGGCTTTGCCAATCAGCAAATCCGCTGCGCCCATGTATTGATCCATCTCCGTTGTGAATCCCACGGGAACTAGGCGCGCTTGCCCCGAAGGTGTTTTGCCGGCGTTCCTCGCCAGGTGCTCCAGCTTTCTTTTCAGCGGCTCGGATTTTCCGGCGATGGCCACGATCTGCCACGGGCGCTCGAGGCTCACCAGGTCGGCGACCAGTTGTTCCACTGGACCTACCCCATAACCGCCCGCGGACAGCAACAACACGAACTCGCCTCGCGCGAGGCCGAGCTTCTGCCGCGCCTCGTCCCTGCCGATCGGCCTTTCAAACAGCGGATCAATCGGGATTCCCGCAACGCACAATTTTTCCTGCGGCACCCCGATCCGCGCCAGATATTCCGCCGATTCCTGTATGGCGACGTAGTAGCGGTCCACGGTGCGGCACAGCCATGACGCATGCACATCATAGTCGGTCACAGTAATCACGTGCCGCGCGTTCAATTTCTTTTTGGCGATGAGCCACGCCAGAATTTCCGCCGGCAGGAAATGCGTGGCCACGCACAGGTCTGGCTGCACTTTTTTGAGCATGCGGATCATGGGCTGCGTGTTCAGGCGGTCCATCGCCAGCCGTCCACGCAAATGGCTCCAAGGCTTGTCGGTCTGCTGGTAGAGCAAACCCATCAGGTCCGGTGCGCGGTTCACCATGCGGATGTAGGCTTTATCGTAGATGCGTTGAAACAGCTTGCTGACGTAGTGCAGGGAATCGATGTGCGCCACTTCGCAGTTTCCCTGCGCCTGAAACGCTTCTTCAAGCGCCTGGCCGGCCCGCACGTGGCCCGCGCCGGACGAAGCGGAAAGAATCAACACCCGCGGCTTGCGGTTCGGCGGAAGAGAAGGGTTCATCGAGGGCGCCACTAGGCGGACTTGCGCTGTCCGGCGGCCAGCCGGTCCAGGATGCCGCGGGCGATGGTTTGCAGCTCTCCGAAGCGGGTCAAATACTCTTGAAAATCATGGTTCAGGCTTTGCGCTTCCTGCGGGCCAAGCTGATTGCGCAAAATCATGTCGCGCAGCTTCACCGGATGCGGCAACAACGCATCCTCTTGCAGCTCTTCCAAAGCAACTTTCGGGTTGTAGTGATACATGATGCTCCCCCCGGACACGGCTCATCCGTGCCACATGCAGTTCCAGGTGATTCTATTCTACGCGCAAAACGGGCGGCACACGTCAACTAGGGCGGAAGGGGGACGCTACGCGGCGGAGGCTCGCACGGGGATAAATTCGTATTTTTCAATCTTCGCGGCGATTCCGGTTCTGCCGTTTTCGTCGGATTCCACGCGCACCACGCGTCCATGGCAGCGGATATTCACATCGCCGGCCGAAATAATCTGTTGGGGAAGAGTCAAAATGAAATCGATTTCATTTCCGGTTTCAAAATGCCCTTGGCTGTGAAAGTATAGTCCGCGATAGCTGACGTCACGCGTGTTGGCCTTGAGCTCCGTGCCGTTGGCATCCTGAGCTAAAACGCGTACAGGAAGATTCATCGCGAAGCGCCGCGCTTCGCGCCGATCCGAAAGATCGCCCATGCGGGCCCCCCGAGAAATGTCGGACACCGCGAAAGTAGCATCGCAACCCGCAAACTGCAACGCATAAATGGCAGAAATTTAGCACTAGTACGAAAAATGAACGTAGTGGGCGGCCTAGAACTAGGACTTTGCATAACTCGGCCCTCGTGCTCCTTTCAGGTACACTTTGGTCGACCATCTTGCGATGCGTATTGCTCATGATTCGCAAAATCTCTTTTTGGACGGGCCCGTCGGCCGCCTGGAATCCATTCTCTGGACTCCGACACGCTCCGGCACTCCACCGCTGGCGGCGCTGGTTTGCCATCCGCACCCGCTCTTTGGCGGCACCATGCACAACAAAGTGGTCTACAACGCCGCGAAGACCATGGACGCGCTGGGCATTCCCACCTTGCGATTCAACTTTCGTGGTGCGGGATTAAGCGCGGGCGAACATGACAAGGGCCGCGGCGAGCAAGGCGACGTGCAGACCGCTCTGGATTTTCTGACGGCGCAGTTTCCGGGTGTTCCCCCTTTGCTCGCGGGATTCAGTTTCGGAAGTATTGTCGGCCTGCGCGTGGGCTGCCGTGATACCCGCGTGATTGAGCTCATTGGCTTTGGCCTTCCGGTGAACAGCGCTGACGTCTCTTTTCTGCGCGATTGCGCCAAACCGAAATTATTTGTTCATGGCGCAAAGGATCAATTCGGCGAGCGAAACAAAATGGAGCAGGTTGTCGGCTCGCTGCCGGGGGAAAATCGGTTGGTGATCGTCGAAGACGCTGACCACTTTTTCGCCGGGCACATTGAGGAGTTCAATGCCGCAATCACGGCCTGGCTCCAGCACCGCCATCCCGCACTTCATGTTCTCTGACATGGGTTCGGAACCCTGTGATTACTGGGGTGCGGGTTTTTCTTCCTGTGCAACGCTTACGCCGCGCCGCCCTTCTCAAACAAACGACTGAACTCCTCAATCCCCGCGGGCTTAACACCCACCAGTTTCGCGTTTGCCTCCACGTGCGCCGCCCGCGACATCCCCACCAGCGCGGTGGTGATTCCAGGTGAAGAACGCGCAAACTGCAGCGCTCGTTCCCGGTCGTTATCCAATCCCAGCGCTTCGGCAACGAAACCCGGCAGATTCTGCGCCACTTGCCCTTGCAGCAGCGAAGCGCTAGCCACCAGCGTGATGCCCAGGTCCGCGGCGGCTTCCACGATCGTGCGTGTTTGCCCGTTGATGTTCTGGTTGCCCAATGTCAGCGCCTCGGTCATCGCCAGGTTGTAGGGAAGCTGCACGTAACGGAAGTGATGTTGCTCTCCGGCCAAATCCCGCGCGCTCTTTTCCAGTTCGCTCAGATGCAGGGCGTCGCCCGCTTTGGCTTCTTGTCGGAAACCGTTCCACGTGGCCAGGCCGTAAAACTGGATTTTCCCGGCCGCTACGGCTGATTCCAGAAATTCGAACGCCTTGCGGATTCGCTGCAGGAATTCCGCTGGCGGCACCTCGCCGAGCTGAGTTTCCGGATTGTGGAGGTAGTAGACGTCAATGCAGCCTATCCCGAGGTTTTTCAAGCTACGCTGCATCTGGTTTTCCAGGTAACGCGGTGTCATGCAGTGGCTGCCCGCGGCGACGTCCTTCGCCGTGAACACGCCCTTCTGGATGTACTCCTCAAAAAAATACTGGTTCGGATCTTTGGGCATCGCGCCGTCCGGCGTCAGGTAGCCGCCCTTCGTGCAGACCACAAATTCATTGCGCGCGAAGCCCTTGTTTGCCAACACCTTCAGCGCTGTGCCCACGTTGCGTTCGCTGCGCTGGAAGCGGTAGTTGATCGCCGTGTCCATCAGGTTGATTCCCGCTAGGCCGGCCTCCACCAGCGCCGCCGTGTAGCTGGCGTCGGTGCTGTCGTTCGGTTGGCCAAGATAGGTGCCGATGCCCAGCGACGAAACCACGAGCTCTTGCGCCTGCCGGAAATGTCCTTCGGCGGCGATCTCCTTGAACTTTTCCGCGTAGCGCTGCGTGCCATCTGGCGTTGCACCCTGGCTCATTGGTTCTCCTTGCCCGTCTGATTGTCTCTCGTTTTGTCCAACTCGTTAGCGTCTTCTTTCGACGGAGCTAGCAGGCGCGAGCATGCCCGCAGAATCCGCCGGTATGGCCAGTCCTTTTCCCTGAAGAAAATTTCTCCTTCGCGCGGGTTGCTGTAAAACCAGCGCGCCACCAGCCGCAGATGTTCGCCCAGTTCCGCCGCGGAGTGCCTCAGATTCGCGGCCGCGGGCGGAGCGCTCACCATCGCTTCCAGGTAGTCGCGTACAGTTTCTTCGGCCGAACGCGGCTGGCTGGTATCTCCGAAACGCAACGCGAACGGCTCGGCCAACCTTCCTCCGCTCACCCCGAAGACACCAATGGTTTGCTCCTCTGCCATACGCTGCAGAATCACGGCGTCGAGATCCTGCACACGGCGAGCAATCTCTGGCCCGGCGCGCAGGGCATCATCGAGCTTCTCCAGCTTTTTGTGAATCGCCGCGGCCCGCTCGAAATCCAGGTCCTCACTAGCGCGCTCGCGTTCCTGCTCGTATGTCGAGCGTAACGAATCGCCGCCCGTTTCAAGGAAGCCTACTAGGCGATTCACTTCCACGTCGTATTCCTCTTTCGTGCAGCCCGCGAAGCACGGCGCCAGGCACATTTTCATCTCCGAATAAATGCAGCCGGGGAACGAAGGATCGCGGCGAATCTTGATCTGGCAGCGCCGCACCTTGAAAAAATCCAGCATGCTGTCCGCATAGCCCTGCGCGGCGCGGCGCGAAGGGAAGGGGCCATAGTAGATTCCGCCCGTGGGCACGCCGTGCTCGTTCACGGAAATGTGGCGCGTGACGTAGCAGCGGGGATACGCATTCTTCAGATTGATTTTCAGCAGCGGCGATGGCCGTAGCCGCATCAGTCCGCGGTATTTTTTCGGAAAGATCTTTCGCGCAATTCGGTAATAGGTCAGCGACTGCTCGAACGCTGAAGACGTAACGCGGTAACGCAACTGGCGAGCAAAGTCTCTCAAATTCAGCCGCTTGCTTGCAGGATCAAGGGGCCCGAGCAGCCGCTGTAACCTGCGCCGCAGGTTGGCTGTACGGATCAGGTGCGGCTCGGCGTTTTCGATGCGCGCCTCAATCAGGCAGACCGCGGGCCGGTCCGGCAGTAGAGGAAAAAACTCCTCGTCGTTTTCCGGTTGGAATTCCAGCCCCGCGTCGAGTTCCAGCACAAGGTCAGGATACTACGGGAAGCTCACGGGGTCAGATTAGGACTTGAGGAGCCAGCCCGCTATCACCAGGCGCTGAATCTCACTGGTGCCTTCGTAAATCTCCGTGATGCGCGCATCGCGGTAAGCCCGTTCGACGGGATATTCCTTGCTATAACCGTACCCGCCGTGAATCTGAATCGCCTTGTGCGCCACACGCGTGGACATTTCGCTGGCAAACAGCTTCGCCGTGGCCGCTTCCTGGCTGAAGCGCCCGCCGGAGTCCTGCTTCCACGCCGCTTTGCGCACCAGCAGGCGCGCCGCGTCAATCTCCGTGGCCATGTCGGCCAGCATGAACTGAATGGCCTGAAACTGTGCGATGGGATGCCCAAAGGCTATGCGCTCCTGCGACCACTTCACCGCCGCCTCAAACGCGCCCTGCGCGATGCCCACGGCTTGTGCGGCGATGCCGATGCGGCCGCCGTCCAGCGTCGAAAGCGCCACCTTGTACCCTTCGCCGTCGTTGCCGATTCGGTTGCCCACTGGTACCACGCAATCCGTGAAGACCAGTTCGCTGCACGCTGTCGCGTTGATACCGAGCTTCTTTTCTTCCTTGCCGACCTTGAAGCCGGGCGTCCCCTTTTCCACCACGATCGCGGTGATTCCTTTTTCGCCCTTTGTCGGGTCCGTGTTGGTGTAAACAATCGCCGCGTCCGCCGCGCCGCCATTGGTGATCCACGCCTTGGTGCCGTTGATGACGTACGTGTCGCCCTTCTTTACAGCCTTGGTCTGCAAAGCCGCCGCATTTGAACCCGCTTGCGGTTCCGTCAGCGCGTAGCAGCCGATCTTCTCCCCACGTGTGAAGGGCAAAAGGAATTTCTTCTTCTGCTCTTCCGTGCCATACCGGTGAATCGGATCGCAGAACAGTGAATTCTGCACGCTGAGGATCACGCCGGTCGAAGCGCAGCAGCGTGAAATCTCTTCGATCACAATCGCGTAAGCGATGTGGTCAAACCCCGCCCCGCCTTCGGCCTCTGGAAACGCCACGCCTGTCAGGCCAAGCTCCGCTGCCTTGCCAAACAGTTCCCGTGGATACTCCCCGGTTTCATCGTTGTGCCTGGCCAGCGGTCGCACTTCGGACTCCGCGAATTCTCGCACACTCTTCTGCAGCAGTTTTTGCTCTTCGGTCATTTCCAGATACAAAGGATTCTCCGCCGGGGGGCCAAACGTCGATGCGAATTTTCGATTCTAACACCTCAGACTTCTACGCACTCAATGTTTTGCTCAGCCGCTCGTAGGTGACCTTCAATTCCTCCGGATGCACGCGTGTTTCCCCGGTCACGGTCATGAAGCTGGCATCCCCGATCCAGCGCGGCAGCATATGAAGGTGCAGATGTCCGGCGACGCCGGCTCCCGCCGCGCGCCCCAAGTTCATGCCAAGGTTCATACCGTCCGGCTTGTAGCCTTCGCGAAAAATCTTTTCCACCCGCTGGGCCAGCTCCATCATTTCCGTCAACGCACCCACTTCGCACCGCTGCAATTCCGCTACATGCTTATACGGCACGATCATCACGTGGCCCGAGGTGTAGGGAAACCGGTTCAAGATAACGAAGCACTTCTTCGCGCGATGCACGATCAGCGTCTCGGCGTCCTGGTTCCGTTGCAGGGCGTCGCAGAAGATGCACTCCGGCAGCTTGTTGGTATGGAACTGCGTCATGTACTGGTAACGCCATGGCGTCCACAGGTAGTCCATTCGTCCGTATCCTCACGCGTGATGAGCATAGCGCATTTACGGATAACAGAAAGCAGCGAGCCGTAAACAGAAACCAGGAAAGCCATAAGTCCCCAACCGACTGGTTTCTCGCTCGCTGTTATCTGCACGCTGCTCGCTCCAAAAGAAAACGCCCTGTTAAGCCAGGGCGTTTGCGGGAACTCAATTCTATTGATCTCGAATCACGACGGCGCCGCTTCGCTCTGCGCCGCCGCGGTATTCACGAAGTCCTTCAATTCCTTGCTGGGCTTGAAAAACGGAATCTTCTTCGCCGGAACTTCCACTTTTTCTCCGGTCTTTGGATTCCGGCCGATGCGGCCGCGGCGCTGGCGCGTACGGAAGCTCCCAAAACCGCGGATTTCGATTTTGTCGCCCTTCTGCAGGGCGTCAATGATGCTCTCGAAAATCGTTTCCACGATGGTTTCCGACTCCTTGCGAGGAAGCTCGGTCACGCGGAGCACTTCCTCGATCAAGTCGGCCTTGGTGAGTGTCGGTTGCTTATTCATCGGTTTAAGCCTCTTCGTCGGGAACCGCTGATACCGTACAACTCTTTGGGGCTAGGCAAGTTACAGGGCATCCCCCGCCCGGATGTCCCTTTCTCTATCATTAAAATGACCCGCAGGTAAATGAATTTATCTGCTGCCCTGCCTGCGAGTTGCGAATACCGCCCGCGCTACCGCGAAGCCAGCTTCTGCTTCATGGCATCGCCGATGGTGGCGGTGGCCGAGGACTTCGACGACTTGTACTGCTCGATCTCCCTGCGCTCCTGCTGCCGGACCGCAGCCCGGTAGCTCAAGCCGATGCGCCGCGTCTCCGCGCTGATCTTGATGATCTTGAAGTCGTACTCCTTGCCGGGTTCCAGCGGGCCGGCGCTCTTCAGCGGTCCAGTGGTTGGACGGAAGCTGCCGGGACCCTCGTCGCGGCGGCGGCGATCCTCGATTTCCGTGTTGTGGCACAGACCCTCGATGTTTTCGCCGAACTCCACGAACGCGCCGAACGTGGCGATGCGCGAAACCTTCCCGCGCACGATGTCGCCCACCTTGTGCTGCTTGAACCAGTCCGCCCAGATGTCGTTCACCTGCTTCATGCCCAGCGACACGCGGCGGTTTTCAGCATCAATGCGCAACACCTTCGCGGTTACCGGCTCGCCTTTCTTGAAGACTTCGTGCGGATTCTTCACGCGCCCGGTCCAGCTCACGTCGCCGACGTGCACCAGCCCGTCGAAGCCCTCTTCGATCTCCACGAACGCGCCGAACTCCGCGATGTTGCGCACCTTGCCAGTCACCACGGTGCCCACGGGATACTTCTCTGCGATCAGCAGCCACGGATCGGGTTGCGCCTGCTTCATGCCCAGCGAAACGCGCCGGTCGCTCGGCTTGATGTCCAGCACCACCACGTCGACTTCTTCGCCGGCCTTCACCACCTTCGAGGGATGCGTGGGCTTCTTGGACCAAGACATTTCGGTGACGTGCACCAGGCCTTCGATGCCCTGTTCTAGCTCCACAAATGCGCCATAATCCACCACGCCGACGACCTTGCCCTTGTACTTGCCGCCCGCAGGATACCGTTCCGCCGCGTCAATCCAGGGATCCTTGGAGAGCTGCTTCAGGCCCAGCGACACGCGCTGTTTGCCCTTGTCGAACTTCAGGATGATGACGTCGAGCTCCTTCTCGGGCTTTACCACGTCGCTGGGATGCCGCACGCGGCCCCAGCTCAGGTCAGTCAGGTGCAGCAGGCCGTCGATGCCGCCCAGGTCCACGAACGCGCCGTATTCGGTTACGTTCTTTACCGTTCCGTGCACCACCTGGCCTTCGCTGAGCTTTTCCATCAGCTCGGCGCGCTTCGAGTGCAGCTCTTCTTCGAGCAGCGCACGACGGCTCACCACCACGTTGCCGCGGCGACGGTTCAGCTTGGTAATGCGAACTTGCACTTCCTGGCCCATTAGGCCGTCGAGGTTCTGTGTTGGGCGCAGGTCGTACTGCGAACCCGGCAGGAACGCGCGCACGCCGATATCCACCACCAACCCCCCCTTGATGCGGTCCACAACTTTCGCGGTGATGGTCTCTTTGGCCTTGAACTGCGCGTCAATTCTTTCCCATGTGCGGCGCCGCAACACCTTCTGGTAGGAGACGATGACGAAGTTGTCTTTGGTCTCGCCGGTGCGCTGCACTTCGATGGTTGCGTTGGGGTCCGGACGCGGAATTTCCGTTTCCGTGAACTCCGCGGCCGGGATCAGGCCCTCGGTCTTGCCGCCGAGGTCCACCACCACGCCCTGCTCGGTGTACGCGACCACCTTCACTTCAATGATTTCGTTCTGCGCGGCCGATGCTTCTTGCGGCTCGCTGTATTGGTCGATGAGCTTACTCATCTCCTCGGCGCTGGCGGCCTCTTCGGCGGCGGCGGCGGCTTCCGCATCGGCGGCGGCCGTCTGTGCCTGTGCCTCGGCGTGAGCGTGCGCGTCGTCGGGCTTCACGGGCTCCGCTGCGGCCTGGGGCGCGGGGGCAGTCGGAGCCTCAGCCGTTGGCGCGGCGGGCGTGCTTTCCGGGTGTTGGGGAGTTTCGCTTTCCTGGGCTGCTGCGGCTGCTGCGGAAGATACGGGGTTATCGTGGTCTGAAAACATGATCAATCGCCTCCGGGATGTATATCCCTGTTTTTGTCGAGTCAATCCTTGCCGAATCCCAACCGGGGTAATGCAAGGAGGGGTTACCACAGGGCAGAGCCGAATTGCTCCTGCACCAAGTAACGCGGTCTCTAGCTACTGAGATGCTGCAATCGTTGCGGGGAACGCCACAGCCCTAAAAGAATACTCGCCGCAAGAACACCGTGTCAATCAAAGCTCCCTGAACAGGGCAATCTCAACCAAGTTCCACATTTAACGTCTCGAATTTCCCGAGCGCAAGCTATCTCAAGGATATGATCACCGTGGCCGCCCCCCCTAGTAAGAACAAATGGCCGAATTTCTGTAAGCCGGAATTCTGTTTATCGTGCACCTTTCGAACAGGAGATCCTGCAGAGGTTCGCCCATGTCCCTGCCCAGAATTCGAAATTCTTCTCTAATTCCTATTGCCACCCCAACACTGACATGTAACCTGCCTGCAAACAGTGTTTCCCCATAGCTTTGGAAAACACTTCGGCGGTAATTCACCACACGGACTGTGAAGTGTTCGCACCCTTAAGCGACCATACCCTGCAAAACGGTCATCTCCGTTAGGCCCGGGCGCGACCGGCTTGACGGGCTTCGCGGCGGAAATCCGGGGCATGCACTTCGATGGTGCGGCACATTTCGTAGAGGCGCGAACGCATCCGCGCGCCAATGCGGTCGGCGAGCGAATCTTCGTGCCTGGGCGCGATCAACTTACCATCTGGTCCCCGTACGACTTCGCCCTTCTGATTCGGGTTGTCGACGTAGTTCGTGGTGATTAGTGTCGCCAGATTTTTGTTATATCGAGCGTTCAAAACAATTTCTACGATGTCGCGAACCCAATCGGAAGGGCGGGATGCCCCCAAATCATCCAGAACAAGCACCTCGACTATTCGGAT
>Ga0126371_10000954_pt1 | contig 24075 bp, 43 predicted proteins | sample PanSoiMetaPlot_4_FD_110145 | JGI IMG/M metagenome (GOLD analysis project Ga0126371, IMG submission 110145) | Tropical forest soil microbial communities from Panama - MetaG Plot_4 | ecosystem: Environmental > Terrestrial > Soil > Tropical forest > Bulk soil | place: Panama | collected 2016-02-17 | reverse complement strand
GAACCACCACCCCGCGCACCCGTCTCCCCAAACGGACCACTCAGCTCGCTCGACACCGCGCCATACCGCCGCGGCCAAACAATGTTCAGCATGGGATCGAAGAGCCGGCTGAGCGCGTCGAGCATGTCGCGCGACCGCGGGTTGTAAGGCCAAATCAAGTATTCGTTCTCGATGAAATGAGCGACCATATCAACCTCGCGCCCATCCTTGAGGCGTCGCTTGATACCCGCTCTTGGAAACAAGATCCGCTTGTCACGAAATGGGGGGATAAGCCAACCGATCCGACCATCCTTCGAGGTTCCTCCGCCCAAGGAGACGATATTGAAAAGCTGATTGGTCTCGCGCATCCGGTACTTGAAGTGCTCGATGTCACTTTGGAAGCCGTATTTCTCATAGCCAACTTTCAAGGGGTCGTACTTGCAGACGGCGTCGATGACACACTGCCAGCGCTCTTCGAGGTCGAGCTTGTCGCAAATCAGATCAAGCACGCGCACCCGTTTGTCCGCGCCCAACGCGACGACCCACTGAGCGTAATGGCTGTTGGAGTCGGGATTGTTGCCCGCCGGATCGACCAGGACGTAACGGTTGAAGCCGTTTACCGGAAGATCCTCCGCGTCGTAATAATCGAGCCAGTTGTTGTCAAAGCCCACCTCGGTTGGATCTTTGGCCTGCGACGGGTCGAGCAGCAACTGCAAGGCAAACACCTTCGGCGACAAAGTCTGCTTAAAGAAAGCAAACTTTTCGTCGCTCAGATACGCCGGATGGTGGTGCTCGTCAAAGGGGCCGTGCAGACGCAGCGTGCCGACCCCCCGCTTGATTAGCTCCTGCGTGGTGTCGCCAAATTCTTGAAAAGTCCCGATGTAGCGGAAAATGGGTGGGTCGTTGGCAGTTAAGAGGAGCGAGTTGTAGAACTGTTCGTTGGTGTTTTGAATCGTGAGTGGCGAGGTATTATCGCGAGCAACGACGTCGTCATAAACCAGGCGCTTAAAGCGCTTGCCCACCGGCAGACCCTCGACCAAACCCCACGCTTCAACCGTCGCTTCCTTAGGATTACCCCGTCGTCTAACAGTAATACCTTCATTTTCCGACCAACTTACCCCCGCTTCGCGGCACTGGAGGCGCGCGTCTTGCCAGAGAATATCGTCGAAGAGATCCTTGAGCAGGTCATTGAACTGAAACTCACGCTTCACCAATACCAAGAAATCTTTGGCCATCGGGCGAGTGTGCGAGAAGATCCCCAGCGTAACCTCGGGGTCATTCAGAATGTTCTGGATCGTAAGGCCAAAGGTGATGATCTCGGACTTATAGGATTCACGGGGCCAGAGGTCGAGGTGATTGTCCGGCGACTCCTGGACCTCCTGACAACGTTTGAACGTCCACTGAGCCTTCCGCTCGTCAGCGATGAAGTGCCGCCGGTTGAGGAGGATCAGAAGCAGAAAAAATAGGTCGTGCGTCGCAAACCAGCGTAAGTGATCGCGCTGCGCGTGGACCGAGCAGTGCGAGATCATTTCGCGCCACCGCTCGGCATCAGCCGGTGAGGTGCAGCGTTTAATCGACGGATGATCGGCGCAGGCGCTCGACCGTTGGAGCGCGCCGATTAAATCCTCGAACCCGCTTGGCGGCCGCGACATCAGCCCGCCGCCGATGGGCGTGATATTCCGACTTCCACGTCCCCTCCCAACCGACCAATAACAAATACAAAATCGTCGATACCAGAAGCGTCCCCGCAATAATAAGCCACCACACGGTGGCTCTTTATCATCTATTCGATAGCACCCACTAGCAGCACCTGACTATCGCTCGCTACCGCTTGGTTAATTTTAACGCGCCGGGGCTAACGGACGCGATCCGCCGCTGTAAACTCCCTGCACATGGGCGACGTACTGGCGTTACCTCCCAGCCGGTGCGACAGCGGGTCGAGTATGCGCACGCACGCGTGGCAGCCCCGCTTCTCAAGGTCACCGACGTGCCGCGCCCCGGCGATGCTCACTGCAAAATCTCCTGGATCTGCTTGAGCTTGCGCTCGGCCAGCAGCAGTTCCTTGAAACGGTCGGCGCGACTCTGTTCGGTGGGGTGCAGGTTGCCAATCACCATGATGCCGAGCGCCTCGATGTTGCCATGCGCCACCGCCACCATCGCCTGGCGAAACTTCTCGTGCAGCTTGTGCGCATCGTAGGTTTCGGTCTCCGCGAGAATAGAGACCAGCTCAGCGATCTCCCCGAGCGTCAGGCTGAGGCCCGGCGGCTGCACCTTCTCCGCGTGGGTGAAGGGACGGCCTTCTTTCCAGCGCTGCATATTTTCGTCGATTTCATCTTTCATAGCTTCACTTAATCCACCAGCGCAGGAAGAGTCTGGTCATGCACCAACTAACGACCCCACCGATCGCGGCGGGGATCACGATGCTCCAGATAACCAGGTGCATCAGGCGTGGCCCGTGCCCCACTGCTGCAACTGGTCGGCCAAACCGTTGACCTCGGCCGCCACGTACGCCACATCGCGATAAATCGCGTCGGCGTCGTGGAAGGGCATCACCGAGTCGATCGCGTCCAGGGTCGCGGCAATCCGCGGACAGAAGTCGTCGCAGTGCGCGCAGTCAAACCCAAACCACCAAACGTTGTCCGGCTCACCCGGCCGCGGCACGTGACAGATGTGCTCGTCGCAGCCCCCCGCATAAGTCAGCCCGCCGTGCACCGCGAAGTCCGGACAGGTCGGCGCGTGATAACTCAGACCGTGCAAGGGATGACCGGGCGGGACTGCGACGTACCCGCAGAGGGCGCCGTGCGCGCCCCGCACGATCAAACACGGGAGACCGTGCCGCCGCCATTCGAGACGATCGGGCTCGCCCTGCCAGGGTCCCACACCCCACTGCTCTTTGGGCATTTTGATGGCCATGAAAGTAACCCCACTCATAATGTGTATTCTGTGGTGTCTGACCCCGCCGGCCCCCTGTAACGGCTTGGGGCGCGCGTGGGGCGCGGTGTGCGCAGCTACTTCACCTCGATGGGCTGTCTGCGGTTCTCCTCCGCCAACTCCCGCAACAAGTGATTCAGCGCATCCGGATATTGGCGTAGAGCTAGTTCAATCCGTTCGATGGCCCAGCGCGGAATGCCAGACGCCTCGTGGCCGGCCTCGCGGCGCACCCGGATGAGCGAGTCGAGGATGGCGCGAGTCGAGTCGAGGGCGGAAAGCACCAGGCGGTCGTCGGGGATGAAGCCCTGCACCATTTTCTTTTTGACGGGGTCGAAGACCTGCCGGCCGGCCTTGGCGCGCTTGGCCCGCCAAATCACCAGGCGGGCTTCCTGCCAGAGGTCCACGTAGCGCTCGTAGATGTCGGACCAGTCGAGCGGGTCGCCGCGCCGCATGACCGCGCGGAGTTGGTCGCCCTTGATGCGGACGGCGCGGACGGGCGCGCGTTCCTGGTCGGTCTGGGTAAAGCGGTCGGGGGCGTAGCGGCGCGGGGTGAGCTTTTCGTTAATCGCGCGGGGCTGCCAGGCGGGGTCGAGGACCTCGTCCTCGTCTTTATAAATATCGGGCCGGTCGTCGTCAGCCATGAGGGCCTTTGTAGAGCATCCGCCGGGTGTTTCCAACTCCGGTGACACGGATCGCCGCGGGCTCTCCCCGCGTACCATGCCCGGCGAATGCGCGGTAACCGTAGCAGGCTCGCCAGTTTGTTTCGCGGGCGGTGGAGGGTGCCCAGCGCCGGATCTCCCGGCACATCATGCCCGACGAGCCCCATCGCAACACCGCACCCGCGGTGGTGTGCGGGGCACCACGGATAGCGGTGGGACAGGGGCCAGCATACCACACAACTTGACTTAAGCAATACTTATGGTGAAACTATTAACAGTATGAAAATCTTGGAGCAAGAGACGGAGACCCTGCGGCCCGGGCAGTTCATGAACGATGCCGAATACGCGCGACGGCTGCAGGCCGGGATTCGTGAATTTCAGGTTAAGGTGGCGTCGCCCTGGCGGCGGGAGCTGACCGGCGAGCTGCGGCAAATTTACCAGACGGTGTGGATTCACGAGCCGGTGGCGCTGACGCGCAGCGAGATCGCCAAGCTGCTGCACCCGGACTGGCCGGAGATTGACACCTACACGTGGGCGCGCATGAACCACTGGTTGCAGGGGCGGCTGCCGTATTTGGTCAGCCGCGGCTTGCTGTACGAGTGCGGGCGGGTGCGCGACCCGTACTTCGTCAATGCGGCGCGCACGTCGCAGAGTTATCGGGCGGTGTGTCCGGGGCAGGTGGATTTTTTACGGGCGAGGCAGGCGCGGCGCACGTTGTACGCGCTGGTGGATCACCTGAACGAGCGGAAGGCGGCGTCGCGGGGGTGGATGGCGCAGGCGGTGCCGTACAACGGGCGGGCGGCCACGATGTTGGCGTTGCGGTTAGAGGGCTGGACGCTGGCGCGGATTGGGCAGGAGTTTGGCCTGACGCGCGAGCGGGTGCGGCAGATTTTGGGCAAGGCTTACCGCGAGGGGGCGGCGCTGGCGCGGGCGCTGGACCCGGAGGGGGTCACGCTCAGCGCGTAAGTCTTAACGGGGGGCGGCGATGAACGATTTCTGGATAGTCGTCGCGCTAGCCGTGGTGGTGGGGTGGTTGGTGGCGGAGTGGCGGAAGCGGCGGCAGCGCAGGAAAAACTTCGACCGCGACGAGATTGGGTGGTGAGCAGCCATGCATGACTGGTGGGTATACCTGTTACAGCACCATTTAGGGGGGAACCTGTTGGTGTTGGCCTTGGGCGTGGTGGGCACCATCGGCGAGCTGTTGACGCCGCATTAGAACCAGTCGTCATCTTCAGCAGAGATTTTACTATTTCCGTCGAGCGGGGTGGTCGGGGCAGCCGCGGCGGGTAGGGGGGCGGTGCCGCGGAGCCACCAGGTCACGGCGGGGCGGGGGCCGGCGTGGCTGAGGGGGCCTTTGACGACGAGGCCGGCCTTTTCGAGGTCGGGGAGGCGGCGGCCGAGGGTGTGCATGGCGAGGGAGTTACCGGCCATGTCGGCGGTGCCGGCGGCGATGGTGGCGAGCTGGCGGCAGGTGGCGCCGTTGTGGGCGGTGAGGAGGGCGAGGGTCCAGCGTTTTTGTTGGAGGTGGCGGCCGGACTGACGGAGGTCGGCGGCGGCGAGGTGGGAGGACGCGGGGTCGGAGTTACGGGCGAGGGCGTTGCGGAGCGCCCAGGCGAAGAGGGGGTCGGGTGGGTCTTTAGGGTTGGCCATAGGCGACGAGGGCGGCGTGGGGGAAGAGGTCGCGGACGGCGGTGACGGCGTCGGCGAGTTGGGGAGCGGGTTGGGCGCCGAGCATGTAGAGGTCGCACTCGAGGGTGAGGAGGCGTTCGAGGGCTTCGGCTTCGGAGTAGACGGGGCAGAGCCAGTGGTGGACGAGGTGGCGGGCCTCGGCGAGTTTACTGTGAGGGATGGTGTAACCGCGGAGGCGGGCGAAGATTTGCCGAGCCTCGGACTGGAAGCTGGGAGACCAGGAGAGTTTGAGTTGGGGGGTTTTAGGCATGAAGCACGGTGCGGGGCATCAGTATCGGCGCAACAACACGCAGCGGATGCGGGCGCGGCATCGTTATGGAATGGACCCATTTTTGACGGCGGTCAAGGAGCACTATCGCGGGCCGAAGCCGAAGGAGCTGTGCACGGCGAAGGGGTGCCGGGTGCCGGCGGTGGGGTTGGGGTGGTATTGCGAGAACCATTTGTTGCGGAAGCTGTTGGAGTACGTGCCGGTTACCAGTCGGGATCGTCCGACTGATTGAAGTTGAGGTCGCCGTTGCGGGCGGGGCGGGCTTCTTTGGGGCGGAAGGACAGGGACATGAACTTGATGCCGGCCTTGGAGGTTTTGAGCCAGCCGCTCACCCGGAAGGAGGCCAGGGCGGTACAGTGGGGGCACTGGATTTCGGCGGTGCCGGTACGGTCGGGGTGGTTCTCGGTGGTCTTGCGGTCGTTGACGAAGAGGGACCCGGTATCGGGGCGGGGTTCAAAGTTCGGCATTCAGTTGCTCCCTTTCGGCTGGGGTAAAATCAGCTTCAGCCAGGCGGGCCTGGATGGCGGCCACGACGAAATCATTCAGGGTCGCATCCTGCTGCAGCGCACACATCTTGGCCCGCCGCCGGAGGTCCGGCGGAATCCATAAAGTCAACGCCACCTTGCCGACCCTAGTTCTAATCATGTTACAATACCATCACAATTCATCTTGCCATACCATCACAATCGCGCCATACTGTCAAGACATGAATTTCAGTGTATTCCGTGAAGCGTTGGAGATGGCAGAGCGGGGGGAATTGAGCCGGGTCGAGAAAGACTTACTGGTCGTCTTCAGTTACTTCCTCGCCGATAACGAGGCCCACGTCTGCTGGCCCTTCCGGAACCGTATCGCCAAGATGGCCGGAGTCTCCACCAAGGCGATTACCGACGCCGGTAAGTCCCTCGAACGCAAAAGCCTACTCAAAATCGAACACCCGCCCCGCTTCTCCCGCCTCCCCAACCGCTACCACCTCCAACTCGCCACCCGCCTCGACTGCCTCTTCTGCCGGAGTGAACCTACTTCCCTCGTGGAGGGAAGTGACAGGAGAAGTAACGGGAGAAGTGACTAGGGAAGTGGGTTCCCACTCTTAAGACTAAGACTCTGTATGATCAAAGAGATCCTAGGATCTGTGGCACCTCAGTTCACTCAATAGGGGAAGTGGGTTCACTTCGTAGAAATTCCTTAGGTTTTTCGGGCTATTTTTCTCCGTCTAGGAGGGAACTGGGTTCCCTCCGCATCGGGGCTATACCCCGCCACCTATGCACCTCCCGATGCCGCCCCAACTCCCGCCCCAACCGCCCTGCAAGCGACCTCCCGGTCGCTTTCCCATGCCTCCGCACTTCCCTAGCTCGTACCTCAGAGAAAGTACGCAACGGCGGACTGGCCGCTGTAGTACCTGCGAGGGGGGAGCCCCCTAAGGTATCTCCGCTGGCTGTACTACCAGAGTCTAGAGACTCTGTTAGTACAGAGTCTAGAGAGTACATGAAATCAAGTGACGTACTGAGCCAAGGTTGTACTATCGAGTGAGCAGAACTCCAGCGAATGAAAGCATTAGTCAAAGCGTAGCAGCGGATATCCCACTTAAATCTGTATCTAGCGTCATCAAAATCAACCTGCATTTCTTTGCGCAATCATCTTATTGTCCAAAAGTCAAGCTTGCATCCTCCTCGTTCTTATGAGATACTTCTGGCTCCGACAAAACTCAACGAGGTGACCGATGATTAGCGAGCAGTCGTTTCTTAACAGTTTGTATTGTGGGGAGTGCGGCCACTATACGAATCAACCCAATTGCACGAGTGAGGTAACGGATTATACCGACAATGGTCAAGCGATCGTGAGGATTGATTTTCGTTGTGACAATTACCTCGACGATCGGGCGTGTGACAATTTACTAATTCGGCGTCACGTACAGGCGACGATCCAGTTTAGTATCTCCGAGCTAGTAGTGAGCCCGTACGAAACCTATCAGGACAAACCGTAATCAACGAGGTGATTAACCTAATGCACAAAATTCAACGCTGGCTGGAATTTCACGAGCGGACTAACGCGATCGAAGCAACCGTGTTGGTCGGTATGCTTTTCGCTACTTGCGTTATGGGCGTCCTATTCGCGATTGCTTGCAGCAATCTTTAACCCTTACAACGAGGTAAACTAATGGCTTACGCTTACTCAGCCGATATTTACTGTGATGATTGTGCGGAAAAGCTCATTACTGAGCTAGACGCTAACCGCGTCATCGATAGTGGCGATTCTGACGATTATCCGCAATTCGATTCTTCTAGTGGGGAAAGCGACTATCCGCAACATTGCGCCGATTGTCAGGTTTTCTTGGAGAATCCCCTCACGGACGACGGCCGCGAATATGTGATCGATACGCTGGTCAAGGATTTAGCGCGAGGTGAACTGGGACCATGTGTGAACGAATGGCTCGAGTACTACGATCTGGACTACGAACGCGAGCCCTATTTCGAGCGCTTCGATATTTGTGAGGCTTACTACTTGTTCGCGTCACATTATCACGGTGGCCAGAATTCCACCGAATATCGCATATTCGGCCGGCTTGACCGGATGCGCTTCAAGGCTCGCGATCTGTCTTACGCGAGGCTTTCCGAGAATGGCCGCGCCATTTATCTCAACCTTGCCAGTCAATCGGTCGCTCGCTTAGCGCGCGCGACGCGGACCGCGGCTTAAGCGCAGCGCTACGCAGCGGAGATGCGTTAGCCGCGGCCGTAACCAACGAACTGCTCAACGAGGTGAAAAAATGTTTAACGCGCTATTTGAAAAGGAAACCAGATACTTTCAAGTATGGACGCCTAACCGACCCTATCAATTGTTCGCATCTATCCGCTCAATGCTGGACTGGTATCGCCGAATCAACGTGCACGATACCCGCGGAATCCGTATCGTTGGCCATAACTAAATCACGGTTATTCACACTCAACGAGGTGACACTCAATGGAAAATAAACTCTATCAGGTAATCGCGCGATCATTTGTCGCTTATCAGAATTGCCAAAAATCCCATAACCTCGCATGGCTCGCGAAACATCGCGCCAACATCGAAAACATCTGCAGCGATTTTATGCCGCACGGATCCGGCTTAAATGGCCACGAGGTGACGCTGGACTTCGAGCGCTCGAAGCCTAATCGCCTAGTCTTTGCCCCGGTCGATTTTCATCACATGGACCATAGTGGAATGTATGTCGGCTGGACGAGCCACGATCTAATCGTGACGGCCGATCTAGCTTACGGCTATCTCCACCATTTTACCGGCCGCGATCGTGACGACATTAAAGAATACCTGTCCCAAACCTTTACCTATGTGCTCGATCTGGATCTGGAATGGTCCAACGAAGCTCAACGTTACGTTGAGGTGAAAGCCGCACAATCCACCAACGAGGTGACTATCTAATGTTTATCCACATGCAAGCGGCCGGCTACGATCGCGATGGCCAACAGTTTAGCCGCGGCCGCTTTCTCTTGGTCTTTAGCCGCGGCCACGAGCTATATGCGGCCGTGCGTCACGTGAGCTTACATCAATTCGGCCATTTCATGATGGGCTTCGCCCGTATCGCTGGCCAGCGGATTACCGTAAGTGGCGCCTACGGAAACGACGGTTTGCCGGATGACTACGACAAGCTAACTCCGCAAGCCCAAAGCAAACTAACCCCTCTGCCGGCCGATCTAACCGAAATCTTTTGGAAAGGCGATGGCCATAACTCGACCGGGAACGAACGCGAACCAATGCTTAAGTGGGCGCTTCAGACCTTCCCGGAGGTAACCAAGTGAAGCCACCGCATAAGCCCAAAAACTCAATGGCCAAAATCGAACTTCAACTTATCTTGGTCGCTATCTTTACCGTAATGATGATTCTTGAGGCTTTCATACGCTGATAGACTCAACGGGGTGATATATGTTCCTAAGCGGCTAGGCTAATCACCTAGCCGCTTTGCCGTTTAGAGCCATTCTAAGCCCCGCGAATGGTTTGGCCTGTCGATACCCGGCCGGCCGTTTAAACGTGGCTTAGAACGCGCCTGATAGCCGGCCACGCTATACCGCTATCACCTCCGCTAAGCGCATTCCTTAGCCTAAGCCAAAAATAATCGCAGCCTTCCACCTCCACCTCTTGACATGAGCAAAACTCTTTGCGATATTCTTTCCTATGGACAACGCAGCAATCAACGAGGTACTCGCGAGCCATCAAGAGCCCGCGATCGTCACGGCCGTCTGGATTAACACGCCTAAGGGTAAATGGATCAAGTACCTCGACGAGGATGTTTGGACCTTCTACGAAAAGATCGAAAGCAAGTAAACGAAACTCCGCGGCCGGGGCTGAGAATCCCGGCCGCACCAACACTCTCAACGAGGTGATTCTATGTATCGCGTAATGCGGATTTATCAAGGCGCTAGCTATATTGATAGCGAGCATCAAACCTTTGACGCGGCCATCAAAGAAGCCGAAAAAATGGCCGGCATCTATGGCCGCGGCCGCAATAATGTCATTGCCCTAAATATCGAACATGGCGATGACGTATTCGGCTTTCGGCCTGTCCATTCTCTAAAAATCCGTGACTAACTCTCCCATTTCTCAACGAGGTGACCATGACCGCACTAACTAAAACCGACTGGCAGCGCGCGATCGACGTGCAGGATGCTTGCAACCTATCCGGCGTCGTTCATTCTCTGGCCGAGGTCCTGCCGCGTATCCGCGAGGATAACCCCGGTACGGCACACGTTAACCGGCATCCGATCGTCGTTCTATACGTGAGCAAGCTTTCGAGCCTATCCGGCGCGCAGTTCAATGAAATGGAGGCTTTTAGCCAAGCCTACCAAGCCGCACAAACGGCAATCGACAACGAGGTGACCGAATGAAAACCGACTTACGTAAACGCTGGCAATTCTTTTTCCAGCACGCCGGCTGGAGCACTCCGCCCGGTAAGGCAGCCTGTGCGCTAGATGTCGCCAAAGCCGAGCTATACGCGGAGGCTCAGGCTTGGTCGGTCGAATGGGAATGGGACAACGATGCTGATTGGTCCTGGATGGATGAACGCGAGCGTAAGCAGGCACACGAGGTCTACTCGGCAATCCTCTACGACGCTGACCATACGGCAATCGGCAGTCTCTCCGGCATCTTCGATCCCGATAATAACTATCGACGCTGCGTCGAAGCCGATCTTGCTTGTGAGGCTATGCGCGACAGCGAACGGCAACACGCTCACTACGCAGCCGTATTAAAAGCCAGCATCTAGCCGTTAGGCGATAGGTGGCCGGGCTCTAACCCGGCCACTAAGCCACGCTGCCAGAAATCTAAACGACTGGCACGGCAGTAACAAAGAGGTGACCAACAATGAGCGACGACACGGTAGCCGACTGGACAATCGAGACGATTGACCAAGTCAAAGACTTAGCCGCCGACTGTGGTTCGCACTTTTTCGAGCCGGCAACCATGCGTTTCTTTCGCTCGCGGGTTTGTACAGAAGTTGAGCCGCTGACCAGCGGTGGCGCTCTCTTCGTAACCTCCGAGCAGTTCGTTAGTTCGCACGGCGAAGCCTCGCCGCGGCTCTACACGGTGCGCCTGATTAACCGTAACGGCAATTTCAAAGAGTGCGGCTCCTTTCAACAGTACCCCAGCAAGGCAACTGCCGTGCGCGCGATGCGGCACATCGCAGCTTGGCTCAATGCCGGCTATGACAGCGCGGCCGATCCCGCGTTGTTCTGTTAACAACGAGGTGACTAAGCATGGACGATAAGCTGACTTACTCAAACCCGCGGCTCAAAGCCGTGATCGAAGACTGGCCGCTGAGCTTCAATAAGCGCGGGACGGCAGTCTTTGCCATCGAGGCCGATAAACGTGGTGAGCGTTGCGTCCGGACCACGACCGGCAAAGCCAAGTTAGGCGTGTACTGCAATAAGGCCCGCATCGTTGACGGCAGCGACGGCCGGACCTACATCGCGCGGCTCTATGGCAACGACATGGTGAGCATCATGCGCGGCGACATGAAGTTCGAGCAAGAAACCGTGTTCGATCGGGACGAGCGCTTCCCGGCCCTGCTAGCGCTATTCCAGGGATGATCACTATAGCAAGGGAGGGTGCGCGATTTATCGCGCGCTTTCCCTTTGACTGGGACACCAAAGAGGAAGTTAAACGCGCCGGCTTTTGGTTCGATCGGACGCAAAAATACTGGTACACCACCGACCCGGCCATCGCAGCGAAGTTCGATCCCAAGGCTCACGAACTCGCCCAACAGGCGGTGGCAGCGTCCCGGGCAACCGAGTCCGATCTGGCAATCCCGATCGGTCAACGAGCCCGGCGCAAGGGGTTCGATTACTTCGCCTATCAGAAGGCTGGGATCGAGTTCATCCATAAGCATCGCGATACTCTGCTCGCCGACTTTATGGGACTCGGCAAATCGATCCAGGCCATCGGTGCCATTAACCTTGACCCTGAGATCGAGCTGGCTCTGATCGTCTGTCCCGCTTCAATCAAGCTGAACTGGTGTAAGGAACTGTGGTTGTGGCTCTATCGGGATCTGCCGATCTGCTTGGCCAACGGCAAAGACTTTCCGGCGGTTAAGCAAGTCGTTGACGTTGATCGGGGCCAAGTGATTCTCGCCGAGGGTACGTTTACCCGCGGGGTGTTGGTCATCAACTACGAGCAAGTCGGCAAGCTCCGACCCGGCATCGATCTCGATTGGCACCTGCTCATCGTAGACGAAACCCACTACATAAAATCGAGCGATGCACTGCGCACGCACAACCTCTTAGGCAAGTGGCACAACGATCCCGCCCAACGGATCGAGCCGATCCGCGGCCGCAAGCGCATCTTTATGACCGGCACGCCGATCCTCAACAAACCCAAGGAACTCTGGACCACCCTCCGGGCACTTGACCCGGGCGGGATCGGTGGCAACTGGCGGGACTTTCATATCCGTTACTGTGCCGGACACCAGACCACGCGCGGCGGCACTCGGCACTGGGACATTGAGGGCGCCTCGAACCTGGAAGAGTTACAGCAACGCTTGCGCTCGGGTCTGATGATTCGCCGGATGCGCGAGGAAGTGCTCACCGACTTACCGCCGTTTCGCCGGCAAATCGTGGCTTTTCAGCCGGGCAGCAAGGAAGAGTTCGAGGCGCTCGACGCCGAACGCGCGCACACGGCCGGCACCGAGGCCAAGCTGAACCAGTTACGCGCTGAGGTTGAACGCTTGTCCGTCGATGAGGCAAGCGAGGCTTACAAGGAAGCGGCCGCGAAGCTGCGTAAGGCCCAAGGCGTGGCGTTCACCGAGACGAGTTTCGTGCGGCACCGCGTGGCGCTGGCCAAAATCCCACAGTGCCTCGCGCACATTCGCGACACGCTCGAGTCCGAGAACAAGATCGTCGTTTTCACCCATCACCACGATGTCGGCGACGCGATCGCCAGTGAGCTGGCACCGTACGGCGTGCTCCGCGCGGATGGCCGCGACTCGGTGGAAGTGCGCGACTTGGCAGTTTGGAAATTTCAAAACGAACCACAGTGGCGCGTGATGGTGGCCGGCACCCACGCGATGGGTGAGGGTCACACGCTGACGGCATCGAGTACGGTGATTTACTGCGAACTCGATTGGACTCCCGGCAAGCTCAGCCAGAGCGAATCGCGCCTGATTCGCATCGGGCAGCGCTACTCCGTGTTGGTCCAACACCTCGTGCTCGATGGGAGCATGGATGCGCGGATGACCGAGGTGTTGGTCAACAAGAGCGCGGTAATCGCGGCGGCTCTGGATGCCGACCGCATGGTACAGCCGGAGCCTCCCGCTTTACCCGCGCCGGCCGAGCCGGCGCCCTGGCAACCTACTGTTCTCGAGATCAGTGAATTTCAGATCGAGGCAATCCATACCGGGCTCAAGATTGTGGCCGGCCTGTGCGACGGCGCCGTGGCCCGGGATGGGTGCGGCTTCAACAAGATGGATGCAGATTTCGGCTTGAGCCTGGCCCGGCGGGAGACCTTGACGCCGCGGCAAGCCGCGGCCGGACTGAAGCTGATTAGTAGGTATCACCGGCAGTTACCGGAGGGATTATTAGAACTGGCGAAGGGTGAATAGGGGGCTGTAGCTCAGTCGGGACGAGCGCTCACGAGTCGTTACCTCCCTTTCGCTCGTGAGAGGTCGGAGGTTCGAGCCCTCCCAGCTCCACAACCACACAACAACGAGGTGACAAGATGAACGTATTTGGAATGGTGATAGTAGCGGCGACCTGTACGTGGGCGCTGTACGATCTGTACTCCGACATCGACCGGCTAAAGCGCGAGGTTAAGAACCTTCGCGCCGAACTAATCCGGTTCGAGAACGACTTCTTAGCCAAGTCTATCTACAAACAGATTGGTATTGACAATCGCTAGATTGTATGCGATAGTTAGATGGTCATGAGGTTGTGCTACAAAACCGGCAAGGAGTCCTACGCGAGTCGCGTGTCCGCGCGCCGCTTTCTACGCAAGTATCACGGACGCAGCGCGACGTTCGCCGCGCTCTCGGTGTACTTCTGCCACAACTGTTTCGCCTGGCACTTTGGCCACACGAAACCCAAACCGACCGACAGGGTCAAGCGAGGTACGAGCATGAGTGACTTTATCGGACTCCGCCCGGAGTCGAACTACTCCGGCACCGAGTCTATTGACGAACACTTTACCCAACCTAACCCGGAGGAAGAGATGCCCGACCCCGAGGAAGAGGTGCGCCATCCTTGCCCAGAGTGTAAACACTCGCTCTACCACGACCACGAAGCTTTCGGCGACGAGGACCGCACAGGCTACGTCATCACCGAGGTGCGCTGCACCAAGTGCGACTGCGTGCTTGAGTATTAACTAAGAAATAGTGTGGCACTAACAACGAGGTGACTATTTAAGGTTGAGGTTAACTAATGGCTAACCAGACGCACCCCCTAATTGGCAAGATAGTTCATTGGCTGGGCCAAGATGACGACTACACATTGCATCGCTTTGTCGCTGACCTCGGCAACGGCCTCATGCTCGGGCAACGGGTAAGTCCGCACACCGGCGAGGACCTGCCGACTCAGAGTGTCATTGCTCTCGCGGCTCTGGCCGAACGTGATGTCGCCGAAATCTACGAAAACCTCGATGCTCACGAACGAGACATGCTGTGCGAAGACTGCCAAAAGAAAGAAAAACCCGTCAGGTTGGTTCCGCCGCGGCTGAACCATTAGGGAGCACGACCAATGGCCGTTGAACAAGCGCGAGGGTGTGGCTTTCGCAAGGTCGGGGGTCTGTATCTCTGTGCCGATGGGCCGGGGATGGATTGCTGCAAACTGCCGATCATCTTTAAGACTTGCCCCACGTGCGGCAGTGGAGTTAAACAGACTCGGGGTTTCCAGTGGATCGACCCTCGGCCCTGGGTTAAGCCCGGCAACTGCACCTCGGAGCTGAGCGAGTTCTGTGCGCTCGCGCATCCCGAGCGCCTGGGTGACCGGGTGGGCCTGCTGTGGATTGGGGCCGAGTTCTATCCAACCCCGGGTGATTTCACCTGGGAGGCGCTACAGATGGGTGTCTCGCGCCGCTTACGCGGCGTCCCGCGGGGCTTCGAGGCGGGCAAGACTTGGGTCTGGCTCGCGCACCCGCGCATACAAAAAGACGGCGAAGAGTGGCTCGGCGGAGTCTTCCAGGCCATTCGACCCGATCGCCTCGAAAAGATTGTGACAGACATCGAAGCGTGCGATGCAGACGAGATGGCCAAGCTAGCCGCGGCCGGAATTACGCCGGTCATCGTTCCCCACGATGACCCCGATCACCGAGGCAAAGATGCCGAGCCCGCGGAACAACCCATGCTGCATTGAGGTGGAAACCATGAGCGATGAGGAGCGGGTCGTCGAGCTAACGCAGCGAGTTAGCCTGTTACTTAAGGGCAGCCATCCAATGATCCAGGGTGCAGTCTTAGCGGACCTCTTGGCCATCTGGCTGGCGGGTCATCGCTCCAGTGACGGTGCGGAGGCTACGCGCGGGTTCCGTGAAGAACTCCTGGAGCGACATCTCGCAGTGGTCTGGGAATTGATCCCCGTCAATGAGCACTTGCAGGATCTCGATGAGCGAGCAAAAGGATGATTAAATCGAAAACCCCACCCCTCTTAATTCACGTCGATACGTTGTTCGACGAATCCCTGCCGGCGCTGTTGTTAAAAGCTGACGCTAAGGCGATGGTCGCCAACCTGGTCGCAGCCGGCGAGGCTGGCCTCTCGGCCGTGCGTGCCCTGGTCGAGTCTTACTATGACCAGCAACATAATCGGCTCGAGACCGAGAACCGCCTGCGCGCGCTCAGTCAGCGCGCGGAAAAAGAGCGTCTCGCCATTCCCACCGAGTTTCCGGCGTGGCTGGCCGCCCGCAACCTCGACACCGAGAAAGCGCTTGCACGCATTCTGGATGAGTACACGCGCCAGGAAACCAGCGGCATGGGTGCGTGGGCACGCGAGACGGTGGGCATTGGTCCGATCATTAGCGCCGGCTTGCTGGCCCTGATCGACATGAATATTGCGACCAATCCGAGCAAGATTTGGCGCTTTTTTGGCCTCGATCCCTCGGTCACCTGGGAGAGAGGAAAGAAGCGGCCGTGGAATGCCACGGGCAAAGTGTTGTGCTGGAAAATCGGCGACAGCTTTGTCAAATTGCACAACAATCCCCGGTGTCTTTACGGTAAGCTTTACGAGCAGCGTAAAGCGCTGGAGCAGCAACGCGACGCCAACGGCTTCAACGCCGAGACTGCCAAGAAAACCCTAGCCATCAAGAAATTCTCTGACAAAGAGACGCGGCAGACCTATGAGAGCGGGCACCTCCCCAAGGGTCGCATCGAGCAGCGCGCGCGCCGGTGGGCGGTCAAGATTTTTCTGGTGCACTGGTGGCAGGAAGCCTGGCGCCGGCGCTATGGAACCGAGCCGCCTAATCCTTACGTGATCGACAAGCTTGGGCACACCAGCGTGATTGCCAGCCGTTGACTCTGAGATTACCGGAGAGGCTGAGCGAGCCGTACCACATGAGATACCCATCGAGGTGGAGCGAGCCAGATGAGGGCGAGCAATCCGAAGAAAGTGAGCGAGCCACAGTCCGCGAGAGACCCGTGAACACCGAGCGAGCCGTGACTGAAGAGAATACCGTGACACTGAGAGCGAGCCGAAGTAAGTGAGATGCCCGTCAAGAGAGAGCGAGCCGTAAGCAATGAGCCACCCGAAAGTGCCGAGCGAGCCATAATCGACGATATGCCCCGAAACCTGAGAGCGAGCCGAAGTGCGAGAGTTACCCGACGAATTTGAGCGAGCCGAGGTTGAGGAGTTACCCGCATATCAGGGAGCGAGCCGCTTCTGACGAGACACCCACGTCCCATGAGCGAGCCATAAACTGGGAGTTGCCCGACAGGAGTGAGCGAGCCATTTGAGGCGAGAGGCCCGAAAGAGTAGAGCGAGCCGTTAGTCAGGAGATACCCGCGCTGAAAGAGCGAGCCGTAGATCGAGAGATACCCGAATTACTGGAGCGAGCCGCCCCAAGTGAGACATCCGAGAAAATAGAGCGAGCCGCGCACCAGGAGATACCCGACTTCCGGGAGCGAGCCGTGAAGACAGAGAACACCCATTCCCAGTGAGCGAGCCGGATGAACGTGACACCCGAAGGAACGCAGCGAGCCGAGTTAAGTAGACTACCGCACACTGGAGCGAGCCGTGGGAGAAGAGATACCCGGGTAAAGCTGAGCGAGCCGAGTGACATGAGACTACCAGTGCCAAAGAGCGAGCCGTGGAAAAAGAGGTTACCGCAACCGTAGAGCGAGCCAGTAGCGCTGAGCAACCCAAGCTAGCTGAGCGAGCCGAAAAAAAGGAGACCCCCGTCGGCCCGGAGCGAGCCGCATTGAGGAAGACACCCGTGGCCCGAGAGCGAGCCGTAGTCGCGGAGATGCCCGGTGACTGTGAGCGAGCCGTAGCTGATGAGTCATCCGTCACAAGGGAGCGAGCCGACGCCAGGGAGAAACCCATCAGGTGAGAGCGAGCCATATGGCCAAGCGACACCCGTAGAAGCAGAGCGAGCCGGCACGAAGGGAGAAGCCCGTAAAAGCTGAGCGAGTCGCCAAAGGTGAGTCACCCGTAGGAACGGAGCGAGCCGTACAGCACGAGACACCCGTATCCATTAAGCGCACCAATGCAAGTCACCATCGAAGCCATTGAAATCGCCATCGACCTCGCTTTCACCAACGAGAAACTCTGCCGCGAGCACGTCCTCAATGCCCTCGATGAAATCGAAAAGAACAAGTGGCGCATCGAGATGTCCTACTGGTGCAACAAGGCCATCGCCCTCATCGATCTCCGCGATCGTCGGATTAAGGAACGATGAATAAATCGCTACTACGTCAAGTCGCCAACCGGACGCTCGCCCTGCTGGCCCGCATCCTACCCGGCGCCACCACCATTCGCCCCGCTCTGCACCGCCTGCGCGGCTGCCAGATCGGCACCGACGTTTTTATTGGAGACGACTGTTACCTCGAGAATGCTTTTCCAGAATTAATCAGTATCGGTGATCACAGCGCCCTGGCGCCGGGAGTCATGATCATTTGTCACGTGGGCCGCACCGACAAAAAGAAAGGTAGCCTCTCGGGTCACGTCCAAATCGGCGCCAATGTCTTTGTGGGCGCCCGGGCCTTTATTGCAGCCGGCCCCGACGCGATCGTCCGAATCGGCGACGGCTCCTGCATCGGCGCCATGTGCTGCATCGTTAACCGCAACATCCGGCCAACCGCCCTGATTACCTCACCCGCCTTCGTGGAAGTGGCCACTTGTGAAATCGCCTTAACCGAAGCGCTCTCGTACGACCAATTCGTTCATGGTATTCGTCCGCTGCGCCCACTCAAATTGAAGAATCGTCCGGGGGAACCGCATGATAAAGACAAGCCCAAGCTCCATCCAACAACGGATTAAACGCCTGGTCGATGAATTACTCGGCCTGCGCGATATGCAATTCACCGTCGAGCCCGACGACCCGCTGATTGACTCGGGGCTGACCTCGCTCGATGTCGTGCGGTTGGTCTTTCTCATCGAGGCCGATCTCAACATCGAGTTCCCACCCAACGACATCACACCCGCCAACTTCCGCACCCTCGACACCATCAACACGCTGGTCAGCCGGCTACAGGGGGCTGCAAAATGACCATCCATCACGTGGAAGGCTGCGACTATCTCATTTGGGCCAGTCACGACGAACTGGTCCGCCTCGGCGAGCTGCTCGATGCTGCAATCGCCGACGACAACCACGCGCACTATGCCGAGGGACTCCCAATGATTTGTCACGAAGTGCCAGCCGCGGCCAACTTCGGGGCACACGGTTACCCGCTCAAGCTTTTACGCGAGGAGTAAGCGTGCTACATCCGCGATCATTATGACCACCCGCACCGTTAAAAAAATCGTGAAACCCAAGCTCAAACACGACAAGTCTCGCGCGGATAAATCGCTGCCTATCCCTAAGGTTCCGCAATCTTCACCGCGGAAGGTCCCTAAGCCGCCCGGGCTCTAGTCGATCGCGACGTACTTGCCGTTCTCGCGCCGGACCAGTCCTTGCCGGACCAGGCCCGCTACGCTCCCGCGCGCGACATTGTGGGCCAGGTGAGCGGCGGTGGCAATTTCACTGATGCTGAGCGAGCCTGCCTCGCGAATGGCCCGCAGGGCCGCCACTAGCTTGGGCTTGCCGTTGATCGCAGCCGCCATCTCATTGACCGGATCGTTGACCGGCGCGAAGAGTTGCGCGCGTAGGTCGCGAACCTCATCAATGAGATTGCGGGCGTTGCTCTCCATTTCGGCTTCGATCTCGGCGTGCCGACGAGTCGCCTCGGCCTTCAGATCGTGTAGGGCAATTTCTGCCTCAATCAGCTCCCCGAGAAGCTGGTTGCGGCGTTCCTCAGTATACGGTTCACCTTCGGTTCCCAATACTCTGTTCCTCCATCCATCGGTCAAAATGCCCCCGGTGAAAGCGCCACTCCGAGCCAATCTTAAAGCCCGGCAACAGACCTCGCCTCAGTAGTCGGTAGACGCTAGTAGGAGCAATTCTTAGATATGCGGCCACCTCGGGCACCGTCATGATCTGTCCATCGAGCACCGGAGGGGTACTATTCGCCCCGCTCTTGCCTCGGGGCTTCATGGCTTATTGGCCCTGATCGCTCATGCGTCATACCCTCGCTCGTATCCCGGCCGAGGCGCGTCGTAGACGGCGATCCCTGGCTCAAAGGTGCCCCAGGCGCGATGAAAACGCAGCGGGACTTTCGCCCCAGCCGGACCATTCCGTTGCTTGGCAATTACTAACTCGACCGGGACCGTGGTCGCGTCCCCCACCGCCGGAGCGAAGGGGCTGCGCCCTTCGGCCGGTTTGGGGCTCCAGATAATGATAACGTTCGAGGCGTGCTCCTCCGCCGCACCCGTATCACGGAGGTTCGCCAGAGTGGGTGGCTGCCGCTCGTCGAGATCGCGATTCAATTGCCACAGGACCAGCATCGGAACGTTCAACTCACCAGCGATTTCCTTGAGAGCCAGGACCACCTCACGCGCCGCCTGCCAGCTTTCATCGTGTGACTTATCCGACTTCATCAAACCGAAATAATCAATCACTACAAAGTCCAACGGCCCCTGCTCCCGGGCGAGACGCTTGCAGTCAGTCCGCAGCATCCGCGGGGTGAGCCGCGGCCGATAGCGCAAGGTGATGGGCGCCTTGACGAGTGCCTCGCGGGCGTCCTTGAGGCGCTTGAGTTCTTCACCTACCAGGCCGTAGCGCGGAGCATGGAAAGTGGTATCGACGTGAGCCTCGATGCCGAGCAGACGGGTGTAGACCTCATCGACCGGCTGTTCGAGGGTGAAAAACCCCACCGACTTGCCCGCCTTAGCGACGTTCAAGGCCCAATTCAGGGCAATGGCCGTCTTACCCTTACTGGTGCGAGCCGCCAGGATACTCAACTGACCAACGTTAAAGCCGCCGAAACGCTCATCGAGGGTTGCGAAGCCGGTGCGGAGGCCAGTGTCCTGTCCGTGTTCGAGTTTGTGGATGACCTCGTTCAGAACATCACCCTTACTTGCTTCGGGCTTATAGATTTGACGGGCGGCGATTTGAGCAAATTCGTGTTCGGCAAAGGCGAGCAGTTCTTCGATATGATTCGGGGTATATAAGGCCGGCGCTGTACTAGCTTGCTCGGCAATTCGGCTACACGTGACGACAATACGTCGATCACTCGACTTTTGCTTAACAATTCGGGTGTAGTCAAGAGTAAGATCAGCGTTCCACCTATAGGTCTCCAGCAGGGAGAGGTAGTCCATGCCACCGACCTCTTCCCGGTACGGAGCGAGAACTTCTAATAGGGTGATAGTATCAACCGGGCGCCGGTCGGTCAGCAGGGCGGCGATCCCGCGCCAGATGAGCATGTGTGCGCGTTGGAAGAAGTCGCTCTCGTCGAGGTGCTCGGCTACCAGGTCGTAGAGATCGTTGTTGTTGATAATGGCGCCGAGCACACCCCGCTCGGCATCGTCATTATGCGCTTGGTTGATTTCTAATGGTTCTCCACCCGTTCCACCCATCAGCCCACCCCTCCCATCGCGCGCCGAACGTACATAAGCAGCTCCCCGTTTTCCGCCTGTTTGGTACTTCCGATCAAGACCCGCCAGCCGCGACAAACGGCGTCGTTGCGCTTGCGGTAATCGTGCTCGCGGCCCCACGGTGTCCCGTGGGCCTGGCCGCCACTGCCGCCATCGACCTCGACCAGAAGTTTTAGCGTGGGATGGGCAAAGTCGAACTTGATACGCTTGTTGCTGAGCGGGTACTGGCGTTCCCAGCCGCCGAGGTCACGGAGTTGACACCACAGAGCCAGCTCCCCCGGAGGTAGCCTGGCTTCCTCGGGGGTGATAATCGCGTTCTTCATGCAAATAAAGTCCGTCCGAGGTTGCCGTTCATAGGAAGGCAGCCGCTCCCCACCCAAGGCAGATCGTGAGCAAACCCCCTTTCTAGATTCCTCGGACGGACAGCCCTTATTAACTATCGCAGATACGATAGCTTATGTCAATCAGTTACTTGCGGTCTATTCGGAGTGAGAGGGACTCATATCCACGGTAAGCATCCAACTGCTCGGGGGTATACTTCGCCAAGACCCCCTCAACGCCCGGGACGGCCCGGATGTCCAGGTTACCCTTGCGACGCATCCACCACAAACTCGCGTTCGGTGCGGTCCCTCGGCCGGCCGCGGCCATTATACACATGAGCGCGGCCTTGTCGCTCTGAATCAGATCCTCCGCCTCCTCTTTCATCCGCATGTGCCCGAGCAAACAATTAATTTTATCGAGGGCGTCCTGGTTGTTGGTGAGGTCGAGCGCAACTCCCATGTCGGGATAGTCAAATTTATCGGCCTTGACCATTGCCCAAAATTCCCGCTCGATCGGCAACAACTGTTGGTGGACAAACTCTACATCATATTCGAGGGTGACCACGGCTAGGTCGCCGTTGAAGTAGACACCGAGGTCGCAATACTCGGCTTGCGCCACGTGCATGTTGTGCTGGCACTGAATACGAAAATGCTCGGGGATTTTGCGTTCTTTTACGTCGAGGTAACTGCGGGCGTTGCTGGGGCACTTGAGTTCGACCGCTCGCTCGCCGGTCCAGCCGTCGAGTGACGCGCCCATAAATTCGAGGCCCTCGTCTGTACACTCCATACAAACCGGCGGCGCAAATTCGCCAGCCTCGATACAGTAGCGCTCCCGCGCCTCCGGTTCCAACACTTGGCCCCGCTGCATCGGCGTCATAAAGTCGCCGTTGGTCTTGGGCTTTTCCTTCAGCCGGCCAGTCTTATCCATCCACAAGGTCAGACGATCCTTGGGTAGGTCGTCATACGGATGGAGGAACAGCAATTTCGCCGCATCCGAGCCACCTACGTGTTGTTTCCGCCAGGCCAGCCACTCCGGCGTGTTTTGTTCAAGCTCCACGATCTTGGGCATCAGTCGTCACCTCGTTGTTGGTTCTCGCACGTTCAATCGCCAAACTCAGCGTGAGCGCGCCGATCGCGGCGCGCGCCAGTATCATCAAGCCGATCGCATCGGGAATGCGCCGCCGGCCGTTGGGCGTGTGGACCCGAACCTGAATCCGCACATGGTCCGCGGCCTCATGCTCAATCAGCATCTGTTGCATCCAATCGAGTCCATCTTGACGCAGGAAGGTCCGCCACCAGTCGCTCAGTAGCTCACGACTGGCGTCGTGGATTTCCCGCAGCGTCTCGACCCCGACGATCGCCATCAGGCCGACTCCCGCTGCCGGACGTAGTCAAGCCGGCTCAAGAGGATCTGGTAAAGCGCTTGCTCACCCTCCGAGCTAAGGTCTTCCAGCCGCGGCACCTGGAACTGTTGCAGCACGATGGCTGGATCAAGCTGGAGCTTCTCCATTAACTTACGCAGGTCGGCCACCACCTCCGGGGCCAACATCAGCTTGCCCCCTTCTGGAGCCGCGCGAGGCGGTTGTTGAGGATCTGGATAACGGTTGGGTAGCGGCTCTCGGGTAAGTCTTCGAGCGCCTTGATGTGGCACTGCTCGAGAATCAGCGAGGGTGCCACCTGTGCCTTGACGATGATCTGAGCCAACTCGTTGGCTTTCTCCGGACCAATCGTGCCAGGCTTAACCGTGCCATTCTCGGTGGGCTTGGGTTGCGGTGCCGGCTCCGGTTGTGGATTGATCACCTGCGGAGTTGGCGCAGGTTTCGCCGAAGCCGCTTCACTTTGCTCAACCTGAATAGTCGGAACGTCATCCGGAGGGAAGGACTGCGCCTCGGGCTCCGCCGCGGCCGCAGGCTTTACCGGAGGCGTAGGCGCCGATTTCGGCTCCGGCCAGTCTTGCGCCTCCTCCGCCGTAATCAAACCCTTGGTCACGTCCGGAAACTTATCCTTGAGCGCCGCTGCCAGTGCTCGGTAGCGCCGCATCCGCTTGGGATATTTCACCCAGGGGTCTTTATTCGCTAGGCCCGCACGCCGAGCATCATCCACCGAAAAGGTCGTGGTGTGCGGCTTATGGCCCCGGCGCGTCACCGTGCAGGTCGCCATCTGCCCGTCGTCGCTCTCGTCATGAGCTTCCAGATACCCAGACGCCATCACCAGAGCCAAGGCCGCATCTCCGTAGAGGTTAGGCTTACCGTTGGTAACGTAGATGCTTTGGAGCGCCTGCATGGGAGTGAAACCGACCTCGTAGCCGTATTGAATGGCGGCGAGTATGTCACCAGGCTTGTTGCGGAAAGCCTCGGGGATGAACAGACTGTTGGCGATGCGCTCGGCGAATTCCACGGTCTCTTGAAAGGACCGGGGAGCCAGCGACATCCGTTCGGCCGAAGGCAACCTTTCGGGTGCTACCTTCGTCTCTTTGTTGTCAGTCTCATTGTTTGCCATGAGGGACATAATCTCAGAATCATCAACTTACGTCAAGTGTATAAACGACGAACATCCACGACCTAAAACATTGATCGTGGGGCTCGAATAGGCAAGTCTAGACCAACCGGGAGGGCAGGTGATGGGTATACGCCTTACTGATCACG
>Ga0126371_10000953_pt1 | contig 24092 bp, 22 predicted proteins | sample PanSoiMetaPlot_4_FD_110145 | JGI IMG/M metagenome (GOLD analysis project Ga0126371, IMG submission 110145) | Tropical forest soil microbial communities from Panama - MetaG Plot_4 | ecosystem: Environmental > Terrestrial > Soil > Tropical forest > Bulk soil | place: Panama | collected 2016-02-17 | reverse complement strand
CACGTTGCGGTCTTCGCTCCATCCGAGCTTCGACAGGGCGTCGCGAAAGGCTTTAACACGGGCTTGCGCCTCGGGATCGGTCTCCGCCTGTCCGACCAGAACGCCGACTCGGGACCAATCCCCGGTGCGATACTCTGAGGTGAGGGCGCCCCCGGTCACAATCCCAGGGCTCGGGCAATCAGATTCTGCTGCATGTCCACGGTGCCGGCGAACAAGAGCGAGCCGACGGCGTCACGGAGATCGCGCTCCGCCCCGTAGCTTTCCGTGTAGCCGTACCCGCCACGGACCTGCACGGCGTGGAGTCCGGACTGGACCCAGGCTTCGCTGATCACGAGCTTCGCGATTGCGGCCGCCGACCCGGCGTCCTTCCCTTCCTGCTTGGCCCAGATGGCCCGGTAGAGGGCCATTCGGGCACCCTCCAACAGGACCTTCATCTCCACCAGGCGGCGCTGGACCGACTGATACGTCCCGATCGCCACGCCGAACTGCTTCCGCTCCTGGGCGTACTTCACTGACGCATCGAGCTGACGACGCATCGCGCCGACGGCCAGCGCGAGGATGCAGGATCGCGCCCACTCCATCGTGTCGTTAAAGAGCTGTGCTCCCCGCCCCTCCCGGCCCAGGCGGTTCTCAGCCGGGATCCGGCAGTCCGAGAATGAGATCTCCGACATCGGCGACGTCCGCAGGCCCATCTTCGGGACGGGCTCGCCGACGTGGAGGCCCGGACGGTCGCGCTCGACCAGGAACGGGGTGATGCCCGAGAGACCGAGGGAGGGATCGATGGTGGCGAAGATGACGAACACGTCGGCGACCGGCCCTTCACTGACGAACGTCTTGGTGCCGGTGAGACGGTAGCCGCCGTCGACCGCCTCCGCGCGGGTCTGGAGACTGAAGGCGTCGGAGCCTGAGCCCGGCTCGCTCATGGCGAGTGCCCCGACGAGCGTGCCGTCGCACAACCCGGGAAGCAGGCGCCGCTTCTGTTCTTCCGAGCCGACCCGGGTAATCGGCATCTCCACGATCCACATCTGGGCCGACAGCGCGAACAGGAATCCCGCATCGGGACAGGCCGCGCTCAGGGCTTCCATCGCGTGCGCAGTGCTGAGCGCCGTCAGGCCTCGACCCCCGAATTCCTTGGGAACGGGCAGACCCTGAATGCCGAACCGGCCGCAGGCGCGCCACAGCTCGCGGGGGAACTCGCCTGCGCGATCGCGCCGCGCGATGTCGTCGACCAGCTCCTTCTTGGCGAAGGCTGTGACGGACTCCGCGAACGCGAGATCCTCCGCCGACCATCCGAATTCCACGGTTAACCGCGCTTCTGCTTCACGAGAGCGGCGATGGCCGCCAAGGTATCCAGATGCGTCTTGCCGGCTTCGCGAGCTTCGACGGTGATCCCGAAGGTCTGCTCCAGAAACGTGACCAGCTCGATGACGCCGAGGGAATCGATGATGCCGCCTGAAATCAGCGGCGTATCGGGAGCGACTTTACCGGCGTCTGCTCCGAAGAGGAATTTTTCGACGATGAAAGCCTTGACGGTGGGTACGACCGCCGCGTCATCCAACAACCGCCCTCCGGGCGTTCGGGACGGTGCACAATGTACGGCTCCCCCCCCGTCAGCCGCAAAGCTCGCGCACCAAGTCCCGCGTCTCCGCGCCCCCAAACCCGCGCCGGACCAGGTAGGCCATCAGGCGCCGGCGTTTGGTGGCCGGCGGGAGGTCGGTCAGCTGTTTTGCCCGCCGCTCCGCGATTGTCCGCGCGGCACTGACGGGATCCACCCCCTCCTGCTCCACGGCCCGGGCCACCGCCTGCTCCGCCAGGCGCCGATCTACGCCCTGCGTCAGAAGGTCCCGCAACACCCGGCTTGGGCCTCGTCCCCGCGAGACCTTGGCCCGCGCAAAGGTCTCGGCGAACCGGCGGTCGTCCACGATGCCGGCCCACTCGAGCCGGGCGATCGCCTGATCCACGACTTCCCCGCGGTGTTGCTTTTGTAGGAGACGCCGGCGCAGGTCCCGCTTGGCGTGGGAGCGCAGCCGCTCCAGGCGCACCGCGGCTTGGTAGGCGCCTTCGACTTCCGCGAGGGTGTCGAGTGTGCTCCGGATTTCGGAAGTGACTTCCGCGCCGATGGCGAGCGCCAATGGCCGGAGGGCGTCGTCGGGGAGGGACGCAAAACGCCCCCGATCCACTTCCACCACACGGTAGCCGGGGCGGCGAGGATCGGGGGCGAGTCCGGTGCAGATAGGCACTACTCCTCCGCCGCAGGGGCCTCCTCGTCGGCGCCCGTGCCGGCCGTCCCGGCCGGGCGATTCATCCCGAGCACTTCCTTCACCTTGGCCTCGATCTCGAGCGCCATCTCGGGGTGGTCCTTCAGGTACATCTTGGCATTTTCGCGGCCCTGCCCGATCCGCTCCTTGCCGTAGGCGTACCACGCGCCGGCCTTCTCGATGATGCCGTTCTCCGCGGCGATGTCCACCAACAGAGATTCGTGGCTGATCCCCTCGTCGAACATCAAGTCGAACTCGGCTTGACGGAATGGCGGCGCCACCTTGTTCTTCACGACCTTCACGCGCACGTGGTTCCCGATCACGGTCTCGCGCTCCTTCACGGGACCGATGCGCCGGACATCGAGGCGGAGGGACGCGTAGAACTTGAGTGCGCGGCCACCGGTGGTGGTTTCCGGATTTCCGAACATGACGCCGATCTTCTCACGGAGCTGATTGATGAAGATCACGGCGCACCGGGAGCGATTGATGGCGCCCGCGAGCTTGCGGAGGGCCTGGCTCATCAGCCGGGCCTGCAAACCCATGTGGGAATCGCCCATCTCGCCTTCGATTTCCGCCTTCGGGACGAGCGCGGCGACGGAGTCAACCACGACGACGTCCACCGCCCCGGAGCGCACCAGGATCTCGCAGATCTCGAGTGCCTGCTCCCCCGTGTCGGGCTGGGAGACGAGGAGATTGTCGATGTCGACGCCCAGCTTCTTGGCATACTCGACGTCGAGCGCATGCTCCGCATCGATGTAGGCGGCCGCGCCGCCAGCCCGCTGCGCGCGGGAAACGACATGCAGGGCGAGTGTGGTCTTGCCGCTCGATTCAGGACCGTAGATCTCGGTGACCCTGCCGCGGGGGATACCGCCGATGCCGATGGCCGCGTCGAGGTTGATGGCGCCGGTCGGGATGGCCTCCACCCGGACACGGGTTTCGGCGCCCATCCGCATGATCGCGCCCTTGCCGATGCTCTTCTCGATCTGAGTAATGGCGAGGTTGAGCGCCTTCCGGCGGTCATCCGTCATCTTCGGGTTTTCTTGGGGGTCCGACGCCACAGGAGTCCTCGTCATCATTGGTAAAGCGCCTCGTGCTTTCGGGTGTGACCCGAATATAAGCCGAAGTGCTGTCTAGCGCCAACCGGGCCTGAACGCGTCCTCAAGGTGTGTCAACTTGTTGTTCTGTATGGCGATACAGTCGAATCGGTAGAGATCGTCCGGTGCGCCGTGCCGGTCCGTCCAAGCTCGGGCCGCTTTAACGATCTCGCGGCGCTTGGCACCGGTTACCGCTTCGAACGGGTGCCCGAAGGCATCTCCCCGCCTCGTTTTCACTTCGACGAACGCCACCAGCTTCCCACGACGCACCACCACGTCGATTTCGATCCGCCCGACGCGCCACCGGTGCGCGATCAGCGTCCATCCCTGGGATCTCAGGAACTCGATTGCCTGCAGCTCCCCCGCCAATCCTTCCCGGTGCCGCGGATCTTCCCAAGTCTCTGGATCGCTTCGTACCCCGGAGCTCACGGGGAGCAACCTACGGCAACGGAATGACTTCACGTAACCGAATTAACGCGCGTTGGTACGTTTTTGCTCGACGCCTGTTGCTCGACGTCTCTGCCTCTAGATCCCTTCGAGGTCCTCGATCCCAACGAGCACGTCTCGCGGCTTCGATCCATTCGCCGGTCCGAGCACGCCCGCCATCTCGAGCTGATCGATGATGCGCGCGGCGCGGCCGTACCCGATGCTCATCCGCCGCTGCAGGAGAGACGTCGAGCCGAGCTGGTTCTGAATGCAGACCTCGGCGGCCTGACGGAAGAGCGGATCGCGCTCGCCCATCTCGCCCGGCTCCCCGTCGCCACCTCCGGCCTCCGCCACTTCCTGCGCCCGGATGGCATCGACCTGTGCTTCGATCACCGACGCCGGCGCCTCCTGGCTCGTTCGGTGATCGTCGAACCATTTCATCAGACGCTCGGTCTCATCCGTCGAGATGTACGCGCCCTGCACACGGACCGGTTCGCTCTTCCCCGGCGGCAGGAACAGCATGTCCCCGTTGCCGAGGAGTGACTCGGCACCATTCTGATCGAGGATGGTCCGGCTGTCGACCTTGGACGCGACGCGGAAGCCGATCCGGCAGGGGAAGTTCGCCTTGATGACGCCGGTGATGACGTTGACCGAGGGCCGCTGCGTCGCGAGCAGGAGGTGAATGCCGATGGCGCGCGCCTTCTGCGCCAGCTGCGCGAGTGGGGTCTCGATCTCCCCCTGGACCGTCAGCATCAGGTCGGCCAGCTCGTCCACGATGAGGACGATGTACGGCAGGATGCCGTCGGCGTACTCGCCGTCGAATGGCATCTCCTTCTGCACGCCGGCCTGGGTGGCCAGCGTCTCGCGCGGTCCTTTGAGCGGTTTCTTTTCCATCACCTTCTTGTTGAAGTCGATGACGTTCCGCGCATGATTCGCGTGCAGGAGTTTGTAGCGCCGGTCCATCTCCCACACCGCCCATTTGAACACCGTCGCGGCCTTGTGGTGGTTCGTCACCACCGGCAGGCCGAGGTGCGGGAGGGAGGCGTACATCGAGAGCTCGACCATCTTCGGATCGATCATCAGGAGCTTCAGGCGCTCCGGCGGATGCGAATAGACGAGACTGGTGATGATGGTGTTGATGCAGACGGATTTCCCGGATCCCGTCTGCCCCGCCAGCAGGAGGTGCGGCATCTTGGCGAGATCCGCGACCACCTCTTCGCCTTCGATGTTGCGCCCGAGCGCCACCGGCAGAATCCGCTCGGCCCGGAACTCCGCGGTGGAAATGAGCTCGCGCAGCACGACCATCCGCGGGTGCGGATTGGGCACCTCGATGCCCACCGCCGCCTTGCCGGGGATCGGCGCCAGGATTCGGAGCGACTGCGCCTTCATGGCCAGCGCGAGGTCGTCGGCGAGGCCGGAGATGCGCCCCACCTTCACGCCCGCGCCCGGCTCGATTTCGAATCGCGTGACCACGGGACCGATCGTGCGATCCGCGATCCGGCCACCGACCCGGAACGTTTCCAGCGTCTGGATCAGGCGCTGCCCCATCTCGTCGATCTGCGCAATCCCGACATCCGCTGATTCCGCGGCCGGCTCGTTCAAAATCTCGATGGGCGGGAGCAGCGATCCCTCGGGCGGGGGGGGCGCAGGTTTGGGCGCGGGCTTCGGAGCGGGCTTCGGCTTCCGCAGTTTCGGGGATTGGGGATTCGGGAGTGGGGATTGGGGAGCGCCTTCGGGCTCCTCGAGCGGGACTGGTGCACGCTTCTTCGGAATTTTTTGCGAATCCCCAATCCCGAATCCCGAATCCCGCTTCTTCCCCTTCGCTTCATCCTCTCGCCGCGCCCGGAGCAGTGCGAGCGGATGCCATCCGACGGTAAAAACGCCGAGCGCCGAGAGGGCGAAGAGTCCGATGAGTGAAGCGCCCGCGGGCCCGGTCGTGCGCTCAGCGACCTCGGCAAAGAAGGCGGGCACGAGGCCCACGAGGCGCTGCGACGACGTCCACAGGGCGTAGTCGGGGAGGTACGCGACGGCGACGCCGCTCACCACCGCCACGGCGTACGGCAACAGCACGATCAGCCCCGCAAAGAGGATGGCCGCCCTGGGGCTCGACACCGAGCCCAGCCGCCCGAATGCGGCGAGCGCCCAGCCGATGCCAAGTACCGGGATGACGACGGAGCCGATCCCGAAGGCCTTCCAGAGCCCGCCGCCGACGGCGGTGCCGATGTTTCCGGTGACGTGCCAGGGCGCGAGGGTGAGTCCAAGGAAGAGGCCGATGACCAGGGCCCCGATGCCCACCAGCTCTTCGCGCGCTCGGTTATTCACGTGATGCGGCGGTCCGCGTAGGTGGGAACGACGGCACAGCGATCGGCCTTCGCGCAGAAGGCGACATCGTCGCCGAGGTCGGCGTCCATGAGCTGGCGCGCCGCGTCGGACGCTTCGAACGCCGCGCCCCACGTCGTGTACTCGGTCGTGAGGCCGAGCGCGACGGTGGCGGCGTCATTCAACGCGAGCTTCCGGATGCCCTTCTTCACCGCCTTCACGATCCGGCCCGCCGTATAGGCGTCTTCAAGCGCGAACCGCCCTTCCCTGCCGGCACAGACGATGACCAGCTCGCCCTGGGTGGTGAACAACTCCCGGGCGCGGTCCGCGAGCGCGGTGAAATTGATCGCTCCGCCGATCAGCACCGTGCCGCTGTCGGCGCAGGCGACGAGCGCCGGCGTGCCGTTGGTGGTCGCCAGGAAAAGCGTCTTGCCCGCCACCGCCTCGGGGGTCATCTCCCGCGGCGAATTCCCGAGCGCGAAGCCCGGAATCTTGAGGGATTTCTTCTCGCCGGCGAGCAGGAAGGCATCCTTTTGCAAGTTGGACGTCATCCGAACCGCCTCTTCGGTGGAAGCGGCAGGGACCACGGCCTTCGCGCCGTTGGCGAGGGCCATCACGATGGTGGTGGTGGACCGGAGGACATCGAGAACGACCACCGCCCGGCCCGGGACCTCTCCGGAGAGGCCGAGCGGGGTGAAGAGCACGTCGATCTTCATTCTGTAAAGAGTTGCGGCTGCCGCTCGAGGAATTTGGTGTCGACCTTCCCGGCGATGAAGTCCGGATGGCGCATGATGCGGCCCAGGAAGGGGATGGTCGTGGTCACGCCTTCAATGATAAACGAGTCGAGCGCCTGGCGCATGCGGGCGAGCGCTTCCTCACGGGTGTTCCCGTGCACGATCACCTTGGCCAGAAGGGAATCGTAGTACGGGGGCACCGTGTAGCCGTCGTAGATGTGCGTGTCCACGCGGACTCCGGGACCACCGGGGGGATGGTAGGCGCTGATGTGTCCCGGGCAGGGCTGGAAGTTCCGGAACGGGTCCTCGGCGTTCACGCGGCATTCGATCGCGTGTCCGCGCAGCCGGCTCCCTTCGAGCTTCAGCTTCAGCGGCTCACCCGCCGCGACGCGGATCTGCTCCTTCACCAGATCGAAGTTCGTGCACATCTCCGTCACCGGATGCTCGACCTGGATCCGGGTGTTCATCTCCATGAAGTAGAAGGACCCGTCCTCGTCGAGGAGAAACTCGACGGTGCCGGCCCCGACGTAATTGATCGCTTCCGCCGCGGTGACGGCGGACTGGCCCATCTTGAGGCGCAGCTCCTGACTCAGCGCCGGCGACGGGGCCTCTTCGATCAGCTTCTGATGACGGCGCTGAATGGAGCAGTCCCGTTCACAGAGATGCATCACGCGGCCATGGGTGTCGCCCATGACCTGGATTTCGACGTGGCGTGGCCGGGCGAGATACTTCTCGATGTAGACCTGATCGGAACCGAAGGCGGCGAGCGCCTCCTGTCGCGCCAGGTTGTAGCTCTTCACGAACGAGTCGGGGTCGTTCGCGACCCGCATGCCCTTTCCGCCGCCGCCGGCCGCCGCCTTGATGATGACCGGAAAGCCGATCTTGTTCCCGAACTCGAGCCCTTCGTCCACCGAGCTCACCGGACCCGGGGACCCCGGCACCGTCGGAATCTTGACCTTCTGCGCAATGCTGCGCGCGACCGCCTTGTCGCCCATCTGGCGGATCTGATCGGGTGTCGGACCGATGAACGTGATGTTCGATGCCCGGACGATGTCCGCAAACTCGGGATTCTCGGCGAGGAAGCCGTATCCCGGATGGATCGCGTCAGCGCCCGTGATCTCGGCGGCGGCGATGATGCGGGGAATGTTGAGATAGCTCTCACGGCCCGGCGCGCGCCCGATGCAGACGTCGTCGTCCGCGAACCGCACGTGCAGACACTCCCGGTCCGCCTCGGAATACACGGCGACCGTCGCGAGTCCGAGCTCCTTGCACGCGCGGATCACCCGCAGGGCGATCTCCCCGCGGTTGGCGATGAGAACTTTTTTGAACATCAGGGAGTCAAGTCGATCGCGCCGCCGGCGCCGCCACCGGCGGATCCGCCGAAGGCACGGCTCGCCTGCGAATCCACCCCTGACACCTTCAGCGCGAACTCGCTGGGGTTCGAAGCATAGAAGAGCGCGCTCTCGTAGCTCACGACGCCCTGCTGGTACCAGCCGAACAGCGACTGGTCGAAGGACTGCATCCCGTACTGCACCGACCCTTCGGCGATCAAGTCCGGAATGGCGAGCGCCTTGGTGAGGTCGCGGATGTTGTCCTGCACCGTCGCGGTGTTGATCAGGACTTCCGCCGCGGGCACGCGTCCCTTTCCGTCCTTGCGCGGGACCAGGCGGAGCGAAACCACCGCCTGCAGCGCCGTCGACAGAAGGTGACGCACTTCGTCGTGCTGGTGGGGTGGAAAGAACGAGATCACGCGGTTGATGGACTGCGTCGCGTCGGTCGTGTGCAGCGTCGAGAACACCAGGTGTCCGGTGTCCGCGGCCTTGAGCGCCGTGTCCAGCGTCTCCATGTCTCGGATTTCGCCGATCAGGATGACGTCGGGGTCCTGCCGCAGCACGTGGCGCAGCGCGGAGCCGAACGACAGTGTGTCGTTGCCGACCTCACGCTGCGAGATGTTCGCCAGGTTGTCGCGGTGCAGGAACTCGATCGGGTCTTCGATGGTGATGATGTTGACCCGGCGGTTCAGGTTGATGTGGTTGATGAGCGCCGCGAGCGCGGTGGATTTCCCGGACCCGGTCACACCCGTCACCAGCACCAGCCCGCGCGGCTTCAGCGCGATTTCTTCGAGCACGCCCGGCAGCGCCAGGTCCTTCACCGTCTTCACTTCGTACGGAATGGCGCGGAAGGCAAAGGCGACGGTGCCGCGCTGCTGGTAGACGTTGGTCCGGAACCGGCCCACGCCCGGCACCCCGATCGCGAAGTCCGCTTCCTTGTGCTCGGCGAATTCCTTCACCTGCCGCGGCGTCATGATCTGCTCGGCGAGCGACTTCAGCTCCTCCGGCTTGAGCGGCTGGGTTTCCAGCGCCACCAGGTCGCCGTTCACGCGGATCGTCGCGGGCCGGCCCACCTTGAGCAGGAGGTCCGAGCCGTTCCGCTGGACCATGTTCGTGATGGCCTGCTTGAAATTGAAGGCCGGGGCCGTGCCCGCGGCGGGAGTCTCAGCCATTGGGATCCAACCGGAAGAGGACTTGACCGAACTCCACGGGCTGGGCGTTCTCGACGCAGACCTCGCGCACTACGCCCTGTACCTCGGACTCGATCTCGTTCATGATTTTCATCGCTTCGATGATGCACACCACCTGCCCGGTGGTGACCCGGGACCCGACCTTCACGTACGCTTCGGCGCCCGGTTCGGGAGACTTATAGAAAGTCCCCACCATGGGGGACTTGACCTCGACCAGGTTGGTCGCGGGAGCCGCCGCCGGAGCGGCAGCCGCAGCGGGCGCGGCAGCAGGCGCCGCCATGCCCACCGGCGCGCCCGCCATACCAGGCGCGGACGCGTTCCCCACCACGACGTGCGCGGTCCCCCCGGCACCGTGCCCCGCCCGGGAGACCCGGACCGACGCCCAGAGACCGAGAAACCCGCGGCGAATCTCGATGGACCCCAGCTCCGGGGCGTCCTTGAGAGTTTTCACCAGCTGGCTGATAAGGTCGAGGTTCATTGGACCTAATAGAGCTTCCGCCCGGTTGATCCGTCAATCCTGCGTGAGTTCCAGCAGTTCCGTGGCCCCGTCCGACAGGAGCACGGGCCCCTCGGCCGACAGCCACACGTCGTCCTCGATCCGCACGCCGCCTTCACCGGCGAGATACACGCCCGGCTCGATCGTCACCACTGCATCGATCGGCAGAGGCTCAGCCGCCGTGCTCGATAGCCTGGGCGCCTCGTGCACATCGAGCCCCAACCCATGTCCCAGTGAGTGTCCGAACGCCTCACCAAAGCCCCGAGCGGTAATCGGGTCGCGAGCCAGCGCATCCGCCTCACGGCCCAGGAGCCCCGCCCGCACGCCTTCGCGAGCCCGGCGCTGCGCCCCCGCGACGAGGTCGTACAGCGTCCGCTGCGCCTCCGTCGCCCGCGCGCCGACCACCACCGTGCGCGTGATGTCGGATGCATATCCGTCGACCGTCGCGCCGTAGTCGATCAACAACCATTCCCCGGCCGCCACCCGGCGGTCACTCGAGCGCGCATGCGGCAACGCGCTGCGGGGACCTGAAGCCACGATCGTCGGGAACGGGTGCGCCTCACTGCCGAGCCTGCGGAGCGCGCCCTCCAGCATTCCCGCGATCTCATTCTCGGTCAACCCGGGCCGCACCCGCGCGAGCGTGGCCCGGAGCGCTTCGATCGCGAGCGCCGCCGCCTCGCGGATCGCCGTCACTTCCCCGGCATCTTTCCGGACCCGTAGCGCCTCGACCAGCTCTCCGGCGGGCTGCCAGCGCCAGGGCTTGCCACCCGCCACCAGCCGTTCCGCCTCGCGCACGGTCAGCGCGTGTCCTTCGAACCCTACCGTTTCCAGAGGCCCAAGCCGACCCATCTCCCGGAAGAGCCGGTCCCACACGCTGGTCCGTTCGACCTCGACCCGGGCCGCGCTCCCTGCCTCGTCCCTCGCCTGCTCGTCGTACCGGAAGTCCGTGACCAGCAGGAGCTCCGCGGGCGTGAGCACCGCCATCCCCGCCGAACCGCTGAATCCCGTGAGGTACCGCACGTTCGCGCGCGACGTGATCAGCAGCGCGTCGAGTCCCTGCGCGGCGAGGGATTCGGTCAGCGCCGTCCGTCGCGCGGGCCGGCGATCAGTGGCCACGCCGGACGGCCGAGGGCGCCGCGAGATACGCCACGAGCCCCTCGAGGCCCAGCCGGTAGCTGTCCGCTCCGAAGCCCGCGACGACGCCGACGGCCGCGTCGGCCAGAAGGGAGCGGCGGCGCTCCGGCTCACGGGCATAGATGTTGGACAGGTGCACTTCCACGAACGGCACGCGGACCGCCAACAACGCGTCTCGCACGGCGAGGCTGGTGTGTGTAAACGCGGCGGCATTCACGAGCGCGCCGTCCGCCGACCCTTTGAGTTTCTGGATCGCTTCGACCAGCTCACCTTCGTGATTGGTCTGACTGAAGACGCACTCGACGCCGAGGGCGCGCGCCCGCTCGCGTACCACAGTCTCGATCTGGGCGAGCGTCACCGCCCCGTAGATCTCCGGCTCACGCTCCCCCAGCAGATTGAGATTCGGCCCATTCAGTACCGCGACGCGCACTAGGACTTGAGACCCTTGAGCCACGCCTGGAACTGGTCAAGGTCGCCCGCGTCCTCTACCGGGGGCGTTTGCGGACGCGAGGCCCGGGTCGACGGGCGGGGACTGGAGCCCGAAGGTCTGCGGGCCGCCGCCACCGGTTCAGCGGCGGGCGCAGGCGCCCCACCCGAGCCGAAGAAGTCGTCGAACGAGAACCCACCCTTCGGCGCGGCCGCGGGAGCGGGCGCCGGCGCGGGAGCCGCGGCTTCGTCGTGCGGGGGTTCGACGCTCGGGGCCGACGCGCGTCCCTCGTCTCCGAAGACGGCGTCGAGCGACAGACTGTCGGCTGCGGGGCGACTCGGTGAGCCGGGGGGTGGTCCGGGAGGCGGGTCGTCGGCGAACGCATCGGCGAGCATCGACTGCGGCGTCGCGCCCGATGTCACGCGCGGCCCTGGACCCGGGAGGGGCGCCTGTTCGGGAAGCGGAGCCGCTGCGGGTGCGCCCGGACGGGAGCCGAGGATCTTCTTCAAGAATGCGCCGAGCGAGAGGCCACTCGCCGGCGCGCGGGCCGGATGGGACGTGAGCACGGGCGAGTCCTCTGAGCCGTCGAGCTCGCGCACCTTGCCTTGTAGCCGTTCGTCACCAGGACGCTGGGCCAGTAACGCCTGATAGACGCGGAGCGCGTCGTCCTTGTGCCCCTGCTTGAGGTACAGCTCAGCCATGGTCTCGGTGAGCACCGGCTCGGCCTGCGACAGCGTCGCCGTGTCCGCGGCACTGACGTCGTCTGCGTCGTCGGACGCGGGGACGGGTGCGGGTGCCGGAGCCGGAGCCGGAGCCGGAGCCGGTGCCGCACGCGACGCGCGCGGTAGCGGAGGAGGGGGCGGTGCGAGTTGCGGGGCCTCCGCCGAGCCGGGCTCGACGTCATCGGGCATGATGAGCGGCAGAGACACCGGTGGACCGTCAGGCTCCAGGTGGGGCGTCGCCGTGCTCTCGAGCAACGGCTGCTCCAGCCGGAACATCCCGCTTCCTTCGTACTGCGTCCGGGCCAGCCCTTCTACCTCGACGTTCTCCGCGGACGCCGACGCCGGTTCGTCGGACATCATGCCTTCCATCCGCTGCGACGCCGGCGCGTTGCTGAAATCGATGCCGTCGAAGCCCTCCAACCCCATGCTGCCCCGCGGCGCCACGGCGCCCTGCCCCGGCAGCTCAGGCTCCGCCTCCAGGCCAAGGGACATCCGCTGATCCTTCGCGGCCTCCGCGGCATCGGCAGTCGGCAGCTCGGGCTCGGCGTCCACCAGGCGGTCCGCGTCGACGATCTTTTCCACGGCGCCGCTGGCGCGGTCGAGCTTGAAATCCGGTTGCTCCATCGGGACCGTGGACATGTCTACAAGGGAGAGACGTGGTGGCAGCTCGGCCGACACATTGGGCGAGCTCGCCCGCTCGATCCCGAGGTCTTCGGAAGCCTTCTCCGGGACGATCTCCGCCACGTTTTCGCCCGCGGGGGCCGACCCGGCAGCCTCCACCGGAGGCTCGGCAGCAGGGAGGGAAGGACGGGGGGCCGTCCTGGCCTGAGCCGCCTTGGAACGCATGCGGGTGAGCGCCTCAGCGGCGTCCCCGTTCATGGGGTCGGCCGAAATGAGGCGCGTCAGCCACTCCGCCCCCTGGTCATAGTGGCCAGTTCGCTCGGCGATCTCAGCCAGAATCTTGAGGGCAAGGATGTTTTCGGGGTCGAGCTGGAGCACCTTCTGGAACACTTCGGTGGCGGCGGGGTCGTCCTTCTGGTCGATCAGGCACCGACCGTACACGATATGGGCACTGACATAGTCCGGATGGAGCTCGAGCCCGCTTTTGCAGAGATCGATGGCCCTATCTATTTCTCCTGCTTTACGATAGGCGTCCGCCAGGGGCGCAAAATTGCGCCCTTTGGGATTCTCGAGCCACCGACGCTCGAGCTTCTCGATCTCGCTGGTGTACGCCAAATGGGCCTAAGTCTTTGTGGGAATTGGTCGAAGATAGTGTTTGGCCGGCTTGGCTGTCAACGTTCCGCGCGAGGTTTCGCTTGAGTTTCCTCGTTGTGGTTTTTAGACTTATGCCCCTTCACCCCCCTTCTTGACCGGAGCCAGGCCCCGCCATGATGCGCACCATGCGCGAGAACTCGAAGTACATCTTCTACGTCCTCGCAATTGCCTTTATCGGATGGATGATTTTCGACGTCGGGATGAACGTCACGGGGGTGAAGACCGGGGGCGACGTCGTCCTGAAGATCAACGGAACTGAAATCCACTACCCCCAGTGGCAGGCCGCAGTCGAGCAGGCCCGGGAGCGATACGTTGCACAGGGGGGAAGCGCTTCCCTCACCGATGACCAGCAGAAACAGCTCGAAGACCAGGTGGTCGATCAGCTCACCCAGGATGTGATGCTGCAGCAGGCGTACTCCAAGCTGGGCATCACCGTCTCCGACCAGGACGTTATCGACGCCGCCAAGACTTCTCCGCCGCCGGAAGTGATGCAGAGCCCAGATTTTCAGACCAACGGCCAGTTCGACATGAACAAGTGGCTGCGGTTCCTGGCCTCGGGCTCGAGCGCCGAGCTGCTGCAGCAGCTTGAGCTGCGGTACCGGCAGGTCATCCCCCAGCAAAAACTTGCGGAGTACCTGACCGCCGACGTCTACGTTCCCGACGCCAAGCTGTGGCGGATCTGGAGCGATCAGCATGACTCCGTGACCGTCTCGATGGTGGCCATCCAGGCCGTGGGCATCCCGGACTCCGCGGTGAAGCTGACCGACAAGGACATTCAGGACTACTACGCGGCGCACGGCAGCGAATTCAAGCGGCCCGCCATCGCGTACACCACGTTCCTCGTCCTGCCCCGGGCTGCGGAGCCTTCCGACACGGCCGCTGCTCTCGCATTGGCCCGGAAGACGCGGGCCGAAGTGGTGGTATCGGAGTCCGCGTTCGCGCGAGTGGCGAAGGCGCAGTCCATCGACACCGTGTCTGGTGCCAAGGGTGGGGATCTGGGGTGGATCAAGCGGGATGAGCCCGGCTTCGACGCCGGCTTCCTCGCGGGCCTGAAGACCCTGCAGCCGGGCCAGGTCTCGCAACCTGTCCTCTCGGCCTTCGGCTATCACCTCATCCGGGTCGACAAGGCCGCGGGTGACTCGGTGAAGGTCCGGCACATCCTCTTCCCCATCGCACTGACGGGGCCGCGGCTCGACCTGGTCGAAGCCCGGGCTGATACACTCGATCGCCTCGCCGCCGAACATGACAACGGCAGCGTGATCGACTCGCTCGGGAAAACCATGCGACTGAACGTCGCACAGGCGCCGCCGCTCTATCAGGGCGACCGCATGACCCTCGGCAAGTATGTGATCCCGGACGTCGGGACCTGGGCATTCGGTGGCGTCCGTCCCGGGCAGACCAGCAAGGTCATCGAAGGGGAGCGCGGGTTCTACGTCTTCCGCCTCGACTCACTGCACGCGGCCGGCGTGCCGCCGCTGTCCGAGATCAAGCCGATGATCGAGGCCGCGGCGCGGTTCGACCGGAAGAAGGAAATGACGCGTCAACAGGGGCAGGCACTGGCGGCCAAGCTCGCCGGTGGAGCCGACTTTGCCGCGACGGCAACGGCCGCGGGATACAAGCCGACGGTGATGGGACCGTTCACGCGCTTCCGTCCGCCGGCTCAGATCCAGGCGGACCCCGAAGTGATCGGCGCGGCGTTCGCGCTGAAGCCGGGTGCGCGCAGCCCGCTCATTGAAGCCAGGACGGGGGACTTCCTGCTGCAGGGCGTCGCCCGGAGCAAGCCGGACTCAGCCGCGTGGATCACCCAGCGCGATCAGCAGCGCACGACCATCGTGCGCGGGCTCCAGCAGGCGCGCGTGACGGCGTACCTCGCGGCGCTCAAGGCGAAGGCCAAAGTCGTCGATCGGCGCAAGGAGCTGTTCCAGCAGACGCAGCAGGCCGGCAGCTAGTCGAGCAGGCTCGTGGGTTTCGCGGGACGCGCCGACGGGGGAGACGACGGCGCATCGGGCGCTGCCCCCATCGCGTCCCGCGCTTCGTTCAGGCCCTTCCGGAACTCGCGCAGGAACTTGCCCGCCGCCCGGCCCAGCTCGGGCAGCCGGCGGGGTCCCACTGCCACAAAAAGAACGGCGAGCAGCAGAAGCCACTCGCCGATCGAAAACCCCGCCACGGACATCCGGAGCCTACTGACTCAGACGCTTCGGCTCTCCGCCCGTGGGCGGCAGCGTCGAGTTCGAGGCGGGCGGAGGCGGAACGTTGCCGCGCTGATCCGGCGGGTTGTCCCCGATCTCCTTGATGCTCCGCTTGAACTCACGGATCCCCTGCCCCAGCGACGACCCGATCTCCGGGATGCGCTTCGCCCCGAACACCAGGAGGAACACCAGCAGCAACAGGGCGATGTGCCAGACCGACAGTTCCATACCAGCCTCTCTCTTAGAAAAGCGACCGTGCCACGAAGTAGGCGATCACGACTCCGAGCACCGCCACCAACGACACGTCCAGTCCGACCGGACCGAGCGTTATGTCCACCACCAGGAGATTGATCTGCACCGGCCCGAGGGTCGGATGGACCGCGGTGGTGAAAAATTCTTTCGCGGCTCCCGCCGGCAGAAATTGCCGGAGGACCGCCTGCATGAACCCACCCAGGATAAACCCGGTCGTCAGGACCCCCAGGTAAAATAGGGGGCGCCGCGGTCCCCGCGCCACGTACCTAGCTCCGCCGTTCCACGGCATACGCGATACTGTCTCGCAACGCGTCACGCGCCGGTGAGGCCGGCAGCCCGTCGAGGGCGCGCTCCGCTTCCTGGGCCAGGGCCAGCGCGCGCTGCCGCGCGTACGTCAGGCCACCGGCGTCGTTCACCCACGCAATGACATCCGCGACCAGCTGATCGGAGGGCTCCGGCTCTTCCATCAGCCGCTCCACCAGCCGGCGTCCGCCCTCCGCCATCCGCGGCAACGCCGCGATGAGCGGGAGCGTCACTTTGTGCTCCTTCAGATCCAGGCCCCAGGGCTTTCCCGTGACGGCCTCCGGCTCGGTGTAGTCGAGCAGGTCGTCGGTGATCTGGAAGGCCATGCCGAGGTGCAGCCCGAAGGCGGCGAGGGCGGCGCGATGCGCCGGATCGCCGCGGAGCGCGCCGCACTCGCACGCCCCCGACAGCAAGGACGCGGTCTTGGCCCGGATGAGATGGTCGTACTGCGCTTCGTTGTAGGCGAGCTTGTCGTGCGCCTCGATCTGCCGCATCTCGCCGATGGTCATCTCGTTCGTGACCCGGGCGAAGACGCGGAGCGGCTCGATGTCGTCACCCTTCACCAGCTCGATGATGGCGCGCGAATACAGATAGTCGCCCATGATGACGGCGATCTGATGCGAAAACAGTGCATTGAGCGTCGGCAGTCCGCGACGCAGGGCCGAATGATCGACCGAGTCGTCGTGGACCAGGGTAGCGAGGTGGATCAGCTCGACCACGGCGGCGAGGGACACGATGCGCGGCTCGGTGTTGCCGGTCGCCTGCGCCGACAGCAGCAGGAGCATCGGCCGGAAGAGCTTCCCCTTCATCCGGAGCAGATGGTCGTTCACGTCCGCAATGCCCGGGAAGTCGGCGGCGATGATGCGTCGCAGCTCGTCCGCCACGCGCGCCAGGTCCTGCGCGACGGGGCGCTGGATGTCATGCAGCGTGACCGGTGCGACTTGCTGGCTCATCTCAGCGCGCCTTGGCCAGCGCCTTCACGCGCTCGCCCACGTCCAGGAACCGGATGTTCACCGCGAACACTTTCCCATACAGATCCTTCGCCTCGGCGGGGCGGCTCTGCTCCTCGCACGCGCGGCCGAGCCAGTAGAGAATGCCCAGCCGCTCCTCGTCACCCGAGGAGGGCAGCTCGAGGCCCCGTCGCAAGATCGACTCGGCCACACCGAAGGCCCCCTTCTCGAAGAAGCAGACGCCGAGGGCCTCGGAGGTCCGGAGCTTCCCGTCGTGCGCGCGGAGGGCCTTCTGGAACTCCGCGATCGCCTCGTCGAGCAGACCCATTTCCTTGAAGGCCACGCCCAGGTCGTAGTGCGACTGGAAGTCGGTCTCCTCGATGTTCTCGTCGATGCCCTGCTTGAAGCGTGCCAGCATCTCCTGGAAGTCCTGCTGCTCGTCGCCGGTGGGCTCCTCGTCCTGGACCTTCATCCGGGAGTCCCGCGCCTCGTCGTGATCGTCGTCGAGGATCATGGACCCCAGGTCCACGAAGTCGGCGCCTTCTGCCGCTTCGTCCCGGACCTTCATCTTCGCGTCCTTGGCCTTGACCTTCCCTTCGGCCGCGGCCGGCGCGGCGGGGGCGAGCATCGCCAGGGCCGACTGGGCCCGGGCGTTCTTCGGATCGTGCTCGGCCACGCGTTCATACACGGCTCGCGCCTTTTCGGGCACGTCGTTCCGGAGCAGCGTATCGCCCAACTCGAGGTAGGCCGTGACCAAGCGATCCTTTTCCCCGGACTTGAACGCGAACTCCACCACCTTCTGCCGGTGACGGATGCTGTTCGGGTCGAGGCGCAGAATCTCGTCGACCAGGTCTTCGGCCTGCTGGCGATTCCCGGCGGACTCGAAGCCGGCCGTGGCGTGGTCGAGCTCCTCGATGCCCCGTTCCCGGTCACCATTCTCGATCAGTGCTTCGCCCAGGGCCTGATGCGCTTCCGGATCGTCGGGATTGTCGGCGACGCGTCCCTCGAGATCCTCGATGGACACCGCCGGAGCTTCTTCGATGTCCGAGAAGTCGATTGACGGCGCGGAGTCCTCGAGCTGGATCCCGCCGTCGAGACCGACATCGATGTGCACCGACGGACGTCCACCCACCGAGGTGTCATCCTCGGTCATGATGAAGTCGCGCGTCTCCTGCCCTGCACCCTCGTCGAGCAGGAGCGGCTCGTCGTCCACGGGCGCGACGACTCCCGGCTCCGCCTCCACCACGACCTCGGGTTCGGCGACCTCGTCGAACGACAGCTCGACCACGGCCTGGCGCCCCTTGGCTCCCCGCGCCGGTGGCGGCGGCGGTTCTTCCTCCGCCGTAGGCTCGAGCTCCGCCATCGGCTCGACGTCGTCGGCCGTGATCTCCTCGCGCACGGATTCGAGATTCGTCGCGCTGTCGCGGACGCTCCCGAAGTCGGCACTCGTTGACTCCAGTCCTTCGAGCAGCGACCCCGCGTCGCCGCCGGCACCATCGTCCGCCAGGCTGGTCGTCTCGATCTGCAGAGACGTGTCCGGTTCGGCCACCGGCGCCTCGTCGAGCACCGAGACCGGTTCCGGCTCGGGCGGTGGCGGCGGTGCGGGCCGAGGCGCCGGTTTCGCCGCCGGCTTCGGAGGCGGCGCGGCGACCTTGGGTGCGGGAGGAGCCGGCGCCTTGGGTGCCGGTGCCGCCGGAGCCTTCGGCGTCGCGGGGGCCGTTGCAGCGGGCTTCGGTGCCGGAGGTGCTGGTGCTGCCGGCGCGGCCCCGCCCTTGCCGGGCGCGGGCGCGTCCAAGTCCAGGAAGACGAGACTCGAAGTCTTCCGCTTGACGCCCGGCGTTTTGGGGGGCTCGACCACCTTCTGCGACTGGGTGGTACGGCGCTGCGGCACCTCGTTCACACCGTACGCGGCGAGCTGCTCCTCCAGCATGTGGCGGAGCTGCTCCCCTTCCGACGAAATATCCGTGAACTCCTTCAGCGCGGCGAACGCGAGCTGGATGTTGCCGGTCTTGTGGACGCGCTCGGCGTACTCGACGAAGTTCTGCTTCGCCTCTGAGGTGAAGCCTTTGGCGGCGTACAGCTTGGCGAGCTTGAGATAGGTGTTCTGCCGCCCGGGAGCGTTGCGGAGCACCTTGTTACACATCGCGATCGCGTTGTTGTGCAGCCCCTGCTCGGCGTACTTGTCGACGGCGCGATCGTAGTAGTCAGCAGCCTGACCGGGGTCTTTCAGTTTGAGCCACAAATCCCCGACTTTGTTGTAAATGGCCAGGTCAGGATTCGGCTCACCCGAGGAGTCCTGCTCCTTGAGAACCTCTATCCACGCCTCGACTGCCCCCTTGGCATCCTTCACCTCGAGGGCGCGGGCGCGTTCCTTGGCTTTCTCAAGTTTTGACATATCCGCCTAAAGATATTGGCCCGTCTAGGGAGCGACAAGCGGAACCCCCTGTCCAGACGGCGGTTACGAGGTTCGCCCCGACCCAGTACGCCGCTTCACGCCAATCCGACACATCAAGAGCCACCAGATCAGCACGCATTCCCGGCGCAATCTGGCCGCGGTCCCCAGCGAGGCCGAGTGCCGCCGCGGCGTTCACGGTGACGGCCGTCAGCGACTCGGCATGGCGCATGCCCAGTTGTGACACGCCCAGGGCCATCACGTACGGGAGACTGACGGTGGGGGAGGATCCGGGGTTGAAGTCGGTAGCGAGGGCGACGGCGGCCCCGGCTTCCCAAAGGGCCCGGGCAGGCGCCTGCCCTTTCTTGCCGAGGAAGGTCATGGTGGCCGGCAGAAGGACGGCCACGGTGTCGCTCCGGGCCAGCGCCTGGATTCCGGCCGGGGAAATGGCGGCGAGATGGTCTGCGGACTGTGCCCCAAGCGTCGCCGCCAGCTCAGCACCCCCCGCCCCCTGCAACTCGTCCGCGTGCATGGTCAGCGCGAGACCCGCTCCGCGCGCGGCTTCGAGAATCTTCCGGCTCGCCGCCACGGTGAACACGCCGGGCTCACAGAACACATCGCAGCGCGCAGCCAGTCGTTCGCGGACCACGGCGGGAATCATGTCGTTGCACAGCGCCGCGATATAGGCGTCTGGTTGCGCCCGATGCTCCGGCGGCACTTCATGGGCGCCGAGGAAGGTGGCGACGACGTCAGGGCTGCCGTTCTGCTTCAGACGGCCGATGACCCGAAGCTGCTTCAGCTCACTTTCGAGCTCGAGCCCGTAGCCCGACTTGATTTCGACGGTGGTCGCGCCGTGCGCGCGAAGGGCATCGAGCCGCGCGCGCGCCAGATGGTATAGATCATCCTCCGTGCGGCCGCGCACATCGCGGACCGACTGCAGGATGCCTCCGCCGTCGGCGGCAATGGCCTGGTAGGTCTCGCCGAGAGCCCGGCGCTGATGATCGTCGAGTCTGGGCGCACCGAAGACGCCGTGCGTGTGCGCGTCCACGAACCCGGGATAGAGAACGCCCCGGACTTCCTCACGGGCCGCTTTGGGATGGAGAGCGGAGAGTTCGGCATACGACCCGACGGCGGCGATCGTGCCGCCCTCGAGAAGGACTGCGGCTCCGGGAAGCACTTCAACGGCTCCGGCCTCGTCCCGACGCCGGGCTCGCGCCGGCCCCCGGCAGGTAGCGACCGCTCGGGCCCCGACGAGAAGGGTGCTCAGTCGCGCGCCTCGCGCATCGGCAGCCGCACGTGCTCGCGGTCGGCGGTCGCGACGGCCTCAGGGTAGCCGGCCTCGGCGTGTCGCGCGACACCGATGCCGGGGTCGTTCGTGAGCACCCGTTCGAGCCGCCGCGCCGCGGCGGGCGTGCCGTCGGCGACGATGACCTGGCCGGCGTGGAGTGAGTTCCCGATGCCGACGCCACCGCCATGATGGAATGAGACCCACGAAGCGCCCGACGCCGTGTTGAGCAGGGCGTTGAGGATCGCCCAGTCGGCGATGGCATCCGACCCGTCGCGCATCGCCTCGGTCTCCCGGAAGGGGGACGCAACTGAGCCAGTGTCGAGATGATCACGGCCGATCACGATCGGCGCCGACAGCTCGCCCTTGGCGACGAGGTCATTGAGCGCGACACCGAACCGTGCGCGCTCTCCCTGCCCCAGCCAGCAGATCCGTGCGGGAAGACCCTGGAACGCGACGCGCTCGCGGGCGAGCGTGATCCAGCGGCGGAGGTGCTCCTCCTTGGGGAACAACTCGAGCACCAGCTCGTCGGTGCGGGCGAGGTCCTTGGGGTCCCCGGACAGCGCCACCCACCGGAATGGACCTTTGCCCTCGCAGAAGAGGGGACGGATGTACTCGGGCACAAAGCCGGGGATATCGAACGCGTTCGCGAGCCCGGCATCCTTCGCGACGGTCCGGATGTTGTTGCCGTAATCGAAGGCGACCGCGCCCTGTGCCTTGAGGGCGAGCATGGCCTCCACATGTGTGACGATGGAAGCCGTCGAGGCGCGGACATAGGCGGCAGAATCCCTGGTACGCAGAGCCCGTGCGTCAGCCAGGGACATGCCTGCGGGCACATACCCGTTCAGCGTGTCATGGGCGGAGGTCTGGTCGGTCAGCACGTCGACCGTCACCCGGCGGCGCGCGATTTCCGGGAGCGCGTCGGCGCAGTTGGCGGTGAGCCCGACGGACAGCGCTTCCCGCGCGGCTCTCGCATCAGCACACCAGGTGAGCGCCTGGTCCAATGAATCGGTCGCCTTGTCCAGGTAGCGGGTGTCGAGACGTCGCTGCACACGAGAAGGATCGACTTCGATCGCGAGACACACGCCGCCATTCATGGTGGCGGCCAGAGGCTGGGCCCCGCCCATCCCGCCGAGCCCGCCGGTGACGACGAGGCGTCCGGCCAGGGAACCACCGAAATCGCGCCGCGCGACCGCGCCGAAGGTTTCGTACGTGCCCTGCAGAATCCCCTGGGTGCCGATGTAGATCCAGGACCCGGCCGTCATCTGGCCGTACATGGTGAGGCCCCGCCGCTCGAGATCGCGGAAGACGTCCCACGTGGCCCAGCGGCCCACGAGGTTCGCATTGGCGATGAGCACGCGCGGCGCATCGGGATGCGTCCGGAAGACGCCCACGGGCCTTCCCGATTGCACGAGCAGGGTCTCGTCGTCCGCGAGCGTCGTGAGCGTGCGGCAGATGGCATCGAACGATGCCCAATCCCGCGCCGCGCGCCCCGTGCCGCCGTACACCACCAGATCGTCGGGCCGCTCGGCAACCTCGGGGTCGAGGTTGTTCATCAGCATGCGGAGGGCCGCTTCCTGCACCCAGCCGCGGCAGGTTTTGGTGGTCCCGCGCGGAGCCCGGACGGGACGGGCGCCCTTCAAGCGGCCTCGCCGGGGTCGAAGGCGCCGGCGCGGATCTTCTCCGTCACGAGCTCGATGTCCGCCTGGAAGGGCCGGTCGCCCTCGAGGGGCGGCACGAGCTTCCGGATCGCTGCATACGCGCGGGCGACACCATTCCCCGGCGTTAGAGGCTTCAGGAACTCGAGTCCTTCCGCGCCCGCCAAGAGCTCGATCGCGGTCACGCGCTCGGCATCGGCCAGAATCCGTCCGGCCTTCCATGCAGCACTCATCCCCATCGGCACGATGTCTTCCTGATTCGCTTCCGTCGGGATCGTCTGAATCGAGGCCGGCGTCGCGAGCACGCGCGCGTCGGCGACCAATGCCGCGGCGACGATCTGCGGCGTCATGAACCCCGACTCGACCCCGGCGTTCTTCGCCAGGAAGGGCGGCAGTCCCCAGGAGAGATCGGGATTGACGACCCGCTCGAGCCGCCGCTCCGAAAGGTTGGCGAGCGTGACGAGCGCGATCCCCAGTACATCGAGCGCAAATGCGATCGGCTGGCCATGGAAGTTGCCGCCCGACAGGATTTCGTCACCGAACACCAGCGGATTGTCCGTCGCGGAATTCAGCTCCGTGGTGACGATCCGCTCCGCCATCGCGATCCCCTCCCCCACGGCTCCCAGAACCTGAGGGGAGCAGCGGATGGAGTAGGCGTCCTGCACGCGGGGGTCATGCTTGCGATGAGATTCGCGGATGGCGCTGTCAGCCAGGAGCTGGCGCAGCAGCGCCGCCGACCTGCTTTGCCATGGATGCGGACGCGCGTCATGAATCCGGGGGTCAAAGGCCACGGGCGTGCCACGCGCGGCCTCGAGACTCATGGCGCCCGCGGCGTGCGCGGTCCGCCACAGCGTCCACGCGTCGTGGATCAAGAGAGCCGCAAGTCCCGTCTGAGCCTGGGTCCCATTGATGAACGCGAGACCCTCTTTCGCCTGGAGCACCACCGGCGTGAGTCCGGCCGCGCGGACCTTCACGCCGTCCTCTCCTTCGCCCATCAGTGCGAGTGCGAGATGCGACAGGGGCGCCAAGTCGCCTGACGCGCCAACTGACCCCTGCGAGGGAATCGACGGATGGATCGCGCGGTTCAGCAGCTCGATCAGGAGCAGAGGCAACTCGGCCCGCGCGCCACTCGTGCCCATCAGCAGCACGTTCGCACGGAGGAGCATCATCGCCCGCACTGCTTCGACCGGCAGCGGATCACCCACCCCGGACGCGTGACTCCGGATGAGGTTCTTCTGCAGGTCCTGGAGCTTGTCGGGCGGAATGCGGACGTTCGCGAGCTTCCCGAAGCCGGTATTCACGCCGTACATCGTGTCACCGCGGGCGATGGCGGATTCCACGGCGACACGGGAGGCACGAACGCGGTCCAAGGCGACGGGAGATGCGGATACCGGTGCTCGATGACGGGCGACGGCTACCACGTCGGCCAAGGAGAGGGACCGACCGTCCAGGGCGATGGTCATAGTGGACAGAAGCTACCTACTAGACGCACAGACGGAAATGCTAGACGCACAGACGGAAATGCTAGACGCACAGACGGAAATGCTAGACGCACAGACGCACAGATGGGGTGCAGGGCACAAGGGGCCAGGAGAGACTCTCCTGACCCCTTGTGAATCCCATCTGCGCGTCTGTGCGTCTGTGCGTCTGTGCGTCT
>Ga0126371_10000951_pt1 | contig 24119 bp, 26 predicted proteins | sample PanSoiMetaPlot_4_FD_110145 | JGI IMG/M metagenome (GOLD analysis project Ga0126371, IMG submission 110145) | Tropical forest soil microbial communities from Panama - MetaG Plot_4 | ecosystem: Environmental > Terrestrial > Soil > Tropical forest > Bulk soil | place: Panama | collected 2016-02-17 | reverse complement strand
GTCGGCAAGCGCCTCAAACGGCTCGTCGCCGATGATGACGTTGTGCGCGGTTGTGATGCCCGCACGCAGGGCGATATCCGCGGCGCGCGTGTCTGCTGCGCGCCGTGCCTCCGTTGACAGCGCGGCGACAATCCCATTCTGGGCCGCATAGTTGGCGGCTGCCCGCAGCCCGCCGGTCGGCGAGCCGCTCTCATCCCGCTCGACGCCATCCATTCCGTCGATCGCGAGCAACGCAAACGCCGCGCTGTTCGCCACAGACGAGTGGCCGTCCACGCGGGTGAGCACCACGGGAACGTCTCCCGAGACGCGATCGAGCTCGATCCGCGTTGGAGGACGCGCTTCTGCGATGGCCGCCTCTTCGTAGTTGCCCGCATAGATCGGATCGCGTGATGACCCCTGGGCACGACAGAGCGCCTCCGTGCGCTTCACCATCGCAGCGACGTTTGAGCAGTCGCGCATGTCGTGATCGCCGGCAAGCAACCCGGTATCGGTCAAGTGTACGTGGCAGTCGTGGAATCCGGGCACGATTGCGACGCCGTTGCAATCGACGACTTGCGTGTCCGACGGCAAGCCGACCGGCACCTCAGGGAGGAGCCGCTCGACGACGCCGCCCGCGCACACAATCCCCGCAGCGTGGGGCGCCGATGGGTCCAGCGTGGTGACCCGCGCGTTGACGTAAGCGGTTCTCATGTCGCCTCGCGCCCGGCCAATGATCGAACGTCGCGGTTAGCGACGGACCTTCGAGCGGGCGCCGTTGGAGCGAACCGGGAGCGCTTCGAACTCGGCCAGCTTGGATTCGAGTTTCGCGTTGGCGGCTCGTAACTGATCGACGTCGTCACGCAGCCTACGCAGCTCATCGGCCGGCTCTTTGCCGGCGCGGATCTTCTGTGCCGCTTCCATCGCCATGACCCGTAGGCGTCCTTCGACGTCGAGGTTCGCGAGTCGATCCAGCTCGGGTAGCGCGTCGATCGCGTTCATCTTGCCAAGGGCATCGACTGCGGCCACGCGCACGCGCAGCAACGGATCGTTCAGGAGTCCGACGAGCGCATCGATGACGTTGTTGCGGCGCTCGCCGACGCGCGCGAGCGCTTGGACCGCTGCGCGCCGCGCAGGCGTCGTCCGGCCGTACGCGGTCCATTCGAGCAGAATCGGAATCGCGCGCTCGTCGCCGAGCCAGCCGAGGCCCGCCATCGCGCCGGCGCGTACTACATCGTTGAACGAATCCTTTTGCAGCGACTTACGCAGCAGGTCGAACGCGCGCGAAGACTTCGTCTTGCCGATCGACGTCGCTGCCGCTGCCTCGACGAAATACGAGCGGTCCGACTTGGCGAGCGGCTCGAGGGCAGCGCACGCGATCTCATCGCGGAATTCACCGAGCGCCTCGGCGACGGCGCGCCGTGCCTTTGGATGCTCGACCTTAACGGCGCCGATCAGCGCGTCATGCGCGTCGTCGGTGCGCATCACGCCGAGCGCCTTGGCCGCTTCGGCCTGCACGCCCCAGAATTTATCGCGTTTGAGCGCGGCGGTGAGTCCTTCGATCGCTTCGCTCGACGTGTTGCCCGCGAGTGCGCGAGCGGCGAACACCCGCGCGCCCACGTCGCGGTGCGATGCGAGCTGACGTAGCAGCATCTCGGTGGGCACGTCGAGCTTGACGGTCTTAAGGACGTCGGCACGCGGATCGAAGACGAACGTCTCCGGCCGCGCCGGCAGTGGGACGCGGAACGAGTGCTCGCGCTTGTCGATGACGACCGGCAGCCGGTGCGCTTTGCCGCGTGCTAGTCCAAATTCGAGCGTCACCGGCAGCGAGAACACGCTGGTGTTCTCGTGCTCGGTTTGCGTTTGACGGATGTCGACAACCGCGCTCTTCGAATCGGCATCCCAGCGATACGCGACGGTGAATTCCGGATGACCCGCGCCGTACACCCACTGGTCGAAGAACTGTGCGAAGTTCCGCCCGCTGACGCGTTCGATCGCACGCGCGAAGTCGACCGTTTCGACGCTGCCCTGCGCGTTCGTGCTCACGTAGTCGTTGATCGCGCGCCACCAGAGGTCGTCGCCGAGCTGCGCGCGCAGCATATGCAGAACGCAGCTGCCCTTCTCGTAGAGGTGACGGTCGAACAGATCGACCGGCTCTGCGTACACGTTGGTCACGATGGGGCGGCGATAATGTTCTGCGTCTTCCTTTAGATAGAGGTCTTGGTTGACGATGCGCTGGTAGCCGAACTCGTCCTCGCCCAGGTCGTGCTCCTTGAACAGGGCGTCGAAGTAGGTCGCAAAGCTCTCGTTGAGCCACGCGTGGGACCAGTCCTTACACGTGAGCAGGTCGCCGAACCATTGATGAGCGAGCTCATGCGCGACGAGATCATCGCTCGAGAAATCGAGCGCCGCGCGCGCGTCGTGCAAGGTGGCATCCGTCTGCGTCGTGCACGTCGTGTTCTCCATGCCGCCGAACACGAAATCGCGCACCGCGATCTGCGCGTACTTCGCGTAAGGATATTTCACGCCGATGCTGTCGCCGAAGAACTTGACCATTTTCGGCGTTTTGCCGAACGAGCGCTTGCCTTCAGTCTCGCGACCCGGTTCGACGTACCACGATACCGGTACGCCGCCGGCCATGTCCGTGCGGCCGACGAACTCGCCGGCAACCACGCTCACCAAATAGGTGACGTGCGGTACGTCCATCTTCCAGTGAAACGTCTTGGTCTTCTTCGCCGCATCGCTAATCGTCGACACCAACTGCCCGTTGCTGAGCACGAAAAAATTCGCCGGCACGGTCGCGACGACTTCGGTCGTCGCCTTCGCATTCGGATGATCGATGCAAGGAAACCAGTAGTGGGCGTCGGCGTCTTGGCCTTGGGTCCACACCTGGTAGGGTTTGTCGGGATAGCCTTTGTCCGGTGCGATGAAGTAGATGCCTTGCTGCGGCCGGCGCACCTCGTAGTCGACCGTCACGGTCGCAGACTTGCCTGTCGCAACGCGCGGCAGCTCAATACGCAGCGTCTGACCTACCAATTCGTGCGTTAAGGACTTGCCGAATCCGCGAACGGCCTTGATGGTCATGTGGCCGGCCTGCAGCTCGAGCGCGTGCAACGGGCCGCCCACCGCCGTGAACGTCGTCGCACATCGGCCCGTCAAGATCTTGCGCTTGAAGTCGAACCCGAGCGTCAGCGCGATGTGGTCGACGCGCGCGAGCCGGTCGGGCGCATAGTGCGGGCGGCTTGCCGGCAGCGCGAACGGCCGGCGTGTGATATGCGTCGGCTCGTCGGCAATGCTGTGATACGCGCGGCCCATCTAGCGCGCCGCCGCCGCTTCTTTGCGCTCGGCGGTCACGGTTTGCGTCACCTTGGGCGGAGCGAACTCGAAGTGGTCGTGCTCGGCGACATAATACCCGAGTCCTTGGGTCGCCGTGCGCAGCTCGGTGAGGTAACGCGGCAGCTCCGCTTGCGGGATCAGCGCCTTTACTGTATCCCAGCCGCTGCGTTCGTCGCTTGCGCCGTAATTGAGGATCTGACCACGATGACCGGACACCTGCTGCAAGACGACGCTTGTGAAGTGCGTCGGCACCGTGATCTCGGCGCGCAGGATGGGCTCAAGCAGCGCGGGATTGCATTTGGGCAGGCCCTCGCGCATCGCGAGCGCGGCAGCCATCCGGAAGGATGCTTCGTTCGAGTCGACCGTGTGATACGAGCCGTCGAAGAGCGTCACGCAGACGTCGACGACCGGGAAGCCCGCGATGGGTCCCTTTTCAAGCGCCTCACGCACGCCTTTCTCGACGCCCGGAAAGAACTGTTTGGGGACGACGCCGCCGACGATGCGCTCGTCGAACTTGAATCCGGTGCCGCGCGATTGCGGTTGGATCTCGATATGGACGTCGCCGAACATCCCGTGGCCGCCGGTCTGGTGTTTATAGCGTCCCTGCTGCTGCGTCTTGTTGTTGATCGTTTCGCGATACGGCACCGCCGGAAGATGCGTGTCAAGCTTGACGTTGTATTTGCGTTGCAGCCGCTCGACCGTGACGCCCAAGTGCATCTCACCATGGCCGCGCAGCACGAGCTCATCGGTGAAGGGTGCGCGCTCTGCGACGACCGTCGGATCTTCTTCCTTCATCCGCACCAACAGCTGAGAGAGCTTCGCCTCGTCAGCGCGATCGTGCGGCCGTATCGCGAGGGAGAACGCAGGTTTTGCGTTCGTCGGGCGCGGCATGGTCGTCTTGCCGTTCCCGACCGTAAGCGTGTCGCCTGTGTGCGTCCCCTCAAGCCGCGAGATCGCCACGATGCTTCCCGGACCCGCGCTCGTGACCGCGCTTTGGTTCTTGCCTTGCAGCACGAACAATCCGCCTGGACGCTCTTTCGTGTCGGGGTGCGCGGGGCTCGTGAGCTGCGAATCGCCGGTGACGGTGCCCGCGAAGATGCGCGTCACGGAGATCTTGCCGCTCTGCGGGTGTACGAACGTCTTGCAGACCTGCGCGACGAGTGGCCCCGCCGGATTCGGCTCGATCGGTTTGCCTTGGTCGTCGACGCGCGGGGTGATGAGCGCATCAGGAAACTGGCGCAGCATCACGTCGAGCAGCTGAGGCACGCCCCAGGCTCGGATGCCGGCGGCGACGAGCACGGGGATGATCTTGTCAGCGCTCACATCGGCGACGAGATCGCGCTCGACCTCATCGAGCGGCGGTTCCTGACCCTCGAGAATCTCTTCCATTAGATGGTCGTCGAAGTCGGCCAACGCCTCGAGCAGCTCTTCGTGCGTCTTGTCGGCGATGTGTTCGGGCAATGTCGCGGCGCTAGTCGCGCCGTTGTCGCCGTATGCGAATGCTTTCATCGACACGACATCGACAAAGCCGCTAAAATTCTCACCTTGACCGATGGGCAAATGTTCTGCGACGACGTGGTTGCCGAATCGCTGGCGCAACTGCGCATAGGTCGCGGGAAAATCTGCGCCGGGGCGATCGAGACGATTGATGACGAAACAATGCGGCATCTTGCGCGCTTCGAGGTGGTCGATCAGGATCTCGACCTGCGGGATGCGAGCGGGATCCGCCTCGACGACGACGACCGCCGCATCTGCGCCGAGCAGCGCAAATTTCGTCTCCTCAAAAAAATCAACAGCGCCCGGACAATCGATGATATTGATCCGGACGCCGTCGGTCTGTAGATGCGCGAAGCTTGGCGTGACCGACATTTGATGCGCGTGCGACTCGGGATCATGGTCGGTGGTGCTGGTCCCGTCAGTCACCAAGCCTTTGCGCGGAATCGCGCTGCTGTGGGCCAGCAAAGCCTCGATGAGTGTCGTCTTGCCGCTGTGATGCGGCCCGACAAAGGCCACGTTTCTAATGCCTGCGGCAGCAGGTGTCGCCATTCGATATCACCCCCCGACTTGATGAAACGCGATGGAGCGGCCGAGTTCATTTCGACCGTGTGCGGCGCTTTTACAGCACGTCGTTTCGGACGAACGCGGTTCGACGCCGGCCCGTGCAGCCCTTGCCGTCAGCGCTTCGAGTATAGCTCGCCTTGTTCTTCGAATAGCCGCATGATGCGTTCTACATCGCATTGTTGCTCGGCGAGCGTCTGTGGATCCCACTCACTGCGTGGCGCGTTGAAGAAGTCGCCGCCGTATACGTGAATCGCTCCGGTGAGCCGGGGGATGGGGTTCGTCACCGAGTGGATGATGTCGTGGCCAAGCGGATATGCGTCGCCCGTGCTCAGCGACTTCGCACTTGCCGCCTCGACCACACCGCTCGGGCTGTCCGCCACGCGCCGCCAGAATATGTTGTCTTCACGGCCGGAGTAAATGCCGATGACCGCCCACATCTGATGGTTGTGCGGATAGATCGTCATGCGCGGGGCCCAGACGATATTCAGCACGGTGAGATTCGGCGACTGAAAGATCTTCTGGATGCCGGCTTTCGGTTCGCCTAATGCTTTGACGACCGCCGCGGGCTCCGACACCGCTCTCGCCACGACTTCGCGCACCGATTTGTAGGAGGAATCCTGTTCGACGGCCGCCCGGCAGTCTGCCACAAATTGATCGAGGTCGAACATCTTCTGAAGCCTCCTCGACTAACAGGGACGAGACGCTTCGCCGCCGGTCCAGCCGGCCCTTGGCCGCGGTGCTTGGGAGAGGCCGTGCACATGCGAGCGCGAACAAAGGATGCGATGCTTGCGACCGCAACGCTGCGCGTCAACGAAACCTTCTTCTCGCTGCAGGGCGAGGGGTCTGCGATCGGCACGCCCGCATTCTTCATCCGTCTCGACGGTTGCCCGCTGCGCTGTTCGTGGTGCGACACGCCCTACGCGTTGGAGGGAAACGCGGGAACGGAAATCGCCGCGGATGCGCTCGCCGCGCTCGGCGCGGCGGCCAATGCGGTGATCATCACCGGCGGAGAACCGCTAGCGCAAGATATCGCGCCGCTCGTCGCAGCGCTGCGCAGCAAACACATCACGGTCGAGACCAGCGGCACGATCTTCGCGGATCTGCCGGCGGTCTCGCTGTTCTCGATCAGTCCGAAGGTCGGTTCGTCGGGTTACCGGCCGAAGTTCGTCACGTTGCGCAAGTTCTGCGCGTCGGCCGCGGGCCGTATGCAGTTGAAGTTCGTCGTCGCTGGCGACCGTGATTATGAAGAAGCGCTCGCCTGCGTGCGCGAGATCTCAGCTGAGTTGCCCGCCGACACGCCGATCGTTCTACAGCCCGAGAGTGCGAGCGCCGGCGTCGGTGAGCGCTACGTCGCGACGCTGCGCGCGCTGAGCGAGAAGGCGATCGGCGATAGACGCTGGGCGGGCTTCTCGTTGCGCGTGCTACCGCAGCTGCATTACCTCTTGTGGGGCGGCGAGCCGGGACGATGATCTCGATCACGACGGTCTGCCACTTCGACGCGGCGCATCACCTCGATCTGCCCTACGAGTCGCCGTGCAATCGCGCGCACGGTCATCGCTATGAGGTCGAAATCGTCGCCTCGGCGGATAAGCTCGAGCATGGTATGGTCGTGGATTTCAACATCATCAAACGCGTCGTCGAAGAGTTCGATCACCGCGATCTCAATACGCTTGCAGATTTCGCCGACGCCCAACCGACCGCGGAGAACATCGCGATCGTGCTCGCTCGCAAACTGCAGGGCGCGGTCGGTTCGCGCGTGAGCATCGATCAGCTGACCGTGCGCGAGTCGGCGCAAACCGCGGCGCACTGGAGGCGCTAAACTCCCAGAGGTCCAACGCCTCGAGCGTGGGCGCTGGCGTTGTTCCACCCGACGACTGGGGTACGAAGGCGGCTCAGTGGGCCGAGCATCAAGAACCTTCGTGGGCTCCGATCTATGCTTCGCTTTTCGAGCGCGCGGGGCTGAGCAGCGGCGCCCGCGTGTTGGACGTCGGCTGCGGAGCCGGCGGTGCGCTGTTGGTCGCTCGGGGTTTGGGCGCGCACGTGTCGGGCGTCGATGTCGCGCAGGGAATGATCGATGTCGCAAGCTCGAGGTTGCCGGGTGCGCCGATCAAGCTTGGCGACATGTCGGCGCTGCCATTCGAGGACCAGTCGTTTGATCTGGTCACCGGATTCAACTCATTTCAATTCGCGGCTGATGCAACTGCGGCGCTTCACGAGGCGCGGCGCGTCTGCAAAAACGGAGGAACTGTCGCAACGCTTCTGTGGGGTCCCAAAGAGAATTGCGACCTCATCCTCGCGCTCGGGCCGATCTTCACCGAATTTCTGCCGCCGCCACCTGAAGGACCGGACTTTTCGGCGCCCGGCGTGATGAAGGCGACAATGAGTGCCGCGGGCCTCACGCCCACGCGAAGCGGCGTTCTTGAGATCGAACTTGCCTACCCGGATAAAGCTGCGGCGTGGCGCGCCATCTCGTCGTCGCTGCCGCTCGTGCGCGCGATCAGGCGCGCCGGCGAGCCAGCCGTGCACGAGCAGCTCGACAGATCATTGGAGCGCTTCACGCAACCCGACGGCCGGGTTGTGCTAAAGAATCAGCTGCGCTGGACCTTTGCGGAACGCTAACTCGGGCTGTACGTTCCGAAGTTCCAGCGATTCCCTTCGACATCTTCTGCGCCGAAATCGTGCGAACCGTAGTCGGTGTCGTGCGGCGCTTGCGTGATCTTCGCGCCCGCGCCCGCGGCACGCTGGTGCAGCGCGTCGACTGCGCTCGCGTCCGGCAACGCGACGTAGATGCCGGCAGTCGCCACACCCACTTCGCGCGGCGATCGAATGGGATAGCCGTCTTCTCGGCTCTGTCCGAGCATGATCATGTTCCCGGCGATGATCACTTCCGCATGCTCGACCGAACCGTCCGATGATTCATACACGACGTGCGTGCTCGCGTCAAACGCTCTTTGGAGCCACTCGATCGCGGCGCGCGCGTTGATATACCGCAATGCAGGGAAGATCGTCTGCCCAGCGACGGTCGTTTGGAATTCCATGGGCTTACTCCCCGGGGTTGAGGCTTTCGATGCTTTCTTCGGGCTCGGGCCGTTGAGGTTCGGTTGAAACATCGAGGCGGCCGGCGGCGATCTCCGAAAACGCGGTGCTCACCGCCTTTTCCGGATTGGAGTCTTCAACCATCGCTTCGGCGCCGTTCACCAACTGCTGCGCGCGCACGCGCGCGGTGTTGACGAGCAGATACTTGTTCGGGATCTCGCTGACAAGCCGGTCGATATTGCCGAATGACGCGGCCTTCTTTTCAGTGCCTTCCATGAGGCACGATTATACCAAGACGAAGCGCACACGGCAAGGAGGCGTGCGCGACGCGACCCGGCGAAAGCCGCATTTCTATGAGGTTTGCGACGACAGCCGCGCTCTGCGCGGCCCTTTTCATTCTCGGACCCGCACCCGCTCCCGCCGAGCGTCACATCAAGCCGCCGCCGATCACGGTTTCGGTCGACTATCCGGGTCAGGTCGTGTCCATCGGCTCGATCGATCGCACGCCAGTTGGCGCTGACATCACCGTCATCGGATACTTCTCGCATAAGTCACCCGAGACGGACGGCGACCTGCAGGTGTTCCTCATCGATCACCGAGGAAGTTACATGGTCGTCGAAGCGCCGCGCATCTTCCGCGATATGAAGCGCCACATCCGCGGCCTGAGGCTCCATCGCGACGAGCTGGTCATCGCGCGGGGCACGCTGACGCGGCAGTTCGACAAGCCGACGACGAATTATCCAGCGGGATGGATGGAGATCAACCCCGTCACCTCGATCGAGCGTTACGAAGGTCCGGAGCCCGCCGATCTTCACTACGTCCAGGTCACGCATAGTTTGTTCGGGCACACGCGCGTGGTGGATCGCTGATGGATGTCGTCGCCGTTCTTGGCGAACGCCTCTACCATGCTGCCGGCAGCGAATGCCATCGTAAGTTGACGGAAGAGTCCGGCGACCGCGTGATGACCATCACCGCCGCGATGGCGCACGAAGTCGGCATGGAGCCGTGCGGTGTGTGCATGAGCGGTTACGAAGAGAAGCGCGCTACCTCGTAGCGCAGACAAACGTCCGCTTCAACGTCACGAGCTCGCCGCGTCATTCCATGAACGGGGCAAGCGCGGCGCGCAACCGATCGGGTATCGGCTTTGCTTTCCAGTCCTTTCGATCGACGCAGACGAGCACGATCTCGCAATCCGCGACGCGCGCGCCGTCTTGGCGGTCGATGGTGAACTCGAGCGCGATCGACTTTTCCCCGACGCGCGACACGCGTGCGCAGACGTGCATGGTGTCGCCGAGGCGCGCGGGCGCGCGGAATTCACACGAGTACTTCACGCGCGGCAGCCAAATGTCGAAGCGATCGAATACGATCCCATACGGCACGCCGGCTGCGCGGAACAGCTCCTCCTCAGCGATCTCGAAAAAGCGTACGAACGCGCCGAAGTACACCACGCCGGCCGCATCGACATCGCTCCAACGCACCGGCTCGTCGATGTGAAAACGCACTAGAGGCCGCGCGGTCTGACGATCATATTGGTCGCCGTCACTCGGGCGCAGACGGTGCCATCCTCGCGCTCGACCGTCGCCTCTCCGACCATGAGCGTCTTGCCCCGATGAGTGATCAGCGCGCGGGCAATGATCGGACCCGACGTGATCGTGCGCAGAAAGCGGATGTGCAAGTCGGTGGTGACGACATCGGCGCCTTCGGGCATCAGCGACGTGACCGCGACCGCCATGGCGGCGTCGGCGTAGGCGGCCTGGATGCCGCCTTGGACCGTGCCTTGGTATTGTGAGAATTCTTTCTTGTACGGAAAGCGCAGCACGGACTCGCCATCACCATAGCTGACGACTTCCATCTCGGTGGAATCGACGATCGGGTTGTCGGTGAAGAGCCGGCGGAACCGCTCGGGAATCGTCGCCAGGTCGACGCCGCGTACCGGCACTAGCGGCGCGTTCCCGCGTGCGCATGCGTGCGAGCAGGCTCGAACCTGGCCGTGAAATGTCGCAAGGGCGGCGCCTGCCAGACCAAGTCGAGTCCGAAGACCTTCTCGCGCCGAGCATAGACGTCGGTCATCACCTCGATGACGTAGTCGATGTGGCTTTGCGTGTACACGCGGCGTGGGATCGCCAAGCGCACGAGTTCCATCGGCGCAAGGCGCTCTTCGCCCGTCTGTGGGTCGGTTTTACCGAACATCACCGAGCCGATCTCGACCGCGCGGATGCCTCCCGCGAGATACAGCTCGGCCACCAGCGCCTGGCCCGGGAACTGCGTGCGCGGAATGTGCGGCAGCAGTGCCGCGGCATCGACGTAGATCGCGTGGCCGCCGGGCGGCTGCACGATCGGCACACCGACACCGGTGAGGTGCGTGCCGAGGTACGCGGTCGACACGATGCGATAGCGCAGGTAGTCGTGATCGAGCACCTCGCGCAGCCCAACGGCGATCGCCTCGAGGTCGCGGCCGGCAAGACCACCGTATGTCGGAAATCCCTCAGTGAGGATCAGGAGCGTTTCTTCTTGCTTGGCCAACGCATCATCGTTGGTCGCTAGGAATCCGCCGATGTTCGCGAGCCCGTCTTTCTTCGCCGACATCGTCGCGCCATCGGCGTACGAGAAAAGCTCGTGCGCGATCTGCGCGACGCTGCGTTCGGAATAACCCGCTTCGCGATCGCGGATGAACCAGCAGTTCTCCGCGAACCGGCACGCATCGATGTACAGCGGCAGACCGTGCGCGCGGCACACCGCGCTGACGCGCTTCACGTTGTCCATCGAGACCGGTTGCCCGCCGCCAGAATTGTTCGTGATGGTCAGCATGACGAGCGGGATGCGCGAAACGCCAACCCGTTCGATGAGCGCTTCAAGCGCCGCGACGTCCATGTCGCCCTTGAAGGGGTGGATAGTCGCCGGCTCGAGCGCCTGCGCGATCGGGATGTCGAGCGCTTCGGCGCCGGTCGCCTCGATGTTGGCGCGCGTCGTATCGAAATGCGTGTTGTTGGGGACGACGTCGCCGGGCTTGCACACGGTTGAGAAGAGGATGCGCTCGGCGGCGCGCCCTTGGTGCGTCGGCAGCACGTGCGTGAAGCCGAAGACCTCGCGCACGGTATCCGCGAAACGGTAGTAGGACTGCGCGCCGGCATACGATTCGTCGCCGCGCATCAGCGCTGACCATTGCTCCGCGCTCATCGCGCCGGTGCCGCTGTCGGTCAGCAGATCGATGATCACGTCGCGCGCAGGCAACAGGAATGGGTTGTAGCCGGCGGCTTCGAGCAGGCGCTCGCGCTGCGCGCGAGTCGTCATCTTGATCGGCTCGACGGTCTTGATGCGGAAGGGCTCGATGATCGTGCGGTACGTCATGAGCTCACTTCGCGCGCGAGAAACGCCCTTCTTCGAAATCGATGAGGTCGGTGCGCGACTTGACGCGCGGGTCGTTGTTCGCGATCCTGAGAAGATCTTCTTTATAGTGCTCCCAACCTGCGGGCGAGGATGGGTGCCACTGCTCGATGCGCTCGTTGTGCGCGGTCAGCTTGTCATCCGGGATGCGGCCTTGCACGAGGAGGCCGAGCACGTCGCCGTCGGCCGGCGAGACGCGCACCGCTTCCAAGAACTGGTCGGCGTCGCAGCCGAGCGTAGCGAAGAGCGCGCGATCCATCGGGCAATCGTAGATGTATTCGCCGAGATCGTCCGTCAATTTCGCGCGCGCTTTGTCGATCGTGCGCGGGAGCATAGCCACGCCGCCAAGTTTTTCTCGCGGACTGCGCGGGAAATTTTTGGTCAGATCCATTGCGCAGTCGTTCTTCGAGCTGGGCTGCGGCTCATGCACAGGAAACGAAGGCGATGCGATGGTAGTGTGCGGGCGTGATCGCCGACCTCGCCATCGCACTGCACACCTGTCCGAAATGCCGCGCGCCCGGCATGGAGCGGCGGCTGTATGCTTACCCTATCCTCGGATACAGCGAAAGCGAGTTCGCCTGCTTCATGTGCGGCCTGACCTTATGGCCGCACCACGGCGAGTCGCCGAAACAAAGCTACTTCCGCCGTTTGATGGACCGCTTCACCGCGTAGCTTTCCTCGCTTCGTAGACGATCGCGCTCATCGGCGATTCCGACTCCTCGCCGAACAGCGCTTCAAGCTTCGCGGCCACGCGCTCGACGACCGCATTCCCATCGCCGCCGCGCTGCTCGATCTCCGTGATCCACGGTCCGCCGCGCACGATGCCGGCCGCGATGTCGCGCGCCGGTAAGCTCGCACCCGAGAGCCGCACCGTCTGCAGCGTTACGTCGTCAAAGCCGGCGCTGCGCACGAGCTCCTCGATCGGCTCGCGATCAGCGAGGCCGAATGGTATGTCGTAGAAATGGGGCGGATCTTCGGGGAACGATGCGCGTATCTCATGGTCGGCCGCAGCGAATACCGGACAGAGCGTAATGCGGTCCCATACGTTGAACACGAGCTGGCCTCCGGGGCTTAGGACGCGGTGCGCTTCGCGCAGCGCTCGCGCGCGATCCGGGAAGAACATGCAACCGAACTGGCACACGATCGCGTCGAACCGGCCGTCGTCGAAGGGCAGCTCCGTCGCGTCGATCGCCTGCCAGCTGATGCGCTCGTCTCGATGCAGTTTTTCGCGCGCGATATCGATCATCGCCTGATTGAGGTCGCTTGCTGTGAGGCGATCGTCGGGGCCGAGCGCTTGCGCCAGCTTGCGCGTGACGATGCCGGTGCCGCACGCGAGCTCGAGCACGCGCATCTGAGGTTTGCGGCGCAATCGAGCGACGATGTCTGCAGCATACGGTTCGAAGATCAGCGGCACCAAGAAGCGATCGTAATTATCCGGGATCGAACCGGTGAATGCGCTGTAGATGTCGCCCATTGTCGGATGCGCCTTTCTTAGGAGCCGGTGCTTTGATGGTGGTCGAGGCCGCGTCGCCAGAACAGATATGCCGCCGCGAACCAGAGCGCGCCAACGAGCGGCGTGAGCCACCCCAGCAGCGGATTGACGGCGTATCCAAGCTGCCCGGACTTGTGCAGCACGGTTGCCGCCGGGAAATAATTGATGAACGCGAACGGAAACACGAACGAGAGCGTGAAGCGGACGACCCGGTTGTAGATGGACAGCGGGTAGCGAGTGAAGTCGGTTTCCAGCGACATCACGACCCAGCGCAGCGTGTCGAGGCGCACCACCCAAAATGCGAGCGTTGCGACCGCGAGCTGAATCGCGAAGTCGATAAAGGCGCCGCCGACCATCGCCCCGAGCAGCAGACCCGCGACTGCAAACGTCCACTGCAGGTGCACGATGCCTTGCACGATCGCGAAGAAGATCAGCGCGACGATCAGCTCGTCCGGCCAGATCTGTCCGGGCTGCGAGATCACTTGGAAGAGCGGGTCGAGCGGGCGCACCATGAAGCGGTCGAAGCGCCCTTCGCGGATGTGCCACGGCACGTCGCCGATCGTGAAGAACAGCGTGCCGTTGAGCGACGAGGCGAGCCAGTAGAGCGCGTACAGAAAGACGACTTGCTCCCACGTCCAGCCGTTCATGATCGGGAAGCGGTTCATCGTCAGCCAGATCGTCAGGATCGCCGAGCCATGCAGCACGAGCGTGAAGACCAGCCAGACGAAGAAATTGGCGCGGTATTCCGCCAGCGTCAGGAAGTTAAGTCGCCAGAATTCCGCATAGGTGCGCCAGTACGGTGCGAGACTAGCCACCCTGCACCACCACGCGACGCTCACCGACGCGCCACAACGCGAGCGCGCCGGCGCCGAAGACCACGACCCACACCGCCTGCAACGCAAGCGTCGACAGCAACTCCGGTCCTTGATACTTACCGAGATAGATCGACAGCGGCGCGTTGTAGATCGCCGCGAAGGGCGATGCTTGCGCGATCGCCGTCACCTCAGAGGGGAAGAACTGCAGCGGCACCACCGCGCCCGCGAGCAGCGACGTGATGAACTGCACCATGAGCTGGAAACCGAAGATCTCCATCGTCCAAAAAGTGATCGTCGCCATGAGCAGGTCGAGGAAGAAATTGACGAGGAAGCCGAGCGCGACGCTGAGGACGAAGGCGAGCGCAAGCAGTGGCGACGGAGGCAAGACCAGATGCGTGCCGGTCAATGCGAGCAAGCCGACGGCGATCGGCAGGGCGATCGCGATCTGCGCAAGCGCGAAGCCGGCTTGGCCCAGGGTATCGGCGAAGACGTAAAGCGGCACGCTGATCGGGCGCATCAAATCGATAGCGATGTTGCCCTCGCGGATCTTCTCGCGTACGACGTACGGGCCATTCGCGTTGTAGATCAGCCCGACCAGAAGCGCCAGCACCGAATACGTGATGATGTCGTTGAACGAGAAACCCTGCGTCGGGCCGTTATTCGCGTAGAGCGCGCTCCACAGCGCGTAATAAAGGTAGACGCGCAACGCGACCGAGCCGATGTGCGTGAAGACCTCTTCGCGATAGGTCGCCTCTCGCGAGAACGCGCGCTTCGCGAATTCCGTGTATGCGCCCCAGTTGATCAGGGCTGAACGCGTCCCTTTTGGAACTTGATCTGCGTGACTGGGCTGACGAAGCGAAGCACGGAGCTCATCGGCGCCGTACCTTCGTACGGAGCGCCGCCGATCACCCAGATCTGATTGCCGAGCGCCGCCACAGCCATGCCATGGCGCGGACTTGGCATCCACGGACCGCTGATCCAGCCGGTGCCGGTGTTCATCGAGATCTCTGTCGTCTGAGTGACCGTGCGTCGTAGATCGCCTTCAAACGTGATCGCTGCCGTTTGATCCTGCCCAGAGCCTGCGAGATTCTCACCGCCGATCGCCATGATCCGGCCGTTCACCGCGGCTAGACCGAAGTCGCTGCGGCCGACGTGCATGTTGCTGCACGCGCCCCAGCGATCGCGCGCGGGGTCGTACACATCGCACGCGCGCAGGCTGACTTGATCGCGGTCTCGTCCGCCGACGACGTAGATCTTGTTATTGATCACGACCGACGCGGCCAAGAAGCGCGCGTCGCCCAGCACGTATTCTTCAGTGCGCCAGGTGTTGGTCGCAGGATCGAAGATGAACATGCTCGTCTCGTCGTTGCCGTGCGAGGACTGGCCGCCGAGCACATAGAGCTTGCCGTTGACCGCCTGCATCATCGGGCTATAACGCGGGAATGGCAACGAGGGCAACTCGGTCCACGCATCTTCGATCGGGTCGTAGCGCCAGAACTTGTTGGTCACGAGATTTTCGATGCGCCCGCCCGCGACATAGAGATAGCCGCCAAGTCCTGCCGCGGCAGCGTGATCGACGGTTTCCGGAATCGTCGACGCGAGCCGCCACTCGCCGGGATGCGACACGATCGGACCGGCGACTCCCGGATTGGCTTGCGCCGATGGAAATGTCGGCTCGAGCACGAGCAGCGTCGCCATCTGCTCGTCGTGCGGACCGAAGCCGCCGACCAGGTAGATGCGCCCGTCCATCACCGCGACTGCGGCGTCTTGCCGTGCTGACGGCAAATCGGGTCCGTGCACCCAAACGCCCTTATTGAGATCGACGACGACACCGGTGTCAGAACCGACTTCGGCGGCGCCCGAGGCAGGCAGCGCTGCAGCGAGCGCGAGCCCGACCGCGAGCAGACTTCCCCGGATTAGCAGGGCGCGAATCATGAAACGGTCTCCACATCGGCGGATACGAGCAGACCGTCGCCGACGGCAGACGGAATGCCGGTATCGCCGAAACCATGCTGGTAGATGTCACGGATGATCGATTCGAGCGGCGGCTCGGCGATCGTCACGTCTTTGAGTTCGTAGTGGTGAGCCAGCTGTACGACGAGCTCGTCGGCGCGCACCGCGTCGCGGTCGAACTCGATCACGATGCGCGGCCCCTCGCGTTCGACGACCTTGGCGCCGGGAACGGTGATGCTCACGTCGTCGCAGCTCTCGCAGTTGAGATCGGCGGTGAGCGTACGATTGCGCCCGTAGCGCCCTTTGATCGTCTCGACGCTGCCGTCGTAAAGCTTGCGCCCGTGGTCGATGAGGATAATGCGCGCGCACAGCTTTTCGATGTCGGCAAGATCGTGCGTGGTCAAGATGAACGTCGTGCCGCGATCGCGGTTGACGCGCGCGATGAACTGGCGGATGTTCTCCTTCGCGACGACGTCGAGGCCGATCGTCGGCTCATCGAGGAACACGACCTTCGGTTCATGGAGCATCGCTGCCGCGAAATCACCGCGCATGCGCTGGCCAAGGCTCAGCTGGCGCACCGGCGTATGCATGAACTCGTCGAGCGCGAGCAACTCGGTGAATTCGCGCAGGTTGCGTTCGTAGGTCGCTGCCGGGATGTTGTAGATCGCGCGCAGCAACTGGAACGACTCCAAGAGCGGCAAGTCCCAGTACAATTGCGTACGCTGGCCGAAGACGACGCCGATCTGCCGGCCGTTGCCTTGACGGTCGGCCCACGGCACGATGCCGTTGACAGTGCAGGTGCCGCTGGACGGCACCAAGATGCCGGTCAGCATCTTTATCGTGGTCGATTTGCCTGCGCCGTTGGGCCCGATGTAGCCCACCAATTCGCCTGCGTCCAGTTGAAAACTCACATCGCGCACGGCGTCTTTCACATCGTAGTCGCGCGAGAACAACGTCGCGACAGCCCCAAGCGGGCCTTCTTTGCGGCGTAATGTCTTGAATTGCTTCGTGAGCCGGTCGGCGCTGATGATCATAGTGCAGGCGGGTGGGTTTGGTTCGTAGCAGGTAGCGATGACTTCGTGCACACGGGGGTGCTTCCTTGGCTGCGCAGCCCAGCGACGCGACCGACCTCGTCTTCGTCTACGGTCTGCTCAAACGCGGATTCAGTCTTCATCATCACATGTCGCTGGGCGTATTCATCGGCGATGCGACCGTAAGCGGTTTACTGTACTCGCTCGGGCAGTACCCTGGCCTGGTCGAAGGGACAGGAAGCGTGCACGGCGAGGTCTTTCGCTTCGACGACATCGCGGTCGCGTTGGAGGTGCTCGACGAAGTCGAGCAATACGATCCGCTGAATCCAGACGGCAGCGAATATTTGCGCGTCATCATGCACACGCGTCTTGATGCGAGCGGCGACGACGTCGCGACGTGGTGCTACGTGTATAACAAATCCATCGCAACAAGCTCGCTGATCAAGTCCGGCGCGTGGCTCGAAGCGCGAACGTCATGATTCCACAGAAGCAGTTGCGGGCAGCGGGAGGGCTCGTCTGGATACCCGTAGTGCTGGGCGCGATCAACGTGATCATCATCGTGCTGCTCTTGATGTCGGTCTTGCTACCTGCGGACATTCGAGTCGTAGCCGCAAAAGTGTTGATTATCGTCCTCGTGATCTCGGGCTTTATCCAGGCCGGATTTGTTGCGTTCATGATCTTCGGTTCGCTTGGATTCGTGTTCGCGCGGATGCGAGGGCATCAACCATCGGCCGAAGCGTCAGCGTTTTCGCTTTTACAAACCCGAGGCGAAGGACCACTTGACCCAGCTCGACTCGATGCGGCGCTTGCGAACGTTGAGGCATCGGATAAGACCGCCTCCGAATGGTTGCGGCCTGCAGTCGAAGAGTGGCTAGCGGCCCCAGCAGGCCGCGGGAAAGACGAACTCCGAAATGCTCTGCTCGATCGACTATACGCCGAAGCGAGCAAGCCAGGAGATTACGCGCAGCGGCGCGCGCTAAACGAAGTAAGGCAAGCGATCAACCCCTGGGCCGATTGGCCGCGCTGAGTTACGCCTGCGCGCGCTCCTGCTCGAGCAGTTTCTGCTTGCGCTTGCTGCCCCAGCGATATCCGCCGGACTTGCCGTCGTTGCGCACGACGCGATGGCACGGGATGACGAGCGCCACCGGATTCGCACCACATGCCTGGCCGACCGCACGCGCCGCCTTGGGTTCGCCAATCGCCGCCGCGATCTCGCCATAGGTACGCGTCTGTCCGACAGGAATCGCGCGCAGCGCTTCCCATACACGCCGGCGGAATGCCGTCGCTTGGATGTCGACCGGAAGATCGAGGTGCGGCCGCTGTCCTTTGAGATATTCCACGATCGCTTCGACGTAGCTCGTCAGATGCACGCCGCCGCGCTCGATGTGCGCCGCCGGATACTCGGCGCGCAGCGTGCGCTCGAGTTCGGTATCCGATCCGCCCAAGCACACCGAGCTCACGCCCGCGTCGGTGGCACCGACTAACAATCGCCCCAGCGGAGAATCGACGATCGCATACCCGATGTTCATGCCTTCGCCACCGCGGCGATACAGCGCAGGCGTCATGCCGAAATCGGCACGCGCGCGCTCGTAGACGCTGCGGCTCGATCCAAAGCCGGCATCATAAATCGCACGACTCACCGGCTCGCCATTGCGAAGGCGCGATTTGAGCCTGGCCAGACGCTGCTCTTGCCCATATTGGCGCGGAGAGACGCCGGCGATCTTCTTGAACGCGCGCAGCAGCCGCGTCGGCGGAACGCCGAGCTCGCCCGCCAGCTGGCGCAGGGTGGGCATTGCCTCGAGGTCTGATTCCAGCACGCGGCAGGCTTGCTTGACCACGGCTACATCGTTTTCGTTTCGCATGTCTTCCTTATGATAGGGCCGCCGCCGGGCCCATATCTATCCGCTTTTTTCGCGGGGAACCTTCACCTGCACCGTATCCCGCGAGAAGATCAAGTCGAGCGTCCAATCGATCGCCACCCTGATCTTGCGCTCGAGCGTCGGGATCCGGAACAGATAGTATGTCCGCCACAGCCACCACGCGGGAAATCCGGAGATCTTCAGGCCGCCTAGCATCGCAACCGCTTGGTGTTGGCCCAAGTGCGCCATCTGTCCGATGGCGGTGTAGGCGAACGGGCGCAGCGGTTTGTGGTCGATCGTCGCCATGACGTTGCGCGCGACGTGGAGGCCCTCGCGTAACGCGTGCTGCGCGGTCGGCGGATACGGGCGGCCGCCGCCCGGCGGCATGACGACAGCGTCGTCGCCGACGCACCAGACGCCAGGATAGCCGGGGACTGCAAGATACTCGTTGACGGGCACGCGGCCGCGTTCGTTCGCGATCGGCAAGCGCGCGACGAGCGGGTTAGCCGAAACGCCGCCGGCCCACACGAATATCTGCGTGTCGATGTGCGTGCCGTCGCTCAACGTCACCCCGCTCGAGTCGGCCGACTTCACGCCGACTCCTAAACGGAACTGCACGCCGCGCTTTTCGAGCGTCGCCTGCGTCCATGAACCCAGTTGTTCCGAAAGTTCCGGCAAGATGCGTGTGAGCAAGTCGACGACGATCGTCGTCACGTCCGACGGTTTGACGTTGCGATACAATTTCGCGGCCGTGCGCACGAAGAGGTCCATCTCGGCCGCGGTCTCGATGCCGGCGAACCCCGCCCCTGCGACGACGAAGGTCAGCAGTCGCTTGCGCACGGCATCATCTTCTTCAAGCTCGGCTTGCTCGAGCATGTCGATGGCGCGATTGCGCAGCACGAACGCGTCGGCGAGCGTCTTGATCGTGAGTGCATGTTCGGCGACGCCGGGCAGATTGAAGAAGTTGGTTTCGCCGCCCACGGCGATGACTAGCTGATCCCACTTGACCGAATGAACGGCGCCGTCGCCATGTGTGACAGTCACCGTATGGCCAGCTAAGTCGATGCCGTTGATCTCGGCGTCGAAGACGAGCACGCGCGGCAACACGCGGCGCAAGCTGACTACGATGTGCTGGGTCTCGATGCTGCCGGTCGCGGCTTGCGGCAACATCGGCGTGAATAGGAAGAAATTGTCGCGCGCGATGAGAGTGAGATCGACGTCACGACGCCAGCGCGTCATGCGCTGCAATTCCAGCGCCGCGTACACCCCGCCGAATCCGCCGCCGAGAATGACGACGCGCTGGGGTGTGGCGGGCGCAGCACCGGTCATGTGAGTCTGCGTTCGCACGGGAGGCATCGTCCCCTGCGCCACAAAATTGTAAGCTCGACAAACGATTCGACCGATTCTTCAGGTATGGGGTTGTCGATGGTTGTCCGCACGCAGCACATCGCGCTCATCGTAGCCGCGGCATGCATCGCCGCGCTGTCTTTGCCTTTAAGCGCACCCCGCGCCGCAGATGTGACCGCGTTGCCGAATGGATGGCGCGTGACACCGGCCGGCACCGTCTTGCCGCTGGGCACGCTGCCGCTGCGGGTCGTGCAAGACCCCTACGGCAAGTGGTTGGCGATCTCCAACGCGGGATTCGGCGATCTATCGGTGTCGATCGTCGGCCAAGACAACGGCACCATCGCCGACAGCGCGCCGATCGCGCACACGTTTTACGGCTTGGCGTTCTCGCCGACTGAAGACGCGCTGTATGCTTCAACCGCATCAGACGGCGGAATCGCACAGTTCCCATTCGATTCGTCGACAGGGAAGCTAGGAAGCCCAACACTTCTGACGCTCGGCAGCGGCAAGCTGTGGGTCAATGGTCTTGCAGTTTCACTCGACGGCTCGATCGTCTACGCCGCGGTGGCGGGAGCGAACGATCTCGTCGCGGTGCGCCCCCGCTCGGGAGCAACGGTTTTCGCAACCCATGTCGACGATACGCCGTACGCAGTGATGCTCTCGAACAACGGCTCGCGCGTCTACGTCTCCAACTGGGGCTCGTCGTCGGTCAGCGTCATCGACTCGAGAACCGGCGCGCTGCTCGATACCATCGACACTGACGATCATCCGGGTGCGATGCTGTTCGGCGCCGACGGTCGCACGCTGTACATCGCGTGCGCGAACTCCAATGTGGTCGATGTGGTCGATTCGTTCACAGGCAGACTGCGTGGTAAGATCGATGTCGCGCTGTATCCGAACTCGCCGGAAGGAGCGACGCCCGACGCCCTGGCGCTATCCGCTGACGGGCACACGTTGTTCGTTGCCGATGCGGATAGCGATGCGGTCGTGGCGGTCGACCTCAGCACAAGCGCACCAGCCGTGTATGGCGCGATCCCCGTCGGCTGGTATCCGACCGACGTCGCGATGTCCAAGGACGGCAAGCGGCTGTACGTGCTCGACGGCAAGGGGATAACGGGCCACGCGAATCCCGACTTCGTGCACAGCTCGATCGTGCCGCGCGCACAAGACAATGTGACGTATTACGCCCCGAACACCGCCGTCGGCGATCTGGAAACGGTGAAAGTGCTCTCGCGCAGCGCGCTCAATGGCGGGCTTGGCGTCGCCCGCGCCAACTCGCCGTACCGGCCCGCGGCGCAAACGGCGAGCTTGCCGCCGTTCAAGCATATCATCTTCGTCATCAAAGAGAACCGCACGTACGACGAGGTCCTCGGCGACGATACACGCGGCAACGGGAGCGACTCGCTTGCGGTGTTCGGTCAGAAGGTGACGCCCAACATCCACCGCCTCGCCGACGAGTTCGCATTGCTCGATGCGTTCTACAGCGAAGGTACCGTCAGCGCCGATGGCCACGAATGGGCCGACGGCGGGTACGCCAATGATTTCGTCCAGCGCATGTGGCCGTCGGATTATGCAGGACGTGCCGACGGCTTTTATGACTTCGCGAATCCCATCTTGCGCCCAAGCGCCGGCTATATCTGGGACCTCGCTGTCAAACACGGCTTGTCGGTGCGACTGTACGGCGAAGGCGCGGTTGAAGCCAGCTCGCCGGCGCGCGGCCTTGATGCGTCGACGAACGCGCTCCTCGATCCGGCCTACCGCCCGTTCGACGTCACGTATCCCGACCAAGACCGCGTCGTCGAATGGCTGCGCGAGTTTCGTCAGTTCGGTGCATCCGGTCAGCTGCCCAATCTCGAAGTCGTCTGGCTCCCCAGCGATCACACCGCAGCGATGAAGGGCGGCGCGCGCACACCATACGCGATGGTCGCGGACAATGACTACGCGTTGGGCCGCATGGTCGAAGCGCTCACTCATAGCCGCTTTTGGAAAGATACGCTCTTGGTCAGCATCGAGGACGATGCACAAGCTGGTCCCGACCATGTCAGCAATCAGCGCATCGAAGCGCTCGTGGTCAGCGCGTATTCGACGCGCGGTATGGTCGACCACACCCACTACACGACGTCGAGCGTCTTGCGCACGATCGAGCTCGCCTTCGGGTTGCCGCCGCTCAGCCAGTTCGACGCATCCGCGACGCCGCTGTCCGACGTCTTTTCGGCAACGCCCGATCTGCGACCGTGGAGAGCCTCTGTGCCGAACATCAGCCTCACGACCGTCAATCCGATCGCAGGCGCGGCCGCGCGAGCGTCGGCGCGATTCGATTTCAATATGGCTGACGCGGTTGACCCCGCGCAGTTCAACGAGGTCCTCGGGCGCTACCTCAAAGACGTCCGCATGTAGCGGGCGCCCGTTCTTCGCGCGCGGCTGTTATTCGCCGTCGAGGTATTCGAGCGTCGGCTTTGCCCGGACGATGATGGGACCAAGCGCGTCTATCATGACTTTGTCGGAATCGGGATAGTAGCAGACCTCGTCGGGGTCCGCCCAGCCGAGCAGCAACACCGTGCAGGGCGCATCCGATGTGTTGGCTAGCTGATGCGTTCCACGTTCTCCGACTGGAAAGCTAATGAAATCGCCGCGCCGACACACGATGTCGCCGCGCGGCGTGCGGATCGTCGCCGTGCCTTCCCAGACTAAGAACATCTCTTCTTCGCGCGTGTGCATGTGCATCGGGCAGTAGCGAGAGCCGGGCTCCATCGTGGTCACCCGGTACCCGAGCTTGCGCGCACCGATGTACAATCCGATCTCGCGCTCGGTTCCCGAAAAGCGTGTGCCGTTCGGGCTGGTCTCGACGAACGACTCTGCCGGCGCTTCATCGATATTGATGCGATTGACGTAGACGTCACGGCGCGATTCCAGATAACGTCCGATCGCTCCATCGGCGCCATGCAGGATCGACATGCCGTCGCCGACGAGCAGCGCCTCCAACTGCAACGCCCATAGCTTGCGCAGCGAGAGCACCGCTTTGACCGGATCGAGGAGTTTCTCGTCCGCAAGAAGCCGCACGCTTCCCGCGGGGTCTCCCCACAGCGCGTCGCCCACGATCGCTGCCTTGTGCTCTGGCAGATGTAGCGCGATTTCGCCAGGCGATTTCAAACCCTCGAGCTCGACCACCCGGATGCCGGCAAACGCTTCTTGTTGCGGCGCGTCATGCTGCACGAAGGGCCGGCCACCCTCACATAGGACCTGATCGACTGGACCCGAGAGCAGCGGCGCGTCACGCTCGCTCGCGCAGATCTTCGCGCCGAAAACCTTTGCAAGATCGCGCGACCGGCGCTCGTGATCGCGATTCGTGACGACGATCCACGTGATGCCACCGCGCTCTCGCATATGCGTCTCGTCTTCGGGCGTCCATGCCAACGGATCGACGGCGATATTGCCGCCTTTGCGTACGAGGAAATGCGAATTGAAGAACACGTTGCGGTCTGGTTGCCATACCGACCACATGAAGGTGCCAGGGATCGAAAGGGGTTGCACGGGACGCATGTGCGGTGCGCCCCGCGGTCAATCCTGTTGGACGCTCTACTGCTTCGTGAAGTCGGTTGGCGCAGGGACTTGGGTATAGCCAGCGGGCGGATCGAACGATGACGGGTTGTAAGGCTGGTTCTCGAACTGCGTGACCTCTTCGTGAATGGTGAACTTGAAGCCCAGGGTCATCGTCGTATCTTGTATCAGCGCGAACCGGTCCTGGCTGTGCGCTTTGCCGGTGGCCTGCATCTGGAATTGACCGAGGCACGGATTGCTGCCTTTGCCACCAGCGCCGGTGGGCATGTTC
>Ga0126371_10000950_pt1 | contig 24123 bp, 22 predicted proteins | sample PanSoiMetaPlot_4_FD_110145 | JGI IMG/M metagenome (GOLD analysis project Ga0126371, IMG submission 110145) | Tropical forest soil microbial communities from Panama - MetaG Plot_4 | ecosystem: Environmental > Terrestrial > Soil > Tropical forest > Bulk soil | place: Panama | collected 2016-02-17 | reverse complement strand
AGCCAGGCCAGTACCTCCGCGGGTAGAAAATGTGTGGCCACGCACAAGTCCGGCTGCGTCCTCTTGAGCAGGCGGATCATCGGCTGCGTATTCAGCCGGTCCATCGCCAGGCGCTGGCGCTGCTGAGTCCAGGGGCGATCGGTCTGTTCGTAGAGCAGGCCCATGAGGTCGGGAGCGCGATCGACCATTCGCAAGTAAGCTTTATCGTAGATTCTCTGGAAGAGTTTGCTGACATGCTTCAAAGCGTCAATGTGCTCGACCACGCAATTGCCTTGCGCGCGGAAGGCTTTTTCAAGCGCCTGTCCCGCCCGGACGTGGCCAGCACCGGAAGAAGCGGAGAGAATCAACACGCGAGGCTTGCGGTTCAGGTTAAGCGAGAGGGTCATCAAGGACCGCTGTTAAGCGGTCTTCCTTTGCCCCGCTGCAAGCTTATCCAGAATACCCCGCGCGATCTTTTGCAACTCCCCGAAGCGCGTAAGGTATTCCTGAAAATCGTGATTCAGAAGCTGCGCGTCCTGGGGGCCAAGCTGATTGCGCAGGATCATGTCGCGAAGCTTCACCGGATGCGGCAGCAGCGCGTCTTCCTGAAGTTCTTCCAAAGCAATCTGTGGATTGTAGTGATACATGGCGTCCCCCCGGCATGATCGCTCATGCCCTGCAAACTGCTCACGCTTCCATTTTACGCAGAAACTGGTCAGTCGGAACTGCCGATAAGTTCCGGACTTAGGCAGCGGAGGCCCGCACTGGGATAAATTCGTACTTTTCGATTTTTGCGGCGATGCCGGTTCTTCCGGCTTCGTCAGGTTCCACGCGCACGACATGGCCGTGGCAGCGGATGTGCACATCGCCCGCGGAAATAATTTGCTGCGGCAGTGTCAAAATAAAATCAATCTCGCTGCCTTTTTCGAAGCGAGCGTCGCTCAAGAAATAGAGCCCACGGTAGCTGACGTCGCGTGTGTTGGCCTTCAGTTCCGGGCCATGCGCGTCTTTGGCCAGTATACGAACAGGCAAATTCATTGCGAAGCGTCGCGCCTCGCGCCGATCCGAGAGATCGCCCATCTGGGCCCCCCAAGAAGTGTCGGACGACCGGACGTTATCACCGAGGAAACCAAACCGCAACGCAAAAGTGCCGCATTTTGGCTCTAGTACGAATGTTAGAGCGTAGTGGGCGGGCTAGAACGTCATTTTTACGCGATTCGAGTGCGAGGCCTTTCGGCTACACTACTAATGCAGCAGCTTTTAGAAATGCGCATCGCTCACGAATCGCAAAATTTCTTTCTCGAAGGACCTGCCGGCCGTTTGGAGTCGATTCTCTGGACACCGACGCGCGCCGGTTCGCCGTCGCTAGCAGCGTTGGTTTGCCATCCACATCCGCTGTTTGGCGGGACCATGCACAACAAGGTCGTCTACAACGCCGCGAAAACTATGGACGCGCTGGGCATTCCGGTGCTGCGTTTCAATTTCCGCGGCACGGGATTGAGCGCTGGCACGCATGACAAAGGTGTCGGCGAACAGGGTGACGTCGAAAGTGCGCTCGATTTTCTCGCGGATCAGTTTCCGCGCGTTCCCTTGATTGTGGCAGGCTTCAGTTTTGGAAGTTACGTCGGCTTACGTGCCGGCTGCCGCGATGCGCGCGCCGTCGAACTCATCGGTCTCGGGATTCCGGTAAACTCCACGGATTTTGCATTTCTTCGGGATTGTCCGAAGCCCAAGCTATTCGTGCAGGGCAGCGAAGACCAATTCGGCGCGAGGAACAAGGTGGAGCAGCTAGTCGGCACATTACCTGACGAAAAGGAGCTGGTAGTCGTCGAGAACGCCGATCACTTTTTTGCGGGGCATCTTGACGAATTCAACGCCGCGATAGAGTGCTGGCTGATGAGACGACATTCCGATCTTCATGTTTTAAGCTGACTCGCCCCGCTCGAACATCTTGCTGAACTCCTCGATTCCCGCCGGTTTCACGCTCACGAGCCTTGCGTTTGCTTCCACATGCGCCGCTCGGGCCATTCCGACCAGCGCCGTCGTGATCCCCGGTGAGGACCGCGCAAACTGCAAAGCGCGTTCAAGATCGTTCTGCAAACCTAGAGCTTCGGCCACAAATGGCGGCAAATTCTGCGCCAACTGGCCCTGCAGCAGGGAAGCGCTTCCTACCAGCGTGATACCCAGCTCCGCGGCCGCTTCCATCATCGTGCGCGTCTGCCCGTGGATGGATTGATTGCCCAGAGTCAACGCTTCGGTCATCGCCAGGTTGTAGGGAAGCTGCACGAAGCGGAAATGATGTTTCTCACCGGCAAGTTCGCGCGCGATTTTTTCCACTTCCCCCAAAAACAACACATCGGCGGTCGTCGCTTCCTGTCTGAATCCGTTCCACGTAGCCAGCCCGTAAAACTGTACTTTGCCGGCAGCCACGGCGGACTCCAGAAGTTCGAATGCTGAAAGAATCCGTCTTAAAAATTCGGGGCGGGGAATTTCCGTGAGCTGCGTCTCCGGGTTGTGCACGTAGTAGAGATCGATACAGTTGACGCCTATATTTTTCAGGCTGCGGTTCAATTGGTTTTCCAGATAGCGCGGGGTTATGCAGTGGCAGCCAGCGGCGACGTCTTTCGCGGAGAAAATTCCCCTATGGATGTATTCCTCAAAAAAATAGCGGTTTGGATCGACAGGCATGGCCATATCCGGTGTCAGGTAACCGCCTTTGGTGCAGACCACAAATTCGTCGCGCAAAAATCCTTTGTTGGCCAGCACCTTCAGCGCCGTGCCCACGTTGCGTTCGCTTCGTTGGAAGCGGTAGTTGATCGCGGTGTCGAACACATTGATGCCCGCGAGGCCGGCTTCCACCAGGGCCGCAGAATAGCTCGCGTCCGTGTTGTCGTTCGGCTGCCCCAGGTACGTGCCGATGCCCAGCGAAGAGACCGTCAGTCCCTGCGCCTGCCGGAAATGCCCCTCGGCGGCAAGCTCCCGGAATCGTTCCGAGTATCGTTTTGTTCCTTCCGGCGTCGCACCTTGGCTCATGACCTCTCCTCGCCCCTCGATTGTCCCTTATTTGCTCAGTTCGTTGGCTTCTTCTTTCGGCGGAGCCAGCAAGCGAGAACACGCCCGCAAAATCCGCCGGTACGGCCAATCTTTTTCGTGAAAGAGAATCTCGCCCTCGCGCGGGTTGCTGTAAAACCAGCGGGCCACCATGCGGAGGTGCTCTGCAAGCTCTGTCGCGGATTGCCGTGGAGTTCCGGGTGAGGGCGGGGCACTCATGACGTTCTCCAGATAGTCGCGCACGGTCTCTTCAGCAGAGCGCGGCCGCCCGGTATCGCCAAACTGCAACGCATAAGGCTCGACGAGCCTCCCGCCGCGCACGCCAAACATGCCAATGGTCTGGTCCTCGGCCATGCGTTGCAGGATCACGGCATTGAGATCCTGCAGGCGGCGCGCAATTTCCGGCCCGGTGCGCAGCGCAGCTTCCAGTTTTTCAAGCTTCTTGTGAATCGCTGCCGCCCGCTCAAAATCAAGTTCCTCGCTGGCGCGTCCGCGTTCCTGTTCGTAGATCGCGCGCAGCGAACCGCCGTTGGTTTGCAGGAACTCCGCAAGACGGTTCACTTCGACGTCGTACTCTTCCTTGGTACAGCCGGCGAAACACGGGGCCAGGCACATCTTCATTTCGGAATAAATACAGCCTGGAAACGAGGGATCACGCCGGATCTTGATCTGGCAGCGTCGCACCTTGAAAAAATCCAGCACGCTGTCGGCATAAGTCTGCGCCGCTTTTCGGGAAGGGAAGGGCCCGTAGTAAATCCCGCCCGCCGGTTCGCCGTGTTCGTTCACCGAAATATGCCGCGTCACGTAACACCGGGGATAGGCGTTCTTCAGGTTGATCTTCAGCATCGGCGAAGGCCGCAGCCGCATCAGGTCGCGATACCGCTTCGGAAAATACTGCCGCGCGATGCGGTAATAGGTAAGCGACTGTTCGAAGGCGGAGTTGGTCACCCGATAGCGGACCTGCCGGGCGAAATCTCTTAGGTTCAGCCGCTTGGAACGGGGGTCGGCCGGGCCGAGCAGGCGCTGCAAGCGGCGCCGCAAATGAGCTGTCCGGATCAGGTGCGGCTCCCCGTTCGCTTCGCGGGCTTGGATCAGGCAGACCGCTGGGCGATCCGGAAGCAGGGGGAAGAATTCCTCGTCATTGTCCGGATCGAATTCGAGCCCAGCGTCCAGTTCGAGCACATCGTCAGGATACTACGGAGCGCGGCGCTGCGCCGCCAAAGAAGGCCTCACGCTTTCTGCAACGCGGCAACGCCGCGTAATTCCAACGAACGCAGTTCGGCGCGCATCTCCCGCCGGGACAGGTACTGGCGGAGCAACACCGTGGGCAGCATCCCGCGCCAGGCCATCAGTGCCGCACCCTTCCAGGTCAGCTCGTAGGATTCACCATCGTGCGACAATTTCATATAACCCAGTTTCCCGTGGCGCGGGCCGTAGTTTTCGAACGTGCGCACCAGGCGAAGAATTTCCTGTCCCTTTATCTCGGGGACCGCCCAGTCACCGCCCGCGTGTTTTTCAATCAACAAGCGATGCAAGCGGTAGAGCTCCCGCGGCTCTCGAATCTCCGGCAAGCGGAACACCTGCGCCGGTTTTGCGTCCGGAGTCAATGGAATTACACCGTTGTTGTTGGTTTCGAGCGTTCGTCCCTTCGAAAAATTCGTGGAAAACTCCAGATAACTGTCGGTGGCCCCGGGCGCGCAGGAGACCGTCAGGTTCGCAAAGTCATTCGTGTCGCGGTTGCAGCAGTACCCGACAATCTTCCGCGTGAAAGCGGAAACCTCGCCGAAATCGAAGCAGCCTAGAAATTCGAACCCCAGCGCCTCTAGTTGCGGCACGACCGGCAAGATGCGCTCCGCCGCTGCGAGTGGCAATTCCGTTTTTGTGACCAAATTAGGCCGGCAACGAGCGGCGAATCGGAACGTCCGATGTAGTGCGATCGGCGCGGCCAAATGCAGAAAGCCGAGAAGGCCGATGGCATTTATTAAAATCGTGTCGAGCATGTGCTTTTTGTCGCGGTGGCGCGACCTCTCCGTCGACCTGACATATTCCTTGCTTTCATTATTGAGGAGAGAGAGAGGGAAAGGCGGGCGTGTGTCACCCTGGTAAATAATATTTACGTACGGAAGGGCGCGGCCGGGGACAGGCCACTCCGCAGACGGCGCAAGCGCAGCGTTAGCCCTTCAACAGCCAACCGGCGATCACCAGCCGCTGGATTTCACTGGTGCCCTCATAGATTTCGGTGATGCGTGCATCGCGGTAGGCGCGTTCGACCGGATATTCCTTGCTATAGCCGTAGCCGCCGTGAATCTGGATGGCCTTGTGCGCGACGCGTGTGGCCATTTCGCTGGCAAAAAGCTTCGCGGTTGCCGCTTCCTGGCTGAAGCGCCCGGCCGAATCCTGTTTCCATGCCGCCTTTCGCACCAGCAGGCGCGCCGCGTCAATCTCGGTGGCCATATCGGCCAGCATGAACTGGATGGCCTGGAATTGCGAAATGGGGTGGCCGAAGGCCATGCGCTCTTTCGACCAGTGAAGCGCCGCCTCAAATGCGCCCTGCGCGATGCCCACCGCTTGCGACCCAATCCCGATACGTCCACCGTCCAGCGTGGAAAGCGCCACCTTGTAGCCTTCGCCTTCATTGCCAATGCGGTTGCTTGCGGGCACGATGCAGTCGGTGAAGATCAGTTCGCTGCACGCGGTGGCGTTGATGCCGAGTTTTTTCTCCTCCTTGCCGACCTTGAATCCAGGCGTGCCCTTCTCGACCACCATTGCGGTAATGCCTTTTTCGCCTTTCTCGGGAGCCGTGTTCGTGTAAACGATCGCGGCGTCGGCCACGCCGCCGTTGGTAATCCAAGCCTTGGTGCCGTTAATGACGTAGGTATCGCCTTGCTTCACCGCCTTGGTTTGCAGCGCAGCTGCGTTCGAACCGGCTTGCGGCTCGGTCAGTGCGTAGCATCCGATCTTTTCTCCGCGCGTGAAGGGCAACAGAAATTTTTTCTTCTGCCCATCGGTGCCATAGCGGTGAATGGGATCGCAGAACAAGGAGTTCTGCACGCTCAGAATCACTCCGGTCGAAGCACAGCAGCGCGAAATCTCTTCGATCACGATGGCGTAAGCGGTGTGATCAAAGCCCGCACCGCCGTCGGCCTCGGCAAATGCCACGCCGGTTAGCCCCAGCTGCGCGGCCTTGTCGAATAGAGCCCTTGGAAACTCGCCGGTTTCGTCGTTGCGCTTGGCGAGCGGCCGCACTTCCGATTCGGCAAATTCCCTCACACTGTTCTGCAAAAGTTTTTGGTCTTCGGTGAGTTCCAGTTGCAAAATGATTCTCCGGCCGGCGTGCCAAACCGATGTTTGAAGTTACGATTTTAGCGTGCTCTCGATCCGATAGCCACACCCGCAGAATGCTAGGGCTTCAGCGCATTGCTGAGACGCTCGTAGGTTGTACGCAATTCCTCGGGATGCACCCGCGTTTCGCCAGTCACGGTCATAAAATTCGAATCGCCATACCACCGCGGCAGCATATGCAGATGCAAATGTCCCGTAACGCCGGCGCCCGCAGCCCTGCCGAGGTTCATCCCGAGGTTGATTCCGTCGGGTTTGTAAGTCGCGCGGAAGATGGTCTCCATCTTCTGTGCCAGGGCCATGACTTCCTCGAGGGTACCGGGCTCGCACAAATGGAGTTCTGCCACGTGCGCGTACGGCACGATCATCACGTGGCCCGATGTGTAAGGAAACCGGTTGAGTATGACGAACGACTTCTTCGCCCGATGGACGACCAGCGTCTCGGTGTCCTGGTTCCGCGCCAGCGCGTCGCAAAAGATACACTCCGGCGGATTCCCCGCAGCCGCCTCGGCCATGTACCGGTAACGCCACGGCGTCCACAGATAGTCCATCATCGTCGGTCCTCACTGGGCGTTCTTGATAAGCGCATAGTGTATGACGGGGGACAGCGAGCGGAAAACAGCAACCCGTATCTTCAACAAAAAAACGCCCCGGAATCCGGGGCGTTTCATCGGTCGCAAATCCCAAAAATCTAGAACCGCTACGATGCCGCCTCGCTCTGCGCCGCCGCGGTATTCACAAAATCCTTGAGCTCCTTGCTGGGCTTGAAAAACGGAATCTTCTTCGCCGGTACTTCCACTTTCTCCCCGGTCTTCGGATTCCTGCCGATGCGGCCGCGGCGTTGGCGGGTGCGGAAGCTGCCGAAACCGCGGATTTCGATTTTGTCGCCTTTTTGCAAGGCGTCAATGATGCTCTCGAAAATCGTCTCCACGATGGTTTCGGACTCTTTGCGGGGAAGCTCCGTCACACGGAGCACTTCCTCGATCAGGTCGGCCTTAGTCAGCGTCGGTTGCTTTGTCATCGTTCTCTGCCTCTTTAGTCGGGAACCGCTGGTGCCGCACAACTCTATGGGGCAAGGCGACTTAGAGGACTACCCCTGCCCGGATGTCCCCTGTCTATCACTAAAATGACCCGCAGGTAAATGAATTTATCTGATGAATCGCCTGGGCGGTTGAACTCGCAATCAGCTGCCGGCTTTACCGCGAAGCCAACTTCTGCTTCAGGGCGTCGCCGATCGTGGCCGTCGCCGAAGACTTTGCCGACTTGTACTGCTCGATTTCCTTGCGCTCTTGCTGCCTCACGGCCGCGCGGTAGCTCAAGCCGATGCGTCGGGTTTCCGGGCTGATCTTGATGATCTTGAAGTCGTATTCCTTGCCGGGTTCGAGCGGGCCCGCGCTTTTGAGCGGACCGGTCGTTGGCCGGAAGCTGCTGGGACCTTCGTCGCGGCGGCGCCGGTCTTCGATCTCCGTGTTGTGGCAGAGGCCTTCGATGTTTTCGCCGAACTCCACAAACGCTCCGAAAGTGGCGATGCGCGAAACCTTGCCGCGCACGATGTCTCCCACCCTGTGCTGCTTGAACCAGTCCGCCCAAATGTCGTTCACCTGCTTCATACCCAACGACACGCGGCGGTTCTCTGCGTCAATGCGCAGCACTTTGGCGGTCACCGGCTCGCCCTTCTTGAACACCTCGTGGGGATTCTTCACGCGGCCGGTCCAGCTGACATCGCCTACGTGCACCAGCCCGTCGAAGCCCTCTTCGATTTCCACAAACGCACCGAACTCCGCAATGTTGCGCACCTTGCCGGTGACGACCGTGCCCACAGGATATTTTTCTGCGACCAACAGCCAGGGATCGGGCTGCGCCTGTTTCATACCCAGCGAAACGCGCCGGTCGCTCGGCTTGATGTCCAGCACCACCACGTCTACCTCTTCACCAACCTTTACCAGCTTCGAGGGGTGCGTGGGCTTCTTCGACCACGACATCTCGGTGACATGCACAAGGCCTTCGATGCCTTGCTCGAGTTCGACGAATGCGCCGTAATCGACCACACCAACGACTTTGCCCTGGTACTTTCCGCCGGCCGGGTAGCGCTGCGCTGCGTCAATCCACGGGTCCTTGCTCAGCTGCTTCAGACCCAGAGAGACGCGTTGCTTGTCCTTGTCGAATTTCAGGATGATGACGTCGAGTTCTTGTTCCGGCTTCACTACGTCGCTAGGGTGCCGCACGCGACCCCAACTGAGGTCGGTAAGATGCAGCAGGCCGTCAATTCCGCCCAGGTCCACAAATGCGCCGTACTCGGTCACGTTCTTGACTGCACCGTGCACCACCTGGCCCTCACTCAGCTTTTCCATTAGCTCGGCGCGCTTCGCATGCAGCTCTTCCTCGAGCAGTGCGCGGCGGCTCACCACCACGTTGCCGCGTCGGCGATTCAGCTTGGTGATACGCACCTGCACTTCCTGGCCCAGCAAGCCGTCCAGGTTCTGGGTCGGGCGCAGGTCGTACTGGGAACCCGGCAGAAACGCGCGCACACCGATGTCCACTACCAGGCCGCCCTTGATGCGGTCGACAACCTTGGCCGTGATGGTTTCTTTCGCCTTAAACTGCGCGTCTATCTTTTCCCAGGTGCGGCGACGCAGCACCTTCTGGTAGGAAACAATGACAAAGTTGTCTTTGGTCTCGCCGGTGCGCTGCACTTCGATTGTTGCATTCGGGTCCGGACGGGGAATTTCGGTTTCCGTGAACTCCGCGGCGGGGATCAATCCTTCGGTCTTTCCGCCGAGGTCCACAACCACACCCTGTTCGGTGTAAGCGACCACCTTCACATCGATGATTTCGTTCTGTGAAGCAGGCTCCTGCGGCTCGCCGTACTGGTCGATGAGCTTGCTCATTTCCTCGGCGCTAGCGGCTTCTTCGGCGGCAGCGGCGGCTTCGGCGTCGGCTGCGGCCGTCTGCACCTGGGCCTCGGCGTGCGCGTGCGCCTGATCGGCGGTTGCCTGGTCGCCCGCAGCCGGTTCGGGCGCAGATGAACCCTCGGCCGCTTGTGCGGCTCGGATTGTTTCTGGGTGTTGGGGAGTTTCGTTTTCCTGGGCCGGTGCGGTTGCTGCGGACGATACGGGGTTGTTGTTATCTGGAAAGATCATGAATCGCCTCCGGGATATGCATCCCTGATTTTTGTCGAGTCAATCCTTGCCGAATCCCAACTGGGGTAAATGCAAGGAGGGGTTACAACGCGGCAGTGAGGACAAGCAACTGCTCGAAGTAACTCGGTCTCTATCTACGAAATGCTGCGAACGTCGCGGACGCGCTACAGCCCTAAAAGGATACTCGCCGCGCAAACCCTGTGTCAATCAAGCCCGGTTGCGGGAATCGATCCGCAGCCTGCGTTCTTCAGGACAAGTTCCTACCCCGTGACAGCTGAACTTCAGGCCAGTTACGGCGGCTCAAACGGACTTGCACCATGGCTACGTGGTGAAAACTCCGGCAAGACGTTCGCTTTCGATAACCGCTGCGAGAATCTTAGGCGCCGCTGTGCTAATTTTCTTCCTTTGCGCGTTCCCCATCCACTCACAGCAGCAAGTTCCCATGCAGGACAACACCCTCGCCTTGGCCATGGCTTCGCCAGAAGAGCCACGGAACGTTGAAGCCATGGTGGAATCGCCGGCTCCGGTGAAGCCGTCTGCCCCGGTTCCCAATGACCGCCTATTTTTCGTCTTGCCGAACTACCTCATGGTCGAGGGGCCGAGTCGCGTCCCGCCGCTCCCAGTGAAGACCAAGTTTCTGTTCACCGCCAAGACCATGTCCGATCCGGTTACCATTTCTTTTCTGGGAGGCATCGCTTTGATCGGGCAGGCTCGCAACAGCGACCCGACCTACGGCCAGGGCCTGAAGGGCTACGGCAAGCGCTATGCCACGGTCTACGCGGACACCGGCATCGGGACCCTCATGACCGCCTCTGTGTTCCCTACCGTACTGCACCAGGACCCACGCTATTTTCAGCTCGGCTCGGGAGGCTTCAAACGCCGCACGCTCTATGCTCTCAGCCGCATCTTTGTCGCCCGCGGCGATAACGGGGATGTGCAGTTTAACTACTCCGAGGTCGTCGGCAACGGTGTCGCCGCGGGCATCTCGAACCTGTACCATCCGCAAAGCCAGCGCACCCTCGGCAACACCGTCGGCGTCTGGGCCAGCGACACGATGCTAAACGCGCTGTGCAATGTCGCCAAGGAATTCTGGCCGGACCTCCGCCGCAAGATTCGCAAGCCCAAAGATGGAAGCAATCCTCTGATGGCGAAACACTGATCGAAACAGGGCGTTATGCCCGTGCGCGCCCGGCTTGCCGCGCTTCCCGGCGAAAATCAGGCGCATGGACCTCGATGGTGCGGCACATTTCGTACAAACGTGAGCGCATCCGCGCACCGATACGGTCCGCCAACGAATCTTCTTTGACAGCGACACGCTGCCCTCCGGGCAGGCGCGCCGCCGGCTCGAGGCCGGTCGCTTCGTCCAGGAAGTTCGTCGTCAGAATCGTCATACGCTTTTCGTTGTAGCGCGCATTCAGCACCAGGCCGATGATGTCGAGCACCCATGCCGACGGCTTGCTCGCCCCTAGATCGTCGAGCACCAGAATCTGCGCCGTGCGAATCGGCTCTAGGACGCCCATTTCCGTGGATTCGCTCGCCGGGTTATAGCTCCCTTGAATCTCTTTCAGCAATTCGCGATAGTCGCAAAACAAGCTGTTGTGTCCGCGGCGAATCAACTCCTTTAGCGCAGCCACGGCGAGGTGTGTCTTTCCGACGCCCGAAGGACCCATGAGCAACAGCCCTTTGTCCGTGCCGGGATAGTCGCGCACAAATGCCTGCGTCAGCAATTTCGCTTGCTTTAGGGACTGTTCATGCTGCGTAGTCCATGTCCGTCCGTCGGCCAGATCGGTCGCAAAACTCTCGAAGTCGCAATGCTCGTAGCGCTTCGGCACGCGCGCGCGCTCCATCACCTTTTCCGCGCGCTCTTCGCTCCCGCATTCGCAAGGCACGGCCACCTGCCCCGGGGCTCCAGCCTTCCGTGGCGCCAACCGCCACCCCGTTCCCTTGCACAAACCGCAATCTTCTCGAGCCATCTTCTCCCTTGAACTCCCTCGCCATCATACGACCGAGCCATGCTCGCAACAATCCGCCCAGCTGCGGAAATCTGTGGAGAAACAAAGCAGGATGGGGCCAGGCATTGAAAGCAAAACAAAAAAAGCCTCGCGTTGGTCGAGGCTACTGCTTCCTGCGCGCGGCTATCTGCCGGCGGTAATCGGTGTGCGGCGAGCCCGCCCCCGCCGGTTCGCGCCTAACCAGCCAGAACCGACTGGTCGCCAGTCACGTTCTGACAATCCTTGGCCCTGTCCGGACGATCGCGTGCTTCGGGGCTTTTTCCTCCGGCTGCGACGCCATCCGTGACAATTCTTGCTGCACCACGCGCGCGAACTCCCCCATCTGCCGTTCCATCTCGATCATTTTCTCGCGCATATTCAAAATTATCTCGATACCCGCCAGGTTCACGCCCATATCGCGGGCCAGGGTCAGAATCACGTCCAGGCGCTCAAGGTCCGAATCCGTGTAGAGTCGCGTATTCCCCTGCGAGCGTGACGGCTTCAGCAGGCCAACGCGCTCGTATAGCCGCAGCGTTTGCGGATGCAGTTTATAGATCTCCGCGACGGCACTGATCATGTACCCGGCTTTCGCCCGTTTTCGATTCTTTGGAGGCACGGTCATACCCCCGCCTTCTCGAACAAATCTTTCCGCGGATCGGACGGCGCAATCTCTTCGAGTTCTTTCATCAGGTTGCGTACCCGCTCGTCGGTCGGCTCCGGCACCACTACCTGAATCTCGACGTACTGGTCGCCGCGTTCGCCGCCCCGCGCGCTTGGCACGCCCTTTTCCTTTAGTCGCAGCGTCCGTCCGCTGTTTGTTCCCGGTGGAATACGAACCAGTGATCGCCCATCGATGGTGGGCACTTGCACCTTCGCGCCCAGCGAAGCCTCCGCCACCGTCACCGGCACCTTGGTGTAGAGATCGCTGCCGCGCCGTTCGAAAAACTCGTGCGGCTTCACCATCACCTTCAAATACAAATCGCCCGCCGGCGCGCGCATGGTTCCCACGTTTCCTTTTCCCGGCACGCGCACACGCCCGCCGTTTGCAACGCCTGCCGGAATGCGCACGTCAATGGTCTCCGACCGCCGCACGCGCCCTTCGCCGCCGCAGTTTTTGCACATGGTTCGGAGCTTTCCGGTGCCGCCGCAACGGTTACACGGCACATTGAACCGCATCTTGCCCGCGGTCTGTTGAATTTGTCCGGTGCCGTTACAGGTCGGGCAGGTCTGCGGTGTTCCCACGGCTCCAGTGCCGTGACACACGTTGCAGGTGTCCAGCCGCGTGATTTGCAGTTTTTTCACCGCGCCGCGCACGGCATCCCAAAAATCAATTTCGATCTGATATTCCAGATCGCTGCCGGGCTCTTCCTCAGGCTCCATCGAGGCAGAGCGCCCGCCGCCAAAAAACTGGCTGAACAGGTCGCGGAAACTCGATCCCGCGGCTTGCCCACCCCCGCCTCCGCCGAAATCAAATCCGCCAAAATCAAAATTGACGTTGCCCTCGCCCGCGTCCCCTCCTCCGGCATACCCCGGAGGGGGTGCATTTTCGCTGTAGAATCCGTACTGGTCATACATCTGCCGCTTCTTGGCGTCAGACAGGACATCGTAGGCTTCCTGCAGCTGCTTGAATTTTTCTTCCGCGGCCTTGTCGCCCGGGTTCAAATCGGGATGATACTTGCGCGCCAACTTTCGAAACGCCGCGCGAATGTCTTTCGCCGTGGCCTTCTTCGAAACACCTAGCAGTTCGTAATAATCCTGTTTCGTGCCTGTGGCCATGCTCGCTATTGTAGCGGCGAATGTTTCATAGCGGCCGCTGTCTCCATCAGAAAAATGGGCCCAACACCGGTTGCATCACTAGGCCGCCGCGTGCTGGACCCAAATTTTGTTTTCATCGCTTCACCGAAAGGGTCCGCACGATGCGAACTCTTCCTGATTGCTGGTCACCGACTACTCCCAACCGGCCTTAGTTCGGCTTTTTGTTGTCGTCGACGTCCACATATTCGGCGTCAATCACGTCGCCGGGCTTTTGGCCGCCCGCGCCGCTGCTCGAACCGGAGGGTCCGGAGCCCGCACCGGCGCCTGCGGCTCCGGCTTGTTCCGCGCCGGCCGCCTGTGTTTTGTACAGTTCCTCTGCTATCTTGTGCAATGCCTTCTCCACGTTCTCGGTCGCGCTCCGCAGCCGTGCCACGCCACCTTCGTTGACCGCTTTCTTGGCGTCTTCGATGGCCGCTTCGGCTTGTTTCACGTCGGCCTCGTTCAGCTTCTCGCGGTTTTCGCGGATGGTTTTTTCGGCCTGGTACATGATGCCGTCCAGGCGGTTGCGCGCTTCCACCTCTTCCATGCGCTTGCGGTCTTCTTCCGCGTGAGACTCGGCCTCGGTGCGCATCTTTTCGGCCTCTTCCTTGGTCAACCCAGTCGAAGCCGTGATGGTGATCTTCTGTTCTTTGTTGGTGGCCTTGTCCTTCGCGCTCACATTCAGGATGCCGTTCGCGTCGATGTCAAAGGTGACCTCGATCTGCGGCGTTCCGCGCGGAGCCGGCGGAATTCCGTCCAACTTGAACGTGCCGAGCGACCGGTTGTCCTTTGCGAACTTCCGCTCGCCTTGCAGGACATGGATTTCCACGCCCGGCTGGTTGTCCGAAGCCGTCGAATAGGTTTCCACCTTGCGCGTGGGGATCGTCGTGTTGCGCGGGATCTGCACGGTCATCACGCCGCCCAGCGTCTCGACGCCCAGCGACAGCGGGGTAACGTCGAGCAGCAGGATGTCTTTCACCTCGCCTGCCAGCACCGCGCCCTGAATCGCCGCGCCCACGGCAACCACTTCATCCGGGTTCACGCCCTTGTGAAGCTCCTTGCCGCCGAAGAAATTGCTCACCAGCGACTGCACCTTCGGAATACGCGTCGAACCGCCGACCAGCACCACTTCCTGGATGTCGTTCGGCGACATCTTCGCGTCTTCGAGCGCTTGCTTGACCGGCTTCATGGAGCGCTCGAGCAGGTCGTTCATCAACTGCTCCAAACGCATCCGCGTCAGCTTTTGCTGCATGTGAATCGGGCCGCTCGCGCCGGCGGTGATAAAGGGCAGGTTGATCTCGGTCTCCATCATCTGCGAAAGCTCGATTTTGGCCTTCTCCGCCGCTTCTTTTAGGCGCTGTAGAGCCATGCGGTCCTTGCCCAGGTCGATGCCGTGTTCTTTTTTGAATTCGTCAATCAACCAGTCGACGATGCGCTGGTCAATATCGTCACCGCCCAAATGTGTGTCGCCGTTGGTCGACTTCACTTCGACCACGCCGCTGCCCACTTCGAGCACGGAGATGTCGAACGTGCCGCCACCCAAGTCGTAGACGGAGATGGTTTCGTCGCTCTTTTTCTCAAGGCCGTAGGCCAGCGCTGCCGCGGTGGGCTCGTTGATGATGCGGACCACTTCCATGCCCGCGATCTCGCCGGCCTGCTTGGTGGCTTGCCGCTGCGCATCGTTAAAGTACGCCGGAACGGTGATGACCACTTTGGTCACCTTCTCGCCCAGAAAATCTTCCGCGGCGTTCTTCAGCTTGGTGAGAATCATTGCGGAAATTTCCGGCGGGCTGTACACCTTTCCGGCAACTTCAACGCGCGCATCATCGTGGTTCCCTTTTATCACCTTGTACGGCACGCGCTTCATTTCGTCGGCGACCTCGTCAAAGCGCCGCCCCATGAAGCGCTTGATCGAATACACGGTGTTTTCCGGATTCGTCACCGCCTGCCGCTTCGCCACTTGCCCCACCAGTCGTTCGCCGGACTTGGTGATGGCTACCACCGAGGGAGTGGTGCGCTGGCCCTCCTGGTTCGGGATCACCACCGGCTCGCCGCCTTGCATGACGGCGACAACCGAGTTGGTGGTTCCCAGGTCAACTCCAATAATCTTGCTCATTGCTGCGGTCTCCTTCGGGTTACTTGCTGGAACTCGTCGTGCGGGCGCTCGCCGCGAACTGCCCTGCTCACTCCTGCCCTTGCGGTTTTCCGGTTGCGCCGGCCTCGGCCAGCCTTCTCTGTCAGGCCCAACCGGGCCAGAAGAGTCCTTGTTGCTAGAACGCCTCTCCACTATACGAGTTGAGTGCAACGTTGTCAAGTTCTTTGACATTGCCCATAGTGTATTGTTTCAAAAGGCTTTAACTTTGCCAAAAAGCTATTTTTGCGGAGTTCGGTTCTTCCTGGACAACGCCTTTGGACGATGCCGGCAACCAATTCCCTGTGCCCTCTGGCGCCTTTCGCGGGCCCCGCCTTGCGGCTCTTTTTTCGTTGCTTTTCGGATGGTCCGGGCAGGCCGCTTTTCAACCTGTGTTACTCTGGGCAGGACGAAGCTTAGTTTGGAGGAATCAGTGACCCGGCGTCTCATCCGTGCCATGCTTCTTACCTTTTGGGCCTTCGGTACCTTGCTGCTGGCGGCTCCCCAGCCGTCTGGGCAGACCAAAACCGTCGCCAAAAAGACCCCTGCCGCCAAACCCGCCGATACGCCAGGCGTTTCAACGGCCACGATCACCGTCAACGGCGTCAACGACATTGATCCCACCAAGGCCTTCGGCTCGAAGTCCGCGCCGGTCGTCGTTGAGATTTTCAGCGATTTCCAGTGCCCTGCCTGCAAGCAACTGTTCTTGAACACGACGCAAAAGGTGATGGAGAACTACGTCAACACCGGCAAGGTCTACCTCGTACATCGCGATTTTCCGCTGCCCATGCACGCATACTCGCGCGTCGCTGCCAGCTATGCCCGCGCCGCCGCGCACATCGGCAAGTGCGAACCTGTTGAGATGGCTCTATTTCAGAACCAAGAAAAGTGGGAGTCCAACGGCGATGTGAAAGGCATCGTTGCAGGCGTGCTTTCGCCTGCAGACATGAAGCGCGTTGAAACCATCGTCGAATCGAAGCAACTAGAGCCGCTTATTGAAAAGGACAAGGCCATCGGCCAGACCTTCCCGGTCAGCCAGACACCGACCACAGTGTTCCATGCCAACGGCCAGACTTACCCCTACGCCGGCACCCTCAATTACGATGTCTTAAAAGAGTTCCTGGACCAACTGGTCGCCAAAAAGTAGACGCCATGATGGAATCGGCCCCGTTCAACTATCGCCGCCTGATCATCTGGATCGGTCGCATCGTCCTAGGCGGGATCTTCCTCTATGCGGGCATCGCCAAACTCACCATGCCCAACACCCACCTGTGGCCTTACATCTTCCTGAAACTTTCGGTCTCCTCCAACCTGATGATGTTTCAACAACAGGTCGAATCCTACAAAATGCTTTCGCCGGAAGCGGCCGGCTTTCTCGCACACACGCTGCCTTTTCTCGAGATGGTCATCGGCTTGATGTTGCTGATCGGCTGGCGGCTGAAGATCTGGGCCACACTGGTCACCCTGATCATGTTTGGCTTCCTCACCGTCGTCACCCGCGCGTATATGCTGCATATGGACATCAACTGCGGGTGTTTCGGCACACCCGAAAAACTCACCGGCATGACGATCGTACGCGACGCGGCTATCTCGGCACTGGCCCTGCTCATGACCTATTTCGTGTTCAGCGAATCAAAGCAAGCGCACCCGTGGACTGCGACCACTACGGAAAAGACCGCGTAGGGCTGTCACCCTCCTACCGGCAGCAATAAAGTCAGCCACGACGGCAACCCAGAATCTCGGCTTGCTCGGATCTGTTTTGCTATGATTCCTGCTATCCTTTCCCCGGCTCGGAACCATCTAACTTGACGCACCCATGAAAACGCTGCCGGAATACCTCGAACTGGCCGCCGTTGCGCACGGCCATATTTGCGCCGGACAAGTCCTTGGCGTGCGCCTGGCTATGCTGGGCGTACGCGAACTCGGCCTCGACCCTGTCGCCGACCGCAAGCGCATCGTCACCTTTGTCGAAATCGACCGCTGCGTTACCGACGCTGTCGCCCTGGTCGCCAACTGCCGCCTCGGCAAGCGCGCCTTGAAATTCCGTGACTGGGGCAAGGTCGCGGCCACCTTCTGCGACCTCGAGACCGGCCGTGCCATCCGTGTCGCCGCGAAGGAATCCTCCAAGCAAGCCGCCAAGCAACTCTACCCCGACCTTCCCAAGGAACAAGGCCAGCAAAAAGCCTACGCGCAACTTTCCGATGAGGAACTTTTTTCAAAAGAGTGGGTAAAGGTCGAAGTTCCGCCCGAAGACCTTCCCGGCTTCAAAGGCCCTCGCGTCGTTTGTGCGGAATGCGGCGAGGGCATCAACTTCAAACGCGAGCGCGTCATGGACGGCCGCACGGTTTGCCGCGCCTGCGCTGGTGAACGCTACTACTCAAAGTAGACGAGGTGGCGGCACACCCCTCGGCCCGAATCCTTGAACGCCCGCTTCAGAAACAGGTTCGCTGTACCTCCTTGCTCGAATCGTTTTCTGCGCTAGAATTTTCTTTCGATGCTTTCGCTTCCCCCGATCACTTTGCGTCTCCGCGGCTGGAAACTCATCGACCGCGTCGCGCTCGCCTTCCTTCTGCTCTGTTCGGTGGCGCTCGGGGCCGCCGCCGGGCTTCTGTTCGTATACGAAAGCGACCTGCCGGAAATCCGCGCGCTTGAAACCTATCGCCCCAACGTGGTCACCGAAATCTACGCCGACGATGGCCAGCTCGTCGGCAGTTTCGCCCTGCAGCGTCGCATCCTGATGACCTGGGAGCAGGTCCCCAAGGTCCTCTACAACGCCGTCACCGCCATCGAAGACCAGCACTTTGAAGATCACTGGGGCGTGGACTTTCCGCGCGTCGCTGGCGCTGCCTACCGCAACATCCTCAAGCACCGCAAAGCGGAAGGCGCCAGTACCATCACCATGCAACTTGCCGGCAACCTCTTTCTTGACCGCAGCGATCGCAGCTTCCGCCGCAAAGCCCAGGAGATGCTCCTCGCCTTGCAGATCGAGCGCCGCTACACCAAGCCGCAAATCTTCACCATGTATGCGAACCAAGTCTATCTCGCGCATGGCAACTATGGCTTTGCCGCAGCCTCACAGTTTTATTTCGGGAAAAACGTTACCGATCTGAATCTCCAGCAGGCCGCGCTGCTCGCCGGAATGATCCGGGGACCTATTTATTCGCCGATTACCGATCCCGCGCGCGCTCTTGCCCGCCGCAACCTGGTGATCCATCAAATGATGGAAGAAGGGAAAATCACGCCCTCCGAGGAAGAAGCCGCCAAGAAAACGCCGCTCGGGTTGCACCTGCAATATCCACGCAACGACTTGGCGCCCTACTTTTTTGAGGACATTCGCAAATACCTGGAAGCCACCTACGGCACCGAAGCCGTCCACGAGCGCGGATTGCGCGTCTATACCACCCTCAACATCGCCATGCAGAAAGCCGCCAACCAGGCCATCCGCGACGGCCTACACACCTACGACCGCCGCCACGGCTGGCGCGACAAACTTGCGAATATTTTGAAGGATAATCTCGGGACGCTCGACACCTACGAAGACGACGACTGGCGTCACACCATCGAAAAAGGAAGTTACGTCACCGGCCTGGTTCTCGCCCTCGACGACAAAGGTGCCACCGTCAAGATTGGTAACTATCGGGCCATTCTTTCACCGCTCGACATGGCCTGGACTGGACACAAGAGGCCCAACGAACTGCTGGCGGTGGGCGATCTGGCCCAATTCTCCATTCAAGACCTGCGCGAAACGACCGCGCGCATCCAACTCGAACAGCAGCCGGCGCCACAAGCCGCCATGATCGCCATTGACAATGCCACCGGCGAAATCAAGGCCATGGTCGGCGGCTACAGCTTTGAGGATTCGAAGTTCAATCGCGCCACGCAGTCTGTGCGGCAGGTCGGTAGCTCCTTCAAGCCGTATGTCTACACCACGGCCATGGAAAAAGGCATGTCGCCTTTCGACACGGTTCTCGACGCGCCCTTCACCGTGATCAGCGGCGGTCAGCCTTACTCGCCGCACAACTACGATGAAAAATTCGAAGGCGTCATCACGCTTCGGCGCGCGCTCGCTGGTTCTCGCAACGTGCCGGCTGTGAAAGTTGCCGAAAGGGTTGGCATCTCCAACATTGTCGACATGACCCGCCGCTTTGGCATCACCACGCCCCTGCCGCCCTATCTGCCGCTGGCCCTGGGTGCCGCGGACATGAAACTCATCGAGCATGTTTCCGCCTTCACGGTCTTCCCGAACGAAGGCATCCGCATCGATCCCCACATGATCCGCCGCGTAACTAGCTACGACGGCGCGCTATTGGAGGAAGCCCATCCCGAAGTGCACGATGTCATCTCTCCCGACGTGGCGCACACCATGACCGCCATGCTCGAAGAAGTCGTGCAGTTTGGCACCGCTATCAAGGCCAAATCGCTCGGCCGCCCTGCCGCAGGAAAGACCGGAACAACGCAGGACTTCACCGACGCCTGGTTCATGGGTTTCACGCCGCAACTTACCGCCGGGGTCTGGGTCGGCTATGACGACAAACAGATTTCTCTCGGTAAGAGGGAGTCGGGTGCCCTGGCCGCGCTGCCCATCTGGATTGAATTTATGGGAAAGGCGCTCGGCGGAGTGCCCCCGACGGATTTCCCGAACGTCGTCACTCTCGAAGAGCAGGCCGACGAGCATCACGTCCACACCGATGTCCCCGACACGCGCCCCGAAGAAGAACTCCCTCCACCACGCCCCGTGGTGCCGCCTCCTGTCGTCGTGCCGCCATCGACCGCCTCAACAACAACGGGAACGGCCGCGCCGTCTCCCGAATAAGGGCGAACCTCCCGGGGCACGCTGTTTCAGAGGAGGGTGCGTTTTGCCTCATCTGCGAAACGGATCCCATCCCCGCGGCAGCAACTGCTCGGTCCTTCGCTCTCGGTTGGAAAGCAACAATTTCTTCTTCTTTGTAATGGCACCGATGCATTGAATGCGCCTTTGGCGCAAGGTTTGTTTCAGTGCGCGGAGCCGGCCGGCCGGTACAGCAAACAACAACTCGTAGTCGTCACCGCCATATAGCGCTAACCGCGTGGCCTCGGCCGCGGGTAGCGCTGCCGGCACCGGCAGCGCGCCTTCGGTAATCACCGCTCCGACGCCGCTCGCTTCGCACATCCTCGCCAAGTCCGTCGAAAGCCCATCCGAGATATCCATCATCGCGGTCGCAAACCGGTTTTCCGCCAGCCATCGTCCCAGGGCAATTCTTGGCTCCGGATAAAAATGCTTCCGCAATGCCGCCGTCTTGGCCCGCGATCCCCTTTTCAACTGCTTGAGCCCCAGCTCGGCCAAGCCGAGCGTTCCCGTGACAAAGAGCAAATCACCCGGCCGCGCTCCGGACCGCAACACCGCTTTATCCTTCTCCACTTCTCCAATGACCGTCACGCAAATCTGAATACGTTCATGGCGTGTTGTGTCGCCGCCTGCCAACTGGCAGTCGAGAAACTTGGCCGCCCTTCGCAATCCGGTCAAAAATCCATCCAACCATCTTCCGGTGCAAGAACTAGGCAGAGCCACATTCAGCAGAAAGCACCGCGGCGTCCCTCCGATCGCGGCAAGATCGCTGGCCGCCCGCGCCAAACATTTCCATCCGACCGAGTCCGGCGGATGCAGATGCGGCAAGAAATGGGAACCTTCCAGGAACCAATCGCTGGTCAGGGCCGTCTGAAACCCGCCCCGGGGTTGCCAAAGCGCCGCATCATCGCCTGCTGCCAGACGGACGCCGCTGCCTCGAAATCTCGGAAATCGGCGGGAAATTCGCCGCACGAGCGCGTCTTCGGGTGAGAGTTTCGCCATCGTCGCTCCATCCTAACGTAACCTGCCCTTTGGGACAGTCGGCCAGTTTTCTAAAGGCTGTCCCAAAATAGGAGAAATACAGGGTTGACCCCGGAGCCTACAAAATTTAATATTCAGAGAGTCGCGAACCAAGGCTCACGGTTCAGATTGTTGGCAGTATCCGAAAGTGGACGCGGCAATAGGGAAAAAAGAAACTCAAGCCGCCGCCCGAAATTAATCAAGCAAGGCCTGAGGGGCCTAGAGTGATTAACAGCAAGAACTATACGTTTTATATTGCTTCCACGCCCGGCAAGATGAAAAAACTCATCGTGCCTGCGTACGTATTGCATGGCTTGGCCGCGTTGGCCGTCATCGGAAGCATCACCGTGATTGCTGCGGTGGGATCCTACAGCCGCATGCTGCTGAAAGTTGGCAACTACAATGCCGTCCGTCAGGAGCGCGACGTTTGGAAAAAGCAAGTTCGCGAGCTGCAAAGCACCGTCAAGGACACAAACCAGCGCTTGGATGCCGTGCAGTCGCTTGCTACCGACGTGGCCATGACTTTTGGCGTGATGAAGTATCACCCCGCCGCGTTTGAGCAGACCGACGCCGCCTCGACACCCGAAGACGTTTTCGATCGTTCCGTTGAGCAGTTCACCTTCTTGAAACGCAATGCCACGGCTATCGCCGTCTCTGCCGGCGGCCTGCGGATGATGCCCTCCATGGCATTCGCCGATTCCAACTACACACCGGCGCTCTGGCCCGTCCTAGGGCATATCACGGACAGTTTTGGTGAGCGCCTGGATCCCTTCTCGGGTGAAGGTGCGTTCCATACAGGGGTGGACGTTGGCGCCGAATACGGCGCTCCGGTGCATGCCACGGCCGACGGCATCGTGCTCGATGCTGGCCAGCACACCGGCTACGGCCGTGTGGTGATCGTTGATCACGGCTTTGGCATCACCACCTGGTACGCGCACCTTTCGGCTTACGCTGTTGTCGCCGGCACCCGCGTGAAGCGCGGCGAAGTGATCGGTTACACCGGCATCAGTGGCCGCTCGACCGGTCCCCACGTGCACTACGAAGTCCGCGTGAACAACGCCCCGGTCAATCCGTGGCGTTACATGCGCAATAACCCGTCCGGCGACTAATCCTTCCGAGCTGGAGGTGGGGTCCATCTTTCCATTTCTATTTTCCATTTTCGTTTTTTGGGGCAGGCCGATCCGCGGCCACTGGAACCGTACGCGCCGATTCGAGCAACTCTGGCGTGACTTCAAAGATCAGCCGAACCGATTGGGAAGAGCCGCGGTCAAGCTTCTCTACCTCCGCGGATTTCAGCAGCGCCATATAGGCGTCACGCAGTTTTGGATCAAGCTGCTTCCGTGTTTTGGGATCGTCGAGGCCCGCCTGCGCCAAAATCAGCAATCCGCCGAGCATCTCCCGCAGTTGCCGGATCGACGCCTCGTTTGAGCTTTCGCCCTCTGCCACCACGCGCAATTGATCGCCATCCGGCTTCGCCCCAATCGAGACCCACTGCAATTGCCCGAGCAGCGTCGCCAGTTGCGGCGAGCGCCATCCGCCGGGACCGCGTTGTGCCAAGGTGCTCAGCAATTGCGAATCCTGTCGCGTGACCCCGAACAGTGGTGTGCCCGCCAGTCGCAGCAGATGCTCACGCCAATCCTCTCCGTTGGCTCTGGTTCCGGCGGCCTGAAAGAAGCACGAAGCGTCGTTGCAGATGGCCACTTGGTCGTCCCGCAAAAACGTGAAGTAAGCCGTACGCCTGGGATTGTTCAGAGTGACGGCATAAATCGTTTTTCCCGACGCCGTTTTCAGCGTTCCCGAATGCGCGCTGTAGGACTCAATCTTCTTCCGGTCGAAGCGTCCTTCGGCCACCGCCATTGTTTCCGGGCTTTGCGGCGTGCCAGCGAACCCGATTCCTACGCGATCCAGGTCGCGCTCGTAATCAAATCCCGTTGCTTGCACAAACTTTGTGTACTCTTCATCCGGCGGGGGTTGCGGGGCCCAGGCAAGGATCTCGGCCAGAAAGGCCGAGGTGCGCAGTTCTTTCAAGTCCAGGAAGACCACCGTTGTCGAATCGGCCGGCAGCTGCGATAACAGATCTTCCCGCTTGCTCCCCAAATTTCCATGTGGACGAAGAAAAAACCATGCCGCTAAAGCGATCGCGGCAAGGGCTACGACTGCTAGCATCAGCTTCGGTCGGTTCAGACGGGCCTCCTTAAACCAGATCGCTGCATTCTCGCATCAGAAGCCCGTGTACGCCAAAAAATGCACGGTCTGCACCAAGGCAGCAACTTCCCTGTCCGGGGCCTGTGGATTCCGGCAATGCCATAGCCTAGGTATGGCGCCTTATTCAATTGAAAACAAACGCCTTCTTTGCGGCGCCGGGTAACCTCTCTGTTTTCCACAGCATCCCACAGGCCCCTGCAAGCCAATCCCCATTCCGACCCCTTGCAAGACTTGTGCCTAATCTGCTATTCTTGTGCGGTTTGAGCAGCGCTGGCGTAGCTCAGCTGGTAGAGCATCTGATTTGTAATCAGAGGGTCGGGGGTTCAAATCCCTCCGCCAGCTCCACCAGATGGTAGCAGGGGAGTAAGCGGAGCGATTTCGGTCATGGTAACATGAAAGGGCTGGTGTCTCTGGACACGAGTCCGTTTTGTGTTTTCGCTCACAACGCTCCCAACAAATGCACGGGGGATCAAGCACAGTTCAGGTTGCAGTAGTGTCGCTTGGGTTTTTCGCGGATACGAATTTGGTATCCCGGAGCTAGTTACCGGGACGGGTGGGTGAGTGGCTAAAACCAGCAGACTGTAAATCTGCCGCTCCTTGCGGGCTACGAAGGTTCGAATCCTTCCCCGTCCACCAGGATTCGAGCTT
>Ga0126371_10000949_pt1 | contig 24128 bp, 19 predicted proteins | sample PanSoiMetaPlot_4_FD_110145 | JGI IMG/M metagenome (GOLD analysis project Ga0126371, IMG submission 110145) | Tropical forest soil microbial communities from Panama - MetaG Plot_4 | ecosystem: Environmental > Terrestrial > Soil > Tropical forest > Bulk soil | place: Panama | collected 2016-02-17 | reverse complement strand
TGACGCTGGGCGGGCCCTTGCCTCGCCGCTCGGCTTTCGGATCGATGCCTTGCGCGACGAGACCCGCCAGCCGTTTGGCCTCCCGTCGCGCGGTTTCGGGGGTCCAGCACGTGAAACCGTCCGGGGTCACCATGCCGTGGCGACCGATCTTAACTTGTTTCCGCACCCCATTGATGTAGTAGTTGAACTCGTATACTCGCTTGCTTGTGGTTTGCCGTCGTACGCGGAAGCCGGGTAGCTTATCGTCGGACACCCGTTCGCCCGGTTGCAGCCGGTTAATCACCTCCGCCCTAATGCGCTTGACTGCCATGTGTGCTGTCACACCTCTTTCGCAGATCGGCCGCTGTAGTTACCATTTTAGCTACAGTGACGGATCGATTTGCGAAGTAAGATATAAGCGAGTTAAGGCGCGTAAACAAGCGCTAAGCGAAGAGTTACAGTCGTGTTTAGGTGCGTGTAGGTGAGCTAATAATTGCTAATATAACATACCATATTGCTGAAAACTAATTCCCGATTAGAGAGCATAAACGGGAATCAAATTCCCGTTTACCCGGCGACGGGAATTGCATTGCAACCACTTGATCCGCAACGATTTTTGGAGCGCATACGGCGGCTTTATTGAGAAAATCGAAAAAATTCCCGGTTCTACGGGAATTGCCGGGAACGGCGTCGTCAGACCGCCGGCTGGCCGGCGCGGTGATGCGAAGGGGCGCCGTAGAGGTCGCGGGCGCGCTTTTCGAAGGCGCCGACCATGCGGCGGACCGCCTCGCTGAACAGCACCTCGATCAGCCGCTGCAGGAGGCGCGAGCGGAATTCGAAATCGACAAAGAAGCCGACGCGGCAGCCTTTCGGGTCCGGGGCGAACGTCCAGTGGTTGTTGAGATAGCGGAACGACCCCTCGGCATATTCGACGTCGATCCGGCGCGGGCGGTCGAGCGTTACTCGCGACGTGAACCGCTCGCGGAACATGCGGAACCCGATGATCAGGTCGGCAACGACGAGATCCGGCTGCCGCTCCTTGATCCGCGCGCCGACGCACCAGGGCAGAAACTCGGGATAGCGCTCGATATCGGCGACGAGGTCGAAGAGCTGCTCGGGCGTGTAGGGCAGTACACGCTCTTCGGCGTGGGTCGGCATCGGCGAACCTTACGCCGTGGCAAGCTTCGCGGCGCGCGCGGCGCGCAATCGCGCGAAATCCTCCCCCGCATGGTAGGACGAGCGCGTCAAGGGTGACGCCGAGACGAGCAGAAACCCTTTGCCCAGCGCCGAGCGCTGGTAACTGCCGAACTCCTCGGGCGTTACGAAACGGGCGATCGCATGGTGTTTCGGCGTCGGCTGCAGATATTGCCCGATAGTCAGAAAGTCCACCTCGGCGGCGCGTAAATCGTCCATGACCTGCAGCACTTCGCCCTTGTCCTCGCCAAGCCCCACCATGATCCCCGATTTCGTGAACAGCGCCGGATCGAGGCGCTTGGCCTGATCGAGCAGCCGCAATGAATGAAAGTACCGCGCCCCAGGCCGCACCTCGGCATAAAGCCTCGGCACCGTCTCGAGATTGTGATTGAAGACATCGGGCCTGGCGGCGACGACCGTTTCGAGCGCCCCCTCCTTGCGTAGGAAATCGGGGGTCAAGACCTCGATCGTCGTGGTCGGCGCGGCTGCCCGGATCGCCGTAATCGTCTGCGCGAAATGTCCGGCGCCGCCGTCGTCGAGATCGTCGCGGTCGACCGAGGTGACGACGACGTGCGACAGCCCAAGCGCCGCGACCGCCTCGGCGACGCGCTCGGGCTCATGCGGGTCGAGCCGGTCGGGCCGGCCGGTCGCAACATTGCAGAAGGTGCAGGCGCGCGTGCAGACGCGCCCCAAAATCATCACCGTCGCATGCCCTTGCTTCCAGCACTCGCCGATATTGGGGCAGGCCGCTTCCTCGCAGACGGTGTTGAGCTGCAAGTCGCGCATCAGCCGCCGCGTCGCGTGGTACTCGGGCGAACCTGGCGCCTTAACCCGCAGCCAATCGGGTTTGCGCGGGATCGGGCTGTCGGGACGGCGAACCTTTTCGGGATGACGCAATAGCAGCGGCGCCGGGCTTCCGCTTGCGGGATTCATGGGACCGGCCTGAGGGCGAAAAGCATTCCGCTAGAAGTGGATGGCGCGCCCGTAAGCGTCAAGCACGGCCTCGTGCATCGTCTCGGACAAGGTCGGATGCGGAAAGATCGCGCGGATCAGCTCGGCCTCGGTGGTCTCGAGGGTCTTGGCGATCGTGTACCCCTGGATCAGCTCGGTGACCTCGGCGCCGATCATATGGACGCCCAAGAGCTCGCCGGTCTTGCTGTCGAAGACCGTCTTGACCATCCCCTCCGGTTCGCCCAGCGCAATCGCCTTGCCGTTGCCGATGAATGGAAAATGGCCGACTTTAACCTCATAGCCGGCCTCGCGGGCCGCCTTTTCGGTGAGGCCGACGCTCGCGACCTGCGGCCGGCAATAGGTGCAGGCCGGAATGTTGCGCACATCGAGCGGATGCACGTCGTTGACCCCGGCGATCCGCTCGACACAGACCACGCCTTCATGGCTCGCCTTATGGGCCAGCCAGGGCGGTCCGACGAGATCGCCGATCGCATAGACCCCGCGCTCGCCGGTGCGCAGCCATTCATCGACGACGACATGCGTCTTATCGACCGCGACCCCGGTGTTTTCGAGGCCGATGTCCTCGACATTGCCGACGATGCCGACCGCAAGGATCACGCGCTCGACGCGCTCTTCAAAGGCCTTGCCATTCGCCTCGATGCGCGTTGTCGTCACCGCACCATCATGGCTTAGAGCGGTGACCGCTGCTCCAGTGTGAAATTTGATCCCCTGCTTCTCAAAGGATTTGCGGGCGAAGGCGGAGATTTCCTCGTCCTCAACCGGAAGCACACGGTCGAGCACTTCGACCACCGTCACCTCGGCGCCCATATCGTGGTAGAAGCTCGCGAACTCGATCCCGATCGCGCCCGAGCCGACCACGAGCAGCGATCTCGGGATGGCCGGCGGCACCATCGCCTCTTTATAGGTCCAGACCCGCTCGCCGTCGGGCTCAATGCCGGGCAGCGCACGGGCCCGCGCGCCGGTCGCAAGCACGATGTGCCCGGCGGCGAGTTCGGCGACGGGGTCGCCGTCCTTCGTGACCGCGAGCCGCCCCTTTCCTGCCAGATGCCCATGTCCGTCAAACACGGTCACCTTATTCTTCCGCAGCAGATAGGCGACGCCATTCGAGAGCTGTTTGGCGACGGCGCGCGAGCGGGCCACCACCTTGCCCGCGTCGAAGCCGATGTCCTTGGCGGTGAAGCCGAAGTCGTCGAGGCGATGCAGCAGATGGTAGATTTCCGAGCTGCGCAACAGCGCCTTGGTCGGAATGCAGCCCCAGTTGAGGCAGATCCCGCCGAGATGCTCGCGCTCGACGAGCGCCGTCCGCATGCCGAGCTGCGCCGCCCGGATCGCCGCGACATAGCCGCCCGGCCCGCCGCCGACGACGATCAGATCGAAAGAGCTGTCCGCCATTCGCCGCCCTTCCGCTACAGCAGCATCGTCAGCGGGTCTTCGACGAGTTTCTTGAATGCCGCAAGGAATTGCGCGCCGACGGCGCCATCAACCGCCCGATGATCGCAGGACAGTGTACAGCTCATCACTGTGGCAATCGACAGCGCGTCATTTTTGACGACGGGGCGCTGCTCGCCCTGGCCAACCGCGAGAATGCCGCCATGCGGTGGATTGATAACCGCGGCAAATTCGCGGACCCCGAACATACCGAGGTTCGAGATCGAGAAGGTCCCGCCCTGGAACTCCTCCAATTTCAACTTGCCCGCCCGGGCGCGCGCTGTCAGATCCTTGGTCTCGTTCGCGATCATCGCCAGCCCTTTACGGTCGGCGTTCTTAACAATCGGCGTGATAAGCCCGTCCTCGAGCGCGACAGCCACGGCGATGTCGACGCCGTCCCACAGTAGGATTGCTTCGTCGCTCCACGACGCGTTGGCCGCCGGCACCTGGCGCAACGCGAGGGCTGTAGCGCGGATCACAAAATCATTGACCGAGATCCTGTAAGCGTCGGATTTGGCGTTGAGCTCCGCGCGGATCTTCAACAGTTCGTCGATCTCGCAATCGACGGTCAGATAGAAATGCGGAACTGTCTGTTTGGACTCGGTCAGCCGGCGAGCGATGACGCGGCGCATCGCCGTCAGTGGCCGCTCGGTGTGGGGCGGATTGCCAGCGAGCGCAAGCACCCGTTCTTTGGTTAGCGCGCCTGTCGCGACGGGAGCAGGCTGGACGGGTGGGGCCGCTTCCGGCCGTTGAGGCGCCGCTGCCGGAGCGCCGCGCGCCGCCGCCAGCGCCGCTTCAATGTCGGCCTTGACGATACGGCCCTGCGGTCCCGACCCCGCGATCGCAGCAAGTTCGAGACCGGCCTGCTGCGCCATCCGTCGTGCCAATGGACTGGCAAAAATGCGACCATTGCCGCCGCGCGGCATGGCAGGCGGCTGCGCGACTACCGCCGGCTCCGCGGCAGCCGCTGGAACCGAGCCGGCTGCGGGCTGGGGGGCTGCGATGGCGAACTGCGCCAGGGCTGAAGCGTCCTCGCCCTCCTCCAGTAACAATGCGATCGGCTGATTGACCTTTATCCCCTCTGAGCCGTCCGGGACGAGAATCTTGCCGATGCGACCCTCATCAACGGCCTCGAACTCCATCGTCGCCTTGTCCGTCTCGATCTCGGCGAGGACATCGCCGGAGTGGATTTCATCGCCCTCCTTTTTCAGCCATTTCGTCAAATTGCCTTCGGTCATCGTCGGCGACAATGCCGGCATCAGGATTTCGATCGGCATGCCCCTCCCCCGACCGCACGCATCAGCGGTAAGCGACCTCGCGCGCCGCGGCGACAATATCCTCGACTTGCGGCACGGCCAGCCGCTCCAGGTTCGCGGCGTAAGGCAACGGAACGTCCTTCCCGGCCACCCGTTTCAGAGGGGCATCGAGCCAGTCGAAGGACTCTTCCATCATGGTTGCAGCAAGCTCCGCGCCGATACCGGCAAACGGCCAGCCCTCTTCGACGGTGACGATGCGGTTCGTTTTCTTGACCGAGTTGACCACCGTTTCAATATCGAATGGCCGCAGCGTGCGCAGATCGATGACTTCGGCGGAGATGCCGGCCTTGTCCAGCTCCTCGGCCGCGTGCATCGCCAGCTTCACCATTCGCGAAAAAGCCGTGATCGTGACGTGCTCGCCGGATCGCGCGATGCGCGCCTTTCCAATCGGCACGACGAGTTCGGGATCGTCCGGCACCGCGGAGCTCTCTCCATAAACGAGCTCATGCTCCAAAAAGATCACCGGGTTCGGATCGCGGATCGCTGCCTTCAGCAATCCCTTGTGATCGGCACCCGTATAAGGAGCCACGACCTTGAGACCCGGAACATGCGCATACCAGCTCGCATAACATTGGGAATGCTGGGCGGCGACGCGCGCAGCGATCCCGTTTGGCCCGCGAAAGACGATCGGGCAGCTCATCTGCCCGCCCGACATATACCGGGTCTTGGCCGCTGAGTTGACGATCTGGTCCATCGCCTGCATGGCAAAGTTGAAGGTCATAAACTCGACGATCGGGCGGAGGCCAGCAAATGCCGCGCCGACCCCGAGGCCGCTAAATCCATGCTCGGTAATCGGCGTGTCGATCACGCGGCGCGGCCCGAACTCCTGCAGCAAGCCCTGACTGACCTTGTAGGCCCCTTGGTACTCCGCGACCTCCTCGCCAAGAAGAAAAACCGTCTCGTCGCGGCGCATTTCTTCCGCCATAGCGTCGCGCAAGGCTTCGCGGACCGTCATCGTCGTCGCCTTCCTCGTATATTCAGCTACGGCAGGAACGCGCCTAGGCGCGGTTGCGGCTGACGACGGCTGCGACGCCGGCGCTTCTAGCACCGGTGTCTCTACTGCGGGCTTGGGGGCGGAAGCGCGCCGCTCTATTGCGCCGACTTCCTCGCCGTTGCCGGCAATCAGCGCAATCGGCGTGTTGACGGCGACATGCTCGGTGCCTTCGGGGATCACGATCCGCGCGAGCACGCCCTCGTCGACCGCTTCCACCTCCATCGTCGCCTTGTCCGTCTCGATCTCGGCCAACACATCGCCGGCCCTCACGGGCTCCCCCTCAGTTTTCAGCCAGCGGGCGATCTTGCCCTCGGTCATTGTTGGTGACAGGGCCGGCATCAGAACTTCGGTAGCCATCGCTTCGTCCGAAATAATCAGGCTTCTGCCAGCACATCCGTCCACAGTTCGGCCGGATCGGGTTCTGGGCTGTCTTGCGCAAATTGTGCCGCTTCAGCGACCAGATTCCGGACCTCGCCCTCGATTTCCTTGAGCCGCGACTCGCTGGTACCGTCCTCCAACAGGCGGCGCCGCAAATGCTCGATCGGATCGTGCTCGGTGCGCATCCGATTGACTTCGTCACGAGTGCGGTACTTTGCCGGATCGGACATCGAATGGCCCCGATATCGGTAGGTCATCATCTCCAAAATGATCGGCCCCTGACCCGAACGAGCGTGTTCGGAGGCGGCAAGCCCTGCCTCATAAACCGCTAACACGTTCATGCCGTCGACCTGCTCACCCGGGATTCCGTATGCCCTACCGCGATGGAACAGATCGGTGCGCGCCGAAGCGCGATCAATCGAGGTCCCCATCCCGTATCGATTGTTCTCAATCACATAGACGACGGGCAACTTCCATAGGGCGGCCATGTTGAAGCTTTCGTAGACTTGCCCCTGATTGATCGCACCATCGCCCAGATAGGTGACGCAAATTCGTCCGTTACCGCGATAACGATGAGCAAAAGCGAGTCCGGTTCCGATCGGAACCTGGGCCCCGACAATGCCATGACCGCCGAAGAAATTCTTCTCCCGGCTGAACATGTGCATCGAGCCGCCCTTCCCGTGTGAATAGCCGCCTCGGCGGCCGGTCAACTCGGCCATTACTCCCTTCGGATCCATGCCACTGCCCAGCATGTGCCCATGATCGCGATAAGAGGTGACGATCGAGTCACCTTCTCTGAGAACCGACTGTATGCCGACCACGACTGCCTCTTGCCCGATATACAGGTGGCAGAAACCGCCGATCAGACCCATGCCGTACATCTGACCGGCCCGTTCCTCGAAACGCCGGATCAGCAGCATATCGCGATAATACCTGAATAGCGCCGTCGCCGAGACGCCGAGCTCAGCAAATTTGACCGGATCGGGTTTACGTTTGACTGCCATGTCGCTCCCTCCGGCGGCCCCCAAATCGCGATCTCAAACCTGGCCGGAGCATGGTGACAAACGCCCGGGTTTGCAACCTCGACCCACTCAAGTCATTACAATACCTGAGGCGTTGGGCTCTCAAGAAAAATGGGGGTCGCACAGAGCGTCGCGAAACGCTCAGTGGCTAGGCGTCGGCTGCATGATGACGATGTCGTCGCGGGCGACGAGATTCAACGTCGCGCGAACACGCTCGTCTAGGAGATCCGAGTCAACGTGCTCCGGTCGGAGGTTTGTCACTCTCAGATCAAGACCGGCCCGGTGCGCTTGAACGGTCCGGAGTTTGGCATTCTCGTCTCGGATTTCCTGGCCCAGACGAAACCAGGCGTTCAATCCGCGGTCACCTTCGACCAAGTGATAGGCGAAATACCCGGCCAGCGAGATCCCCATAAGAGGGCCCAGGACGACCCGGCCGCACCGCAACAGTGTGCGCATTACGATCATCGACTCAAAGAATCATGGGCACTCTGTGCCGTCAATCGCAAGCGAGCGAACAACCGAAGAGCCTTCCGGGTTGCGCTATTGACGCAACGCGGCGCGTCCGGCGAAGACCGCTGACGCTCCGAGCTGCTCCTCGATTCGGATCAGCTGATTGTATTTGGCGAGGCGATCGGACCGCGAGAGCGATCCCGTCTTAATTTGCCCGCAATTTGTCGCGACCGCGAGATCCGCGATCGTCGTGTCTTCGGTCTCCCCTGAGCGATGCGAGAATATGGTGCCCCAGCCCGCCCGTTGCGCGATCTCGACGGCTTCAAACGTTTCTGACAGTGTACCTATCTGGTTGACTTTGACGAGCAGCGCGTTGGCAATCCCGCGCTGGATTCCGTCTTTGAGCCGGGTTGGGTTCGTCGCGAAGACATCGTCACCGACGAGCTGGACGGTATGACCGAGCTCTCGAGTTAGTTGTGCCCAGCCTTCCCAATCGTCCTCGGCCATGCCGTCCTCGATCGACACGATCGGGTAACGGCGGACGAGATCGGCCCAGTGAGCGACAAGCTGCGCTGCATCGAGGCTTTTGCCCTCACCCGCGAGGTGATCGGCGCCGTCACGGTAAAATTCGCTTGCTGCGGCATCGAGCGCCAGCATCACCTCTTCGCCCGCGCGATAGCCGGCGGCCTCAATCGCCTGCATGATTATGCCGAGCGCGGAATCCGTCGAGGCCAGCTTCGGCGCAAAGCCGCCTTCATCGCCGACACTAGTGTTGTGTCCAGCCTCGGCCAGTTTTCTGCGCAAAGCGTGGAAGATTTCGGCACCGATGCGAATCGCCTCCGCCCCCGAGCTCGCGCCGACCGGCATTATCATGAATTCCTGAATGTCGATCGGGTTATCAGCGTGTACCCCGCCATTGATGATGTTCATCATGGGCGCGGGCAACGTGCGGACGAAGACGCCTCCGACGTAGCGGTAGAGCGGGATGCCGGCTTCGGCGGCACCGGCCTTCGCGCAGGCGAGGCTAACCCCGAGGATCGCGTTGGCTCCAAGCCGGCACTTGTTCGGGGTGCCGTCGAGTTCGATCAGAACGCGATCGACGGCCAGTTGGTCCTCGGCATCGAGGCCGGAGAGCGCACCAAAGATTTCTCCCTCCACTGACCCGACGGCCTGGTGCACTCCCCGACCCCCGAACCGCGGGCCGCCATCGCGTTTTTCGATCGCTTCATGGGCACCTGTGGACGCCCCGGATGGAACTGCCGCGCGGCCCGTAACGCCGCTCTCCAGCGAGACTTCTACCTGGACGTTCGGGTTGCACCGGCTGTCGAGAATTTCGCGGGCATGGATATTGCTGATGGCGGTCATCGGAGGTCTCTACATCGCGGTCGGAGAACGCGTCTTCGCGAGGCGGTCAAAGGCAACGAGTGTTTCGACCAAGTGGGGCAATGTCTTGAGGGGCACCATTGTCGGCCCTTCGGCGCTGGTGGTGTGGTCGGGATCTTGATGGGTCTCGATGAAAATGGCGGCGACGCCGACCGCCGCTGCGGCGCGCGCGAGGACGGGGGCGAACTCGCGCTGGCCCCCCGATCGATCCCCCAGACCACCCGGCTGGGCCACGGAATGCGTGGCGTCAAAGACAACGGGATAACCGGTCTGCGCCATGATCGGCAGCGCCCGCATATCGACGATCAGCGTATTGTAGCCGAAGCTCGTGCCGCGCTCGCACAGCAGGATTCTTTCATTGCCGGTCGAGGCGATCTTCGCTGCGGCGTTCCGCATGTCTCACGGCGCGAGAAACTGGCCTTTTTTTAAATTGATCGGCTTGCCGGTCGCGCCAGCGGTCAGCAGCAAATCCGTCTGGCGGCAGAGAAATGCAGGGATCTGCAGGACGTCGACGACTTCGGCTAGGGGACCACACTGCTCCTTTTCGTGGATGTCGGTCAGCACCGGAATCCCGGTCGTCTCCCGCACTTCGGCGAGGATCGGCAACCCCGCTCTGAGCCCGATCCCACGCTGGGATCCGAGAGACGACCGATTGGCCTTGTCAAAGGAGGTTTTGTAGACCAAGCCGATCCCCAGCTTGCCCGCCATCTCGGCCAGCGCCGCGCTCATTTCAAGCGCATGCGCTCGCGATTCCAACGTGTTCGGCCCGACGATGAACACCAGCGGCAGATCGTTGCCTAGGGTCAGGCTGCCGATCGTGACGTGACGCTGTGGCATAGTCGCGGACCCCCTCAAACCAGGCGGGACTGGTCGAGCGCAGCGCGGATGAAGGAGGTGAACAACGGGTGTGGCTCAAAGGGTTTGGACTTGAGTTCCGGATGGAACTGCACCCCGATGTACCAGGGATGATCGGGAAGCTCGACGATCTCCGGCAGCAGGCCGTCAGGCGACATGCCGGAAAAAAACAACCCGGCGGCTTCCAGAGTCTGACGGTAGCCGATGTTGACCTCATAGCGATGACGGTGCCGCTCGCTGATGCAGGTTGCACCGTAGATCCCGGCAACCCGGCTTTCGGGCGTCAAAACTGCCGGATAAGCCCCAAGGCGCATCGTCCCGCCGAGATCTCCATTCGAGTTGCGCCTTTCCAACGTATTGCCGCGCGCCCACTCTGTCATCAGCCCGACCACCGGATGCTCGCACGGTCCGAATTCGGTGGAGCCGGCGCCGGGGAGACCGGCGAGATGGCGCGCCGCGTCGATTACCGCCATCTGCATGCCAAAGCAAATTCCGAAATAGGGTAGCCGCCGCTCACGAGCAAAACGCGCCGCGGCGATCTTGCCCTCGGAGCCGCGCTCGCCAAAACCGCCGGGGACCAGGATGCCGTCGACGCCCTCGAGCTGACGGAGCGCTTCCGACTCCGCTTCGAAGACCTCCGAATCGATCCAGTCGAGATCGACCCCGACATTGTTGGCGATGCCGCCATGGGTCATCGCCTCGGCCAGCGATTTGTAGCTGTCCGGGAGATGCGTGTATTTGCCGACGATTGCGATCGTCACTCGCCCTTCGGGCTTGTAAATACGGCTGACGACCTCTTCCCATCGGTCGAGATCAGGTTCCGGAGCATCGAGGCCGAAATGCTCGCAGACCTCGCGGTCGAAGCCTTCCGCATGGTAGGCGCCGGGCACGGCATAGATCGTGTTGACATCGAGCGCGGGGATCACACGGCTTTCGCGCAGATTGCAGAACAGCGCGATTTTCTTTCGGGCGGCAGGGGGAATCGGCCGTTCGCAGCGGCACAGCAGAATGTCCGGCTGAATCCCGAGTCCCAGCAGCTCTTTCGCGGAATGTTGGGTCGGCTTGGTCTTGAGCTCGCCCGCCGAAGCGATCCACGGCACCAGAGTCAGATGCACAAAGAGGACGCGCTCGCGCCCGAGCTCGTTGCCGAGTTGGCGAATCGCTTCGAGAAACGGCAGGCTCTCGATATCGCCGACGGTGCCGCCGATTTCGCACAGGACAAAATCCTCGCCGCTGAGATCGGCCAGAATGAACTCCTTGATCGCATCGGTGACGTGCGGGATCACCTGCACCGTCGCGCCGAGATACTCACCGCGCCGTTCGCGGCCGATCACGGTCGAGTAGATCCGGCCGGTCGTCACCGAATCGCTGCGCCGCGCGGCGACGCCGACATAGCGCTCGTAATGGCCGAGATCGAGATCGGTCTCGGCCCCGTCGTCGGTGACGTAGACCTCCCCGTGCTGGTAGGGGCTCATCGTGCCGGGATCGACGTTGAGGTAGGGATCCAGCTTGCGGAGCCTGACCCTGAAGCCGCGCGCCTGGAGCAACGCGCCTAGCGCCGCCGCCGAGAGACCCTTGCCGAGAGAGGAGACCACGCCGCCGGTGATGAATATGAACCGCGTCATGGAACTTCAGTCTACAGCATCAAGCGGTCATCTCTCAAAGTAATTCGCTGATGCGGCTAGGTTTCGCTACGCCCCCTTGCCTAAACAGGCGACGATCATCGCGTGACGCAAGTCGCCGGCCTAACGCGCGAGAGGCGCGCTCGGCTGAGAAGGTGGCGTCGGGGCTGCAGGAGCGCTTGGTGCAGCCGGAGGGCTCGGCGCGGCTGGACTGACGGGCGTGCCCTGCTCTAGGATGGATCGAGGCGCGCGCTCGTGGTTGTGTACAACGACCAGCAACACGCTAGTCGTCATAAAGCCTGCGGCGAGAATCGCCGTGGCCCGGGTCAGCAGATTCGCCGTCGATCGGCCCGTCATAAAGCCCGACATGCCCCCGCCACCCATGCCTAGCGCGCCACCCTCGCTCTTTTGCAATAGCACGACACCGACGAGCGCGATGGCAACGAGAATGTGGACAGCAAGAAGCAGGATGATCATTGCGCTTATTTATTCATCGGACCTGCTGAGAACCAGCACCACAATAGCGAATCATCGACTCACCATCGCAATCGACCAAAAATCGTCGGCGGCAAGGCTCGCGCCGCCGACAAGCGCCCCATCGACGTCCTCGCACGTGAGGATCGCGGCGGCATTTTTCGGGTTCACCGAACCGCCGTACAGGATTCGGGTGCCGCGTGGGATACGGACGCGGATCTCCGCATGCATCGCGGCGATGTCGTTCGTCGTCGCGGTCAAGCCGGTGCCGATCGCCCAGACGGGCTCATAAGCGATGATAAGTCTTTCCGGTGCGGTGCCCGAGGGGAGCGATTCGGCCAGCTGGGTCGCGACCACGCCGATGGCTTCTCCTTTCTCGCGCTGGTGCTGTGTCTCGCCAACGCAGAGAATCGCCACTAAGCCGGCGCGCCAGGCGCCAGCGATCTTGTCGCGAATGATGACGTCCGTTTCGCCATGCCCGTGGCGGCGCTCGGAGTGTCCGACGATCACATGGGTACAGCCGAGATCCGCCAGCATTTCGGCACTGATGTCGCCGGTGTGCGGGCCTTTTGCACTGGCGTGACAATCCTGGCCGCCAAGCAGGATTCCGCTTCCCGAGAGCATCCCGCCGACGATCGACAGCAAAGTCGCGGGCGGACAGACGAGAAGCTCACTCCCGTGCCCTTCGCCAGCGGCAGCGCGGTCCGCGAGGGCGCGTGCCAGCGCCGCGCCGTCCTCGCGCAACCCGTTCATTTTCCAATTGCCCGCAACAAGTTTCTTGCGAAACGTCATGTTGCCGCCCCATTTCTCAGTCAGTATCATTTGGTGCCTACGATCACACTGGCGTACGGGCGGGTCAACCGGCCCGGGGCCAAAGGAGAGTCTAGCTGCCTCCATGCTTCAGGCGATCCGCTCGAAAGCGGGATCCTTCATCGTCAAACTGCTCTTCGGATTGTTGATCCTGACTTTTGCGATCTGGGGGATCGGCGACATCTTCCGAAATCGTTCGTCTGACACGACGGTCGCGAGCGTCGGCGATCATGCGATCCGTGCCGATGAGTTGCAAACGGCTCTGCGCCGGGCGCTCGAGCAGTTGAGCGTTCGGTTCGGCAGCTCAATCGATCTCGAGCAGGCCAAGCGGCTCGGCCTCGTCAACGAGACCCTCGACCAACTTGTCGATCGCAGTTTGCTGGACCAACAAGTGGCCCGGCTTCAACTCGATGTCTCGGACGATTTGATCCGCAATGTAATTACGGGCAATCCGAGCTTTGCGGGATCCGACGGAAAGTTCGACCGTGGTCTCTTCAACGCGCTGCTTGCCGCCAACCACTTGACCGAGGACCAATATGTGGCGCTGCTGCGTCACGACATTCCACGCAACGACCTGTTGCACGCAGTGACAGCCGGGGCCGTGGCACCCCAATCAATGGTCGATCTGCTGTATCAATACCGAAACGAGAAGCGCATCGCCAAGGTCGTCTCACTGCCCGATGCGAGCGTAGGCGATGTCGGACTGCCGAACGAGGCTGACCTCAAGGCATTTTACGAGGCGCATCAGGATCTATTTCGCGCGCCAGAATATCGAAGCTTTATGCTTGCGAGCCTCAGTCCGTCTGACGTCGCTAAGGAGATCGAGGTTCCGGAGGTCAAACTGAAGGAGGAATACGACCAGCGTCAGGGCGAACTCCAAGTTCCCGAGCGCCGTCAAGTCGAGCAAGTCCTCGCCCCGTCAGAAGAGAAAGCAAAAGACGCCGAAGCTGCGCTCGCTATCGGCAAAGATTGGCGCGAAGTTGCGACCACGATCGCCGGTCAGAACCCGGACACGATCGATCTTGGCTTGCTAAAGCGTGAAGAAATGCCCAGTACACTTGCCGATGTTGCCTTCGAACTGCCGTTGGACAAGCCTAGCGAACCCGTCAAGACGGCGCTCGGTTGGCACATCCTGCGGGTCACCAAAATAGAGCCTCCAGTGACGCAGACCTTCGAACAGGCGAAAGAAAAGCTCGCGGCCGACCTCGCGCATCAGGAAGCTGTCGACCGCATCTACAAGGTTGCGAACCAGGTGGATGACGCGTTGGCCGGCGGCGCGACAATCGATGGCACGGCTGCAAAATTCGGGCTGAAGACGACGGCGGTGGCCGCGGTAGATGTCGGCGGGCGCGACCCTGAGGACAAGGCGGTGTTGCTGCCGATGTCGCCAAAGGATGTTCTGAAACTCGCTTTCGCGACGAATGAAGGACAGACTAGCCGCGTTACGGAAACGCCAGATGACGGCATATTTGTTCTGCGTGTTGACAAAGTGATCCCTTCCTCGATCAAACCGCTCGATCAAGTCAAAGATAAAGCGATCTCCGCCTGGCAGGCCGACAAGCGACATGAGACGGTGCTCGGGCAAACCGACGACTTGGTGGCTATGGTCAAGTCTGGAGAGAAGTTGGCAACTGTAGCTGCAGCGAAAGGACTTACGGCCACGGCATCACCGCCTTTCACGCGGCATCCAGGACAAAACAGCCCGGTGCCAGCACCGCTCGTCGAAAAGCTCTTTGCCGTCAAGACCGGCGCGGTGGTTACCGCGTCGGATGCCGCCGGGGCATATGTCGCAGAACTCGACGAAGTACAAAGGCCGGAAAATCCTTCGCAAAGCGTAACGATGGATCTTTCTCGCGAGCTTGCTACGGGGGAGAGCGCCGATCTTAGCGAAGATTTCACCCAGGCACTGCGGGCGCGTTTTCCAGTCGAGATCCACCGCGAGGTCCTTGATAAGTTGTTCTGACGCCGATCCTCCCTCTCACACCCCCTGGCATACCAATGACGACAGGACGGCGGCCATGATTGGCATTCCCACTTCGTCCTGCAGTGTCATCACCGATTCTGGGTGAAATTGGACAGCGGCTATCGGCAACCGAGTATGCTCGATCGCCATAATTACGCCATCGGCGGTTTCCGCGGTGATCGCCAGTTCCGGCGGCAAGGTGCGGCGCTGGGCGCACAGCGAATGGTACCTTCCGACGGTGATCTCGCTCGGAAGGCCGCGCAGCAGACGACCGCCGGTTATTCGGACGATCGAGGGTTTCCCATGCATCGGAACATCGAGCAAATCCAGCGAACCCCCGAAGTACTCAACAATGCCCTGTAACCCAAGGCAGACACCGAATGCCGGCAACTGGCGTCGCACCAACACGTCGAGGGTCTCAGCCATCGCGAAATCGCCGGGGCGTCCCGGCCCCGGCGAGAGCACCACGAGATCGTGATTGCGGCCTCGGCGCAATTCGGCGCGGGCCAAGTCCGGGCGCAGCGTCACGACTTGGGCGCCAGCCATCCGGATGTAATTAGCGAGGGTGTGAACAAACGAATCCTCATGATCGATCAACAACACGTTGCGGTCTGCACCAGCCGCCGCCGAGGCTGCTGAGGTGTGGGCACTTGCGCCCGATGCTTCCTGCCCGCGAATCGCGGTAAACATCGCGGCCGCCTTCAGCCGGCATTCCGTCTCCTCGGCCTCCGGGTCGCTGTCGTACAGCAACGTAGCTCCGGCGCGGACCTCAGCGACGCCGTCCTTCATGCGGATCGTGCGCAAGGTCAGGCCGGTGTTCATGTTGCCGTCAAACGCCACCCGCCCGATGGCGCCGCCGTACCAACGGCGCGACGAGCGCTCCTCTTCTTCAATGAAACGGATGGCCCAGCGCTTCGGCGCGCCGGTGACGGTGACTGCCCAGGCGTGACTGAGAAACCCGTCAAGCGCGTCGAACTCCTCGCGCAACACGCCCTCGACATGGTCGACGGTATGGATCAGACGTGAATAGAGCTCGATCTGGCGTCGGCCAATCACTCGTACCGTGCCCGGCACACAAACCCGCGACTTGTCGTTGCGGTCGACATCCGTACACATCGTCAACTCGCTCTCGTCCTTCGTGGAATTGAGCAGCTCCCGGATGCGCTGGGCGTCCTCCACCGGGTCGCGGCCGCGGGCAATCGTGCCGCTTATCGGACAGGTCTCGATCCGTTTTCCTTCGACGCGCACGTACATCTCGGGCGAGGCGGAAACGAGAAATTCCCCCTCCCCGAGATTAATCAGCGCGCCGTAGGGCGCGGGGTTAGCCTGGCGCAGGCGGTGAAAGACGACACTCGGATAGTCAGCGCAAAGATCGGCGAAGAGTTGCCCGGGGACGACTTCAAACAGATCACCCCGCGCGAATGCCTCACGCGCCCGCGCAACGAGGGCCGCATACTCGCCGGAGGCATGATCGCTCTCGAGTGGGCGGTTAGTCGGCAACTTGTCGAGGCAATAGGGTGCCGGCACGGTCGAGCGCGACAGAGCCTCTGTCGAGGCGCACCCGACAGTGAACTCATAACGGTGGGTTGCCGCAATCTGCCGCATATGATCGACGATGAGGACCTCGTCAGGCAGATAGAGCACGAGGTCGCGCTGGTCGTCGGGCCGGGGCAGGCGCAATTGCATCGGCTCGAACTGGAATACCAGATCGTAGCCGAAAGCGCCATAGAGCCCCAGATGCTGGTCCTCCGGGCTGCCGAACAGATCGACGATGGCGCGCAACACCGAGAACACCGAGAGCTGCCGACTGCGGCGCTCTTCCGGAAAGCGCTCCTTGGCCGCTTCGATTTCGCCTGAAATGCGTTCGGGGCGGATCCGTTCGGCGCGTGCCGTGGCGAGGCTGGCAAGGCTGGCGGCAACTGGATCGAGCAGAACAAGGCCGCGCTCGTTCAATGCCTCGACCGCGAACCGGCGCCCGCGCGCGGTGAAAACCAGCGGCGGGTCGACAAAGCCCATGTCCCAGCGAGTATAGCGGCCGGGAAATTCGAAACTCGAAGAAAACAACACGCCACGCCGCTCGTCGAGGGCGCCGGCGAACGCGGCGTCCGCCGGCCGATAATCGCGGTGGCGGATTTCTCGCGTGACGCGGATGCCGCCTTTCGTCAGGTAGGTCGTGGGCTGCATGAGGATCCCTCTGGGCGGGGTCGCTCGGGGAGATCCGGGGAAGTTCGCGTCGAAATCACGAAGGCCGCCCGGTGCTCCCTAAGCGGCCTCGATCGGAACAAATTGAAAGCGGCCGCCTTACTGGACGGGCCACCACCAGATCGATGATTGCGCGAACCGTATCATCGCGCCCCATCTAGCAGCTTTCCGCCTATACCGCAACTGCTTGCTGGTCACTACAGGGGCCAGATCGCAAGGCATGAACACCCAACGATCGTCGGCTATACTCGGATGGTTTTGTACTGTTTCCGGGCTCGAAGGCTCTCCCGGCACCGGCAACGATGACGCTACTTCTGCGCTGCTAAATCATATCCGGCCGCGGCGAGATCGAATTCTTGCGGGCGGCCGAACATCTCGCTGCGGACGTCCCACAATTCCGCGTACATCGGATTTTCGAGCAACTGGTTGGCGGCCTGTTTCAGGTATCTGAGCCCACTCGATCCCCCGGTACCGGCATTGCTCCCGATGACCCGCGATACCGTAGCAAGATGCGCAAAACGCCACTTGCGGAACGCATCTTCGAGATCGATGAGCTTCTCGCCGAGCTGGTAGAGTTCGGGCGCGCTCATGCGATTTCGGTAGACGTGGCCCCAGGCTCGAAACACAGCGACGTTCTTTTCGTACTTGACCGAATAGTCACGCGACCGCGGATCGGCGATCCCGAAACTAGCTAAGGTTCGTGCCATATACGAGATCACAGCATCGTAAACACCAGGCGCCGCCAGCGCTGCGCTTAACGCCTCTCGCTCCTCCGCGCTCTGGGCATTCGCGAAGACATCGAACCTTTGCCTCTCGCCACTCGGTAACTCGAAATCTATATAGCGGTATTTGAGGCCCAGTTTGTACTCCAACATGCGGTATTGAACTGATTGGAAACCCGAGGCGCCGTCGCGTCCTACCGTCTCACGGAAAAGGAAGAATTCATCCGGTGTCAATGTCGCCAGTACGTCCCATGACGAGATCAGAATGTGCTGGATCGCGCTGACCCGCGACAGCCGTTTGAACGCAATGATGCAATCGGCTTCGTGCGCCTCTTCCCGCATCAAGGAACTGATCGCACAGTCGAGCTCGTGAATCGCTAGCTTGAACCACAGTTCGTGCTGCTGGTGAATGATTATGAACAGCAGTTCGTCATCCGAATCGGTTTGCAGCACTTGTGCCGACAGGAGTTGCCGGAGCCCGAGATAGCGTGCGTAGGTATTCCTCAATCCGGGACCTCTGGCTACGCCGCGGTGCGGGCTGCGGGCCTTCTGACAAGGACGACTTTCTGTGCGGTCCGGCCGAGGAAGTGGTAGCCCGAGCCGCCCTCGGCCAGCACCTCGAGAAATGCGTCGGGGTCGGTAATCCGCACGGTTCCCAGAATATCAGCGCCACGGCGCAGAAAGGCGTCGGGCAACAGGCTTACCGTGGGACCCACCATTGTCACCCGTGCTGTCGGCTTCGCCCAGCTCAACAAATCCTCGAGCGTGTCGTTGATCAGGGTAGTGCCGGTGATCAGCAGCACATCGGCTTCCGGAATCACGCTCGCCGCCTTCGTGGCCGGACGGAAGAACGGCAGCTCGTCGGCTTTGAGGGTCGCCGGGTCCTGTTCGAGTACGAGATAGGGCTGGCGGCGGCGCTTCAGCTCGCGCAGGAATGGCACGAACGCGCCGACGACGACAACCTTGTCTCCCGCGCGGATTTCGGTCGCATCAAACGCATCGATGCCGGAGCGCAGCTCGGCACCGGGATCCGGGCGCCGGCGTGAGCAGGTGTCGGCGAGCGCATTCATCGCTGCAATGCCGACGGCGCGGCGGATACCGTTGTCGCCGAGCGCCTTCCACGCGAGGTCGCAAGCCGGGCGACCCTTGAGCTTGCCGGGAAACGGCATCGCGATCGCCGAACTCGGACAGCAGACCGCCTCGGGGATTGTTTTGATCGGCGTCGCACAAGCCCCGGCGATGCCGTTGCTGAGCTTCACCCCGGTGAAAAACAGGCCGATCACCGCACGCTCAACTGTGATCCCGTCGAGCTCGGGACCCAGGATCTCGCGGATCGCGCCGAGGGTCTCCTCAAGGATCGGCGTTGTCTCGCTGTGCATCGTTTCGCTCTCCCGGGTCAAGGGCGCCTCAGTTTACGCGAGCCTTGCCTCACAAACGACGATTTCCTGCGCTAAGGTGCGGTTCGAATTGAGTTGTATGCATTTCAGCGGCAAAGGGATGAATTTCGGTGCATTTAATTCCCGTAATTCCCGGTTCGACGCATTTAATTCCCGTCAAGGCTCGAATAAATCCCGATTAGGCCTGCTACGGGAATTGACCCGCAAGCCATTGATTTGGCTAACCGTTTTCGCAAGCGAAGCAAGGGCTAACCGGGAAAATCGAAAAAAATCCCGGTTAAATTCCCGACAGACGGGAATTTGGCTCGCCGAGGGGCGGCCGCCTTCCTGGCTGCGTCGTCTCGAAGGCGCGGGCGGCGCGAAGGACGCGATCATCGGCGTAGAGTGGACCGACGATTTGCAGACCGATCGGCAAACCGGCGCGCGTCACGCCGCAAGGAATGCTCGCCGCTGGTTGGCGCGTCATATTGAAGGGATAGCTGAACGGCGACCAATCGATCCAATGCCGTTCCGTCGCCGGATCGTTCAGATCCTGCCCGACCGGTAACGCCGAAACCGGCATCATGGGCGTCAGCAACAGATCGTATTTCTCGTGGAATTCGGCCATCTGGCGGCCGAGCGAGGTGCGGATGAGATCAGCCCCGAGATAGTCGACGGCGCTGATCCTCGCGCCCTCGGCAGCGTTTGTCACCAATCCAGGGTCGATCAGTTCGCCCCGCATCGTCGGAAAGGCGGCGAGGAGCTTGGCGAGGCCAGCCGCCCAAAGAGTGAGGAGGGCATCGCGCGGTGACGCGAAGATCGCGTCGGCCTCTTCTACAATTGCGCCCAACGCCTCGAATTGCTTTGCCGCTTCGGCCGCCGAGGCGGCGATCTCCGGATCGACCTTCGCGTAACCCAGGGTCGGGCTGTATGCGATGCGCCAGTCGTGCACGCCGCCGTCAAGGCCGTCGAGATAATCCTTGTGAATCGGAGGCAGCGCATAGGGATCGCGGGGATCGGGGCCGGAGAGGACGGTCAGCATTAGTGCCGCATCCGGAACGGTCCGGGTCATCGGGCCGAGTTGCGACAAGAGCCCCATCGGCGAGGGCGGATAGGCGGGCACGCGGCCGAAACTGGGCTTCAGCCCAAAGACCCCGGTAAAGGCGCTCGGGATGCGGATCGATCCGGCGCCGTCGCTGCCGACATGCAAGGCACCGATCCCGGCGGCGCAGGCAGCCGCAGCGCCCGCGCTGCTGCCGCCGGGAGTGCGCGAGAGATCCCACGGGTTTCGGGTGATGCCGGTCAGCGGACTGTCCCCCAACGCCTTCCAGCCGAACTCGGGTGTCGTCGTCTTGCCGAGAATAACGGCACCTGCTTCGCGCAATCGCGCCGTAGCCGGCGCGTCCTCCGACCAGTCCTGGTTCGGATCGACGAGACGCGATCCACGCAGCGTCGGGAAGCCGCGCATCAGCACCAGGTCCTTTATCGTGACCGGGACACCGTCGAGCCGCCTGGCGGGCTCGCCGCGCCGCCAGCGCCGCTCGGACTCGCGCGCCGCGGCGAGCGCACCGTCGCGGTCGATAATGCAAAAGGCATTGAGCCGAGGCTGCAGCGCATCAAGACGATCGAGAAGCAGCCGGGTCACCTCGACGGGCGACAACGCCCGCTTGCGGTAAAGATCGAGCAGTGAGACGGCCGAGGCGTAGGCGGCATCTTCTTCGCGTGCCATCGCTTCTCCCTGGGCTGCCACTATCGGCTAATCGCCAGCGCGTCGCAACGCGGACGGGTGATCCTTGGCATGGTTTTCGTCGAAGGGATTGCATATGCTCGACTCAAACAACAAAGGATCGGCAGGGAAGGCATGATTTCCTTCATCCGGATATCCCGAGCAGCTGTAGCAGCGTTGCTGCTGAGCCTGTATTGGGCGTCAGCCGCGTGGGCACAATCGCCGCAAAGGACTTTGCGCTTTATCCCACAGGCCGATCTGAGGAGCATCGACCCAATCTGGACGACCGCCTACGTCACGCGCAACTTCGGCTATCTGGTGTTCGACACCCTGTTCGCGCTTGATAAGGATTTCAAGCCACAGCCGCAAATGGTTGATCGCTGGACCGTCAGCGACGACAAGTTGTCTTACCGCTTCACGTTGCGCGACGGACTGAAATGGCATGACGGTCGGCCGGTCCGCGCCGCCGATTGTGTCGCTTCGCTCGAACGCTGGGGCAAACGGGACACGCTCGGGCAAAAGCTGATGGAAGCCGTTGGCGAGATGCGGACCGTCGACGACAAGACCTTCACTATCGGGCTCAAAGCGCCATTCCCACTGCTGCTCGACGCGCTCGGCAAACCGTCCAGCAATGTGCCGTTCATGATGGCGGAGCGGCTCGCCAAGACCGACGCGTTCCAACAGATCCCAGAGGCCATCGGCTCGGGCCCATTCAAATTTGTCAGGGAAGAGTGGGAGCCCGGCCACAAAGCGGTCTTTGTCAAGAACCCCGACTATGTGCCGCGCGAGGAGGCGCCGAGCTTCGCGGCCGGCAGCAAAGTCGCGAAGGTCGACCGCGTCGAGTGGCTCTATATCCCCGACACGGCCACCGCTGCGGCGGCGCTCAACTCGGGCGAAGCGGATTGGTACGAGCAGCCGCCGGCTGACCTGGTGCCCGTCTTCACCGCAAACAAGGACATCGTCGTCGCAACCGTCGATCCGCTCGGCAATCACGGCATTCTGCGCTTCAACCACATCCAGCCACCGTTTAACAATTTGCAGCTACGGCAGGCCGTGTTGAACCTCGTCGATCAGAAGGACTACATGGGCGCGGCGGCAGGTGACCCGAAGTACTGGAAGACTTGCGCGGCGCTGTTTGGCTGCGCCACGCCGTTTGAGACGAATGCCGGCGCCGACGCCTTGCTCCACGGCCCGAACCCCGCCGCAGCCAAGGAGCTGATCCAGAAGGCAGGGTACAAGGGAGAGAAGATCGTGCTGCTCTCGGCCACCGACCAGCCGATCGTGCAGGGACAAGCGCTCGTGACGTTGGACGCGCTGCGCAAGGTGGGTCTCAATGTCGAATTGCAGGCAAGCGACTGGGGCACGTTGATCACGCGGCGCGCGTCGAAGGAGCCGGTCGAAAAAGGCGGCTGGAGCATCTTCCACACCTGGACCTCGGCCCCCGATTTCTTCTCGCCGGCCGTCAACCTTCCGCTCCGCGGCAATGGCGAAAAGGCGTGGTTCGGCTGGCCCACCGATCCAAGAATCGAGGAGCTGATCGATTCCTGGTTCAAGGCACCGGACCTAGCGGCGCAGAAGAAGCTCGCCGCCGACATCCAGGTTGAGGCGTACACCAATGACATCCCTTACGTGCCGACCGGGCAGTTCGTCGTGCCGACCGCCTACCGCAGGGACCTCAAGGGCATCATAGTCGCGCCGGTCGTCTTTCTGTGGAACGTCGATAAGAAATGAGGCCGTAGCGCGTGTTTGCGTATGTCATCCGACGAATCCTCGCAACGATCCCGGTCATGGCCGTGGTCGCGCTGTTCGTCTTTGCTCTGCTGCACCTGAGCCCGGGCGACCCGGCGACGATCATTGCCGGCGACACGGCGACACTTGAGGACATCGCCCGGATCCGCGCCAAGCTCGGGCTCGACCAGCCGCTCTATGTCCAGTTCGTGACCTGGGTGTGGGGCCTGCTGCATGGCGACCTCGGCATCTCGATCTTCACCAATCTGCCGGTCTCGAAGCTGATCGCGCAGCGTGTCGAGCCGACCATCACGCTGACGATCTCGACGCTGATCGCTTCGGTTCTGGCGGCGATTCCGATGGGGGTGGTCGCGGCGTGGAAGGCCGGCTCGTGGATTGATCGCGCCGTGATGGTCTTCGCGGTGCTAGGGTTTTCGGTGCCGGTGTTCGTGCTGGCCTATGTCTTGATCTACGTCTTTGCGATCGCGACCGATCTTTTGCCGGTGCAGGGGTTTATCTCGATCGACGGAGGGTTGGGGCCTTTCCTGTCGCATATCGTGATGCCGACTTTCGCCCTCGGCGCGGTGTTTGCCGCGCTGATCGCGCGCATGACACGCGCCAGCATGCTTGACGTGCTCGCACAAGACTATATTCGCACCGCCCAGGCCAAGGGCTTGGCAAACGACAAGGTGCTGATCGGCCACGCGTTGAAGAACGCGGCCGTGCCGATCGCGACGATCATCGGTATCGGCGTCGCCTCGCTCATTTCCGGCGTTGTCGTCACCGAGACGGTCTTCGCGATCCCCGGTCTCGGCCGCCTCACCGTCGATGCGATCCTGCGCCGCGACTATCCGATCATCCAAGGAATCATCCTCGTTTTCTCCGCGGCCTATGTGCTGATCAATCTCTTGGTCGACCTCAGCTATACGTTGCTCGACCCCCGCATCCGGTATTGAGCCGATGACCATAGCCCCGGCCGATCTCGGCCTCCCAACCGCCCCGGCGCGGCGTCGGGGCCGTGTGCGCGACTATGTCCGCCGCCATCCGACGATCGTCGTCGGCACCGTCCTGCTCACCGTAATGGCCTTGCTGGCGATCCTTGCCCCTTATCTCGGCACGGTGGACCCGCAGGCGCTGTCCCCGATCCGGCGGCTGCGCTGGCCGTCGGCGCAATATTGGTTCGGCACCGACATGCTCGGGCGCGACGTCTACAGCCGCACGATCTACGGCGCGCGGATCTCGCTGACCGTGGGGTTGAGCGTTGCGCTGCTGAGCACAGCGCTCGGGCTCGTGATTGGCCTCGTCACTGGTTTCAGCCGCTGGACCGATGCGATCGTGATGCGGATCATGGATGGGTTAATGTCGATCCCGGCGATCCTGATTGCGATCGCGTTGATGGCGCTGACCCGGGCCAGCCTGCAGAACGTCATTTTCGCGATCACCGTCGCCGAGGTGCCGCGCGTCACGCGGCTCGTCCGTGGTGTCGTGCTGAGCCTGCGCGAATTGCCCTTTGTCGAGGCCGCGCATGCCAGCG
>Ga0126371_10000948_pt1 | contig 24139 bp, 28 predicted proteins | sample PanSoiMetaPlot_4_FD_110145 | JGI IMG/M metagenome (GOLD analysis project Ga0126371, IMG submission 110145) | Tropical forest soil microbial communities from Panama - MetaG Plot_4 | ecosystem: Environmental > Terrestrial > Soil > Tropical forest > Bulk soil | place: Panama | collected 2016-02-17 | reverse complement strand
GCGAGCTCGAGCGGCTGCTCGGCGAGATAGCGGGTGTGGGTGTTGAGGGTGCGCGCCTGGCGCGTCAGCGCCTCGACGACGTAGGGGTGGCAGTGGCCCACGACCGGCACGTTGTTATAAGCGTCGAGATACGCGCGGCCCTGCTCGTCGTACATCCACACGCCCTCGGCGCGCACCATCTGCAGCGGCTGCTCGTAGAAGAGCCGGTAGGTGGGGGAGAGCACCCGCGCGCGGCGTGCCGCGACACTCGAGCGGTCCACTTGCGGTTGAGTCGTCACGGTCTGATCTCCTCGTCGAGCAGGCGCTCGGCGATGTGGAGCCGCAGGCTCATGAAATCCTCGTGGAGCGCCTCGAAGTGGCCGCTCGCCGGGTTGCGCTGCACGTGCCATTCGTGGATGACCACCATCATGAGGAGCCGCGCGGCCACGAGCGCGCCGAGGAGCGCGAGCTCCGCCGGCAGCAGCGGCACGCCCTCATGATAGGCGGTCACGACGTCGTGAACGCACTCGCGCGCCTCAGCCGGGTCCGCGCAAAGAGGCGGAATGAGCTCGGCTGCCGTGACCGCCACGTCCGCGATCAGCGCCGTGTGGGTCATATCGCCGAAGTCGATCACCCCGGTCACGCGGTCCTCGTCGGCCGGGTCCACCAGTATGTTCAGGGGATTCAAATCGTTGTGCACGATCTGATGCCGCAGCGGCGGCAGCTGCGACTCGATCGGCGGAACGAGCCGCTCGAGCAGGGTCTGCGCCGCTGGCCGGAAACGGAAGCGGGGCAGGTCCTCGAGGAGCCGGCTCATGCGCCCGGTGTGCCGTATGTCCCAGACGATCGACCGCTGAGCCGCCCGGTGCTCGAAGCCGCGCAGCGCGAGGGCCAGGCGTGCTCCGAGCCGGCCGCAGGCGGCGCGCTGGCGAGGCGATCGGGTGGACGCTCCCAGCAGGCGCCCCGGCAGAAATGTAAGAACGCGCGCGGTGCGCTCGGCGCCGGCTTCCACGAAACGGACGTGCGCATTGCCCGTGCGATCGGGCAGCACGCGCGGGCACGGCAACGCGGGATCGGTCTTCTCGAGGTACAGGAGCGCCGCGGTCTGAAAATCCGTCTCGGCCGGGTTCTCGGCGGGGTTCGCGATCTTCAGGACGTACTCGGCGCCCCCTGCGGCCGTCAGCCTGAAATTCTCGTCGCGCTCGCCCGTGAGCCGCGCCCCCGAGCGCGGCTCGAGGCCATAACGCTCGCGCACCAGGGTGAACGCGCTCTCGATCGCCACCGGCCGTGGCGGTGCGACCATCGTCGCCATGAAATCATCGACATCGGTGGCCATACGCGGCGAGGCTCCCCGCACGTTTCCCGGATGGGGGTTTTACTGTTTCCCGCCGGCTTTGTGAATACACCCTGCGGATGGCGTCGACGATCAGAGGTCATTGCGGATCACCTCGCCGCCCTTCATGACGAACCGCACCCGAAGGTCCTGATGTAGGCAAGCGCTTGCCGCACTGCGCGGCAAGGCATTGCCGCACCCCGGGCAAACCTCGGCCGCTGCGATGCTGCTCGCAGTTTTGCTGTGTGCGCTTCAATGTCGCCGCCGCGCGACCGATATGACTGCACGTAGACGATGGGATTCGTAGCTGACCAAACTTGCGGAAGATGCAGTCATGAAGATGAATCAGATCGAGGCACTCAGGTTGCGCGAAGTCGGCGAGCGGCCCGCGGCGTACGCTCCCGGCGGCCGCGTGATACACGACGGTCGCGGCAACGCGCGCTGGGACTGGGCGGTGTCGACCGGCGTGCTGGCGACGAAGACGGTCGCCGAGCTCATGAACACGCTCGATGTGCCGAGCCTCGCGATCGATGGCGAGCTCGAGCTCGCCGGTCCGGCCGGCGATCCCTACAACCGTTGCGGCCGCCGCGCATAACTCCTGACGCGGCGGCTCACCTCGCCGGCTGATATTCGGTCCCCCCCGGATCCCTCAGCCGGCATTTCCTCCGCTGGCAGCGCAACGCCCGGCGTCAAATCCCATACCCGAGCCTCACGGGAGCTTCACGGCCGCTTCGCTGGCTCCCCGCAACACGCGCGAGTGTATGACCGAGACCGGCAGCCCGAGCGGGCTGTGGTAATTGGCGAGCTTGAGGTAGCAGCTCTGACCGGCATAGAGCGTGGGGCCGCTGAAGTTCACCACCTGGGTGCCGTTGAGCCACGCCTGGAAGTAGCCGCCGCTGCCGGATGACCACAGCACGTGATAGACGAAGTCGTACCAGACATCGAATTGCACGGTCCCGATGGGGAAGCGGTGGGGGCCCGGGTCAGACGGGCCGGTAACCACCGTCGCGCCGCCGGCGACCCAGAGCTCGAGTCCCGTTGGGAGCGAGACGATCTGGAAGTTGGGTTGACCGCTCAGGCCGGTGTGGTGGAAATCGAAGACCACGCCCCAGTTCCATACCAGCGGGTCGACAACCGGGATGACATATCCGCTCGGGAACTTTACCGAGTGCGCCCACCATTCCTCCTGCCCCTGGTGGCAGTACGCCGGCGAAGGCGGCAGCTCGAGATCGGTCCGCTCAGCCGTGCCGCTGCCGAACAGATCGATATCGCCGGGCTCCGTGGTCAGCTGGACGGCCGTCGGACCATCGCGCCCTGGACCGATGATCATTGCGCGGTCGGTCGCGGCCGCCTGCAGCCCGAAGCCACAATCGGTCGGAGTGTTGTGAAATTCGCAGGAGAAGCTGGCCGTCGGGGGAGCGCTCGTTGGGCCGCCTGATCCGGCCGGAGGGGTCGCTGAACTGCTCGGCGCGGTGCTCGCTGCGCTGTTGACTTGCACGCTGACCGGGGCCGGTGAGCAGCCCGCCAGCATCGCAAGCGCCGCGAGGCACAAGGTCAGGCGCCGAAAGTCAGCAAGCGATCTGTGCATGCGTTCCTCCCTGTCGAGCGGCTATTCTTGGGGCTGGAAGGACTTGAGCCAGGTTGACTAGCCGCGCGCGCGAGGGCGGCATTATTGCGCACACGCGCGCGGCGCGGGATTTGTCGCCTCAGCGCGACGCCGGTCGCGCGAGCGGGAGTCGGTCCATGCACTTTCTGCTGTTCTACGAATTTGTTCCGGACTATCTCGAGCACCGGCCGCTGCATCGCTCGCAGCACCTGCGGTTCGCGTGGGAAGCGCACCGTCGCGGCGAGCTCGTGATCGCCGGCGCTCTGGCGGACCCGGTCGACGGAGCAGTGCTGTTCTTTCAGGGCGAGAGCGATCAGGCGGCCCGCGCCTTTGCCGAAAGCGACCCGTACGTGAAGGCGGGACTGGTGCGGCGATGGTCGGTCCGGCCGTGGACGACGGTGGTCGGCGAGACAGCGGCTACCCCGGTGCGCCCACTCGCCTGAGGCACGGCGCCCATGCGACCTTCACTCATACCCCCGCCCGTCTGGATGCTGATCGTCGGCATCGCGATGTGGGAGCTCAATCGCCACTGGCCCCTCGTGACCGTCATTCCCGCGCCGTGGAATCGTCTTGGTTGGTGCGTGATGGTGGTGGCATTCATCGCGCCCTTTGCCGCGATCAGCCAGTTCGGCCACGCGGGCACCACGGTCAATCCTCACCAGCCCCGGGAGACGAGCGCCCTCGTGACCGGCGGGGCCTACACCTGGACGCGCAACCCCATGTATCTCGGGCTCACGCTCGTGCTCCTCGGGTGGGCGACGAGGCTCGGCACGCTCACGGAGTCGCGGCGCGCCCTGCCTGGGCCCGGCAATGGGACGCAACCCCGGCTCGCGACAGGTACGTACAATAGGCGATAAAGAAAGACAAACAGGGGGCAGCCGTGTCAATCACGATCAGCACTCTCTCCGGCGTCATCGCCGCCGCCGGTGCGCTCGGAACCGCGTCCTTCGGAATCGTCGAGGGGCTCAAGTGGACCGCACTCGGGACCGCCGGCTTCGGCTCCATCGGCGAGTACCTCGGGCACGACCTGGTCGGCTGCCTGCGGGTCGCCTACGGACCTGACTTCGAGCGGCTCCTGCGGGCGCAATACCGGCAGGACTCGCAGGCCCAGTCGGTCGTCGCCAAGTCGCTGCGCCAGGGGGTACGCATCGGCCTGACGACGGCGAACGCCGAGAACGTTGCGCGCTTCCTCGGCACGGTGGCTCCTGGCTCGCTCAAACAGGCGGCCGCAGCCGTGGAAGCGGCGAAGGCGCTGAGCGACGCGGAGCGGGCGGCCATCGGCCGCTTCGAGCTGGCCGCCGATGCCCGCATCGCGAGCGCGCTGTCGCGCGCCAAGGATGCCTACCTCGGGTGCGTTCGCGGTGCAGCGTCGCTGTGCGCGATCGTGTTAGGTGTCGCCAGCGCATTGATGCTCGGCTCGGAGCTGGTGGACGGCGTCATCGTCGGGATCGTCGCCGTGCCGCTCGCGCCGATCGCCAACGATGTAGTCGCGGCGCTGCAGGCCGCCACCAAGGCCATGCGCGGCAGCTGATGCCAGGCTTCGTTCTCGATCTGCGCTCGGACCCCCAGGGTGGGGCGGTCGTGCCCGCACGCCTGACGAACGGCACGCTCGATGAGCTGCATCAGTGCCGCAGCGTGGTCTTCATGGTGCACGGCTTCAACGTCGATCGGGCCGACGGGACCGCCGAGCTCACGGCTCTCGGAGCGAATCTTCCCGCGGCCTCCGGCGGCGCGACGGTAGCGGTGCTCTGGCCCGGCGACTCGATCATCGGGCCGCTGAGCTATCCCTTCGAGACCAGCAAGGCCGACGACAGCGCCGTGGAGCTCGCCACCTTCATCGGCGACAACCTGCCGCAGCAGCCGACGATCTCCTTCATCGGCCACAGCCTCGGGTGCCGCGTCGTCATGCAGACGCTCCGCCAGCTGTGGACGAAGAACATCCCCGTCGCGCAGGTGTGTGTGATGGCGGCGGCCGTCGATAACGACAGCCTCGGCTCCACGGAGGAATACTTCAACGCGGCGCAGTTCGCCGGGCGCGTGGGTGTGCTGTATTCGCCCGCCGACCGGGTGCTCGAGTTCGCCTATCCGCTCGGGAATCTCCTCTCCGCATTCATTCATTGGACGCCCACCAGCAATGCGGCGCTCGGCTACTCGGGCCCTTGCCCATGCGGCTCTCCCCCGGGCGAGCCTCCCGCGGGAGTGCATGGCGTCGGCATTCCCGCGGCCGATGGCGTCGATCATGGCGATTACCTGCCGACCCCGACGGGCGCACTCAACGGCAGACAGCAGGCGGCGGCGAGGTTTGCCAACTCGATGCTCGCGGGGGTCACGCCACTCGTCTACCCCTAGCCTGCGATGCGCGGAGCCCGCCACCGTCGTCGCGCGGAGGCGCTCGCTCAAGCTTCAGGTTGGAAGGAGGGCGGGCCGCGTGCGATCTTCGGGGCGTCAGTCGCAAGGGAGCGCCGTCATGCTGCAGATCGCCGTCATCAACGAGTCCACGGCCATCGCCGATGTACCCGTCCAGCAGATGCTTCCGGCCCTCAGTACTCAGTGGAACACCGACCTGAACGCGGCATGGGGCGTCGGGCCTGCGCAGTTCACCTTTTCGCCCAGCAGCGCGGCGCCGGCCGCTGGCGCCTGGTGGGTGGTGTTCCTCGACGACAGCGACCAGGCCAACGCGCTCGCCTATCACGACCTGACCAATGAAGGCCTGCCGATCTCCAAGATTTTCGTCAAGACCATCCAGACCGACAATGCGAGCCTGAGCGTCGGCGCCTCGCATGAGGTCTGCGAGATGGCGGTGGACCCGTGGCTCAACAGCGCTTATCAGGATATGCACGGGATCTTCTGGGCCGGGGAGGTTTGCGACCCGGTCGAGGACGATCAATACGGCTACACGATCGGCGGGACACTGGTGACCGACTTCGTCACCCCGAACTGGTTCGGACACCAGAGCGCACAGGGCCCCGTCGACGAGAAGGGGCACGCCAGGTCTGCATTCCAGGTGCTGACCGGCGGTTACGCCCAGAAGTGGGATCCGCAGAAGGGCTGGCAGCAGGTCACGGGCGCCCAGGCCATGAAGTCCTCGCGCGTAGCGCATGCTCCCGCGGGCTCGCGGCGCGAGCGGCGCGAGCGGCAGTGGCAGCACTGGAAACGCAGCGAGCACCGCTTCGGGCGCTGAAAAAAGCGCCGGCTGCCCCACCGCGTTTTGGGGAGCACTGCGGAGGGACGCGCCGGCGTGAGGGGAGCTGGCACGTCTCGAAGCGGGCCCCCGCCTCGGGCGGGGGCCCGTAGAAAAAGCGCGGCGGCTGGCGATGAATGTATGCAATCCGTCGGCTACATCGCCGGAAGCGCTTCCGTTGAGCCGCGGGCCGCCGCACTAGGTATCTGTCCCGAGGCGGCATCCCATCTCATGGTCTGTGGCCGGTTGTGACAGAAATGTTTCCGGCCCTGAGACGCGGGGCCCCGAGACGACAGGTAGCCGTTATGCGGACCAACAGGAACATGGAGGTGTTCAGTGATGCGGATCAATGTTGCGATTGCGGTCGCAGAGGAAGCGCGTGATCGCATTTACGAAGTCGCGCAGGTGTGCCGTGCGCTCGGCTTCGCGCACAGCTCGACACTCCCGGAAATCGGCGTCCTGATCGGGTCGGCCGAGGTCGAGGGTCTGCCGAAGCTGCGGGCGATTCCGGGTGTTCTCGCCGTGGAGATGGAGCGCTCGCTGCGGATCGCAGCGGACCTCCGCCACTGACCCGCGGCCGCGGTCGCGCCTTCAGCGGTCGTGGAGCACGAACGGGAACACGACTGCGTTCCCGGTCGTCTGACCTGCTGCGTCGACGCGCAGCAGGTAGCGGCCGGCCGGCAGGCGGGAGGCGTCGGCGAAGCCGTGGAGGTATCCATCAGTGGCCGGGACGAGATCGGCGAGCGTGCCGACCGGCTCGGCTGCGCCTCCTTGTCCGACGCGCTCGAGCGCCAGGCGGTAACGCGCGCCGGCAGCCGGACCGGTGGGCGAGGCGCGAAACTCGATCAGGCCTGCAGCCGGGCGGTCGAGATCGTACCCAGTGCTGCCGCGCGTCGGGACAAAGGTGAAGTGCGCGCTGATGTCCGCTGCGCCTCCCGGGCGGGGCGAGGCGCGCAGAACGCCCGCGGGGGAGATCTGGGGTTGCACCCACAGGATGATTGCGAGGCCTGCGACGGCCGCGGCCGCAAGCGCGGGCACCCACACGAAGCGGCGCCGCGCCGGGCGCGGCGCGGGCTTTGCGAAGTACACCTGATCCTTCAGCTGCTCGAGCCCTTCGCGCAGCCGCAGGGTCTGCTCGAACTCGCGCACCAGCTCCGGGTCGCGCGCCAGGCGATCTTCGAACGCCTGGCGCTCATCTTCCGTCAAGCGGCCGCGCACATAGTCGCGCATCCGTTCGAAGTCGCAGTCGAGGTCGATCATGTGTCTCCCAGCAGGTCACCCCTGCCGAATCCGCGCTGCTCGAGCAGCTCTCGAAAGCGGTTGCGGGCGCGAAAGATCACCCGGTTGAAGTGCTCCTGGGTGAGACTGAGCTCGCGGCAGATCGTGTCCTTCTCCTCGTCGTTGAGATAGAACCGCACCAGCAGCTCCCGATCGCGCGCGGCCGGCATCTCCTCCAGCATGCGCCGTGCGGCAGCCGCCCACTGCGGACGCCCGACCCGCTCCCACTCCGGGTCCTCGACCGTGTCGCGCAGCTCCTCGAGCAGCTCGGGGCTCGAAAGCGCCGTGCGATCCTTGCGGCGGTGATTGCGCAGGTGGTTGATGGCGACGCGATATAGATAGCCACCGAGATTTTCCGGATGTGCGATCTCACCGCTGCGCAATTTCTCGAGCGTCGTGACGGCGGCGTCCTGCAGGATGTCCGCGGCGACTTCGGGATCGCGCACGCGCCGCAAGATCAGCGCGCGCAGCCCGGGATAGTCGCGATAGACTGCCGACAGAGAAGAAACCGGATCCAAACCGGAAACCGGGCGGTCAGAATTGGCGTGTTCTGGGGTGGGTGCCGCTTGTTCTTGTTCGTCAACACCAATCATGACGCCAGTATAAGCCGCAACCCCGCGAGACCGCAGCGGCGGGCGGTGCGCTCCGCATCCGGCCCCCTGCTCGTCGCCGCGCTCGGGCTGAGTGCGTGGGCGGTGTCGGCGGCCGCCCCCGCGGACTCCTGTTCCCCCGCTCCCGGCACAGCGGAACCTGCGCGGCTGGTGAAGACCCTCGGAAAGGAGCCCTCCCAGGTCGAGCTCGCCCTCGCGACCGGACAGAGCTATCTGCTCGAAGTGGATGAGCAGGGGAATGACGCCCTGGTCGAGGTCGTCGACCCGAAGAACCAGCTCATCGCCCGCGCCGATCACCCGGAGCCCCGCACGGGAACGCGCCGGGCGATCGTGACGTCGCCGGACTCAGGCTCGCTCACCGTGCGCGTGACCGGGAAGGAGCACGCCGGCGCGAACGGCACCGCGACGATCCGCGCCTTCGATCTCGCGGCGCTTCCGGCGCGGCCCGAGTGTCTCGCGATCATGAGGAGTCTGGCCGAGGCGGACGCCGACTACGCAGCGGGGAGGGAGATTTCCAGCGGTCGCGCCGCCGCCCCCGGCGCCAACGCGCGCGAGACGTTTCTTCGCGCCATGGGTCAGTACGCGGCGGCGGAGCGCTTGCTCACGGCGCCCGGGGACCTGGAGCTCCGCGGCCAGGTGCAGCTGGCCCTCGCCGGGGTCAATTACTTCGGCCTGCAGGACTGGGCGAAGGCGGCGGACTGGGCGAAGGCCGCCGCGGAAACGCTCGAGACCGTTGACCCCTACCGGCGGGCGCGGGCGGAGGCGCAGCAGGCCGCGGCCTGGATCGAGATCGGAAAGAGCAATTCCCGCGGCCGGTCCGCTCCCGGTCGCGAGACGCCTTCGACCGACCTGCTCATGCGTGCCCGCAGCACGTTCCGGCGTCTGAGCCGGTTTCACCTGGATCGTGGGGAGACCTACGACGCAGCGCTGCTTCTCAACTATCTCGCCGTCGCCGATACCTACAAGAGCCGTTTCAACGACTGTGTCGCCGCCTCTACGGTATCGAGCGGGCTGTTCGAGAAGCTGCGGGACACACCGCGCCTTGCGCAGGCGTGGAACGACCGGGCGATGTGTCTCTGGGGGCTCGGGCGGCTGCCGGAAGCGCGGCGGTGGTTCGAGCGGGCGCTGAGCAACACCGATCCGGAAGCCTTCCCGACTCACTATCTGGCCGTGATCAACAACACGGCGCTCCTCAGCTATGCGGTCGGCCGCTTCGACGAAGCGCTGCTGCTCTTCGATCGGGCGCTGACCTTCGAGCAACGCACTCAGCGACACCGCGACGAGGCACAGAGTCTCTATGGAATCGGCGTCACCTACTACGCGCTGGGCGACCGGGAGCGCGCGCGCCAATTCCTCGAGCGCTCGCTCGCGATCCGCTCGGTGGCGTTCGATCGGCGCGGGCGTGTCAACTCGCTGCGGGCGCTCGCCACCATCGACGCCGACGAGGGGAGGGTTGAGGAGGCCATGGCTTTCGACCGGGAGGCGCTGGGTCTTGCGGTCGAGCCGACCTACCTGCAGCGCATCCGCATTCAGCTCGCGGTTCATACTGCCGCCTCGGGTCACCTCGACGACGCCAAGGCGCAGCTCGATCAGGTGATCGCGGGGGCAGCCGGACCGGATCCGCTCATCCAGGCCGAGGGGCTGCTGCGGCGCGGAGTCCTGCTGCGCCAGATGGGTCAGCTGCGTGCCGCCCTCGGCGATCTTTCCGCGGCGCGTCCACGCCTCAAGGGGCTCGGGAGCGTCTCCGAGCAGTTCGCGGCGGCCCTCGAGCTGGCGCGCACGCTGCGTCTGGCGGGTGAGCCGCGCGCTGCGCTCACGGCGGTCGACGAGGCGCTTCGGCAGGCGGATGCCGTCCGCCTCCAGGCATCGGACCCGACTTTGCGCTCGGGGCTCGAGACGCCGCTGCGTTCGGCGTACGACCTGAGGATCGAGCTGCTGCGCAGCCGCTACGAGGCCGCATCCGCCACGGGGCGCAAGGCCGAAGCCGACACGCTGGCCGCGGCGGCGTTCGCGGCCGCGGATGCCTCGCGTGCGCGCACCCTCGCCGACGTCGCCGCTCAGCAATATTCGCCGGGCGTCCGCCGGGCGCTCGCCGCCGAGTTCCGCCGGCGCGAGGAGCTCTACGAGGACCTGGCCGGACGTCGTTACGCGCTCGAGGACCGGCGGGCCACCGCGGGCGCCGCCGATGAGCGCGACCGGCAGATGCTGGCGGGCATCGCCGAGCTCGAGCGCCAGGTCGATACCGTCAACGCGAGGATCGCAGCGCGCACCGGCGTTCAGGCTGGGCGCAGGCATCCCGGCAGCAGCGCGCCCGGCCTGCCGCGCCCTCCGGCTGGCACGGCGCTGGTCTCGTACTGGATCGGCACGGAGTCAGCCTACGCGTGGACGGTGCTGCCCAATGCCATTCACTGGACCCGTCTGACGGCGCCGGCGGCGATTGGCGAACGCGCGATGGCGTTTTACCGGTCACTCACCCGGCTCGTCGACGTGCCGGTCGAGGCTCGCCTCCAGGCCAGCGCGGCGCTTTACCCGATGATCCTCGAGCCGCTCGAGCCGTGGCTCGGGCAGGTGCGCTCCTGGCTCATCATTCCGGACGGCGCGCTCGACTACGTTCCGTTTGCGGCGCTGCGTTCGACCGCAGCGAAGGCGCCGGGATACGCCGTGATGCAGCATGACATCGCGCTCGCTCCCGCCGCATGGATGCTCGATGCGCGGCGGGGTCACCCGGGGACGCCCGAGCGCCGCACCCTGTTGCTGGTGGCCGATCCCGTGTACCAGCCGGACGATCCGCGGCTCACGGCGCTGCGGGCGGCGGCGCGGAGCGCGCCGGTCGCCGTGCGGGGCACCGCCGATGCGGCGCGGGCCGATCTTCGCCGCCTGCCGTTCACCGCGCGCGAGGCGGCAGCCATTGCCGCAGAGTTTCCGCTGCGGGAAGTCGATGAGTTGACGGGCCTGGACGCGACGCGCGAGCGGCTGCTGGCGCTCGACTGGTCGAAATACCGCTTCATTCACATTGCGACCCATGGCACCGTGGACGCTCAGGTACCGGAGCTGTCGGCGCTCATGCTGGGCTCGTACGACGCCCGCGGCGGCGCCGTGGACGGGGCGGTCCGGGTGGCGGACCTTTCGACACGGACTCTCGATGCCGACGTTGCGGTGTTCAGCGCATGCGAGACGGCCCTGGGCAAGGAAGTGCCCAGCGAGGGCCTCATCGGCATCGGTTCCACCGTCCTCGCCCGAGGCGCGCGCGCGGTCGTTGCCTCTCTCTGGCCGGTCTCCGATGAAATCGGCGCTGAGCTCATGACAGAGTTCTATCGACACCTGCTGCACGACTCGATGAATGCGCCACGGGCGCTCGCCGCGGCCATGCGATCGATCGTATCGCGAGACGCCGCGGCGGATCCCGCGTTGTGGGCCGCCTTCCAGGTGACGACCGTCAGACCCTAGTCATCCATCCCCGTGCCTAGGCGCCCTCGACGGTGAGCTCGACCGGAACGTTGTTCCGGGTCGCGTGCGAGTAGGGACAGACCTTTTCGTGCGCTTCGCGGGCGAAGGCCTCGAGCTCCGCCTGCGGGAGCGTCGCATCCCTGACATGCAGCTTCACCGCGAGGCCGAATCCGCCGGCATCGCGCGGGCCGATCGAGACGCTGCAGGTAACAGTTGCGCCCTTGGCGTTCTTCTTTCTCTGGATCGCCACATAGTCGAGCGCGCCGCCGAAGCAGGCCGCGTAGCCCACTGCGAACAGATGCTCCGGCGTCGTCGTGTTGGGTCGGCCCGGACCACCCATGGCCTTGGGCACGGAGAGGTTGACCGAGACGGAGTGATCCTCGGCCTCCCCGTGACCATTGCGGCCGCCGGTCACGGAGCCCACGGCGGTGAATAACGGCTTGATGCTGTCCATCGAGTGCTCTCCTTTTGGTCAGATCTTCGCACGCCGCGCGGTCGTCGCGCCGTTGGCGCGAGCGTGGCCGTGCCGGCCGGAACCGTCGGCCGCGGGCGACAGACTCTTCTTTGCGTCCGGCCGCGGTAAGCTTGGGGCTCGGTCGAATAAGAACGGGGGTGCGCCATGACCCGGATCAGCGTGGCGATCGCGGTTGGAGGGGATGCGCGCGAGCGTCTCTATGAGGTAGCGAGCCTCTGTCGTGCGCTCGGCTTCGGTCATACCTCGACGAGATCCGACCTGGGACTGCTGGTGGGCTCGGTGGAGCTCGAGGACCTGCCTTCGCTGCGCACCGTTCCGGGAGTCATCGGCATCGAGATGGAGGAACGGCGCACCTCCCGCGGCCCGCGCCGCTCGCCCTCCGTCAGGGTCCGCAGCGGCGCAGCGCTCCGTCTGCGCACCGTTGCGCCGCGCAACCCGTAGCGGCAAGCCTCAATCACTTCCGGTCGCGCGCTCCCGGGTGTCGTCGATCCGCACGTGATCGGTGCGGGCCTTTTCCCACGCCTGCAGCGTCAGTCCGTGCTTCTCGAGGAGCGCTCGTATCTCGCCGGGTCGCCAGTCGAGGATCTGGTCGAGAACCGGCACCATGATGCTGAAGGCGTTGTCGCTCAGCACCGTGCTGCGCGCGATCTGCGCCAGCTGCCGATTGTCCGAGACCGCGATGCTGAAGCCGTCGTGATTGTTGACGTGCAGCATCACGTGAACGTCCGAGCTGCCGTCGCCGACGTAGATCACTCGATCGGGCGGCACCTCGAGCCGCCGCTCGAGCTCTTCGATTACCGCGACCTTGCCGTAGCCGGCCGGCACGCGGCGGATCGCGCGCACTTCGCCCGTGGTCTCGTCATAGTCGAGCTCGGTGCCGAAGATGTGATCGGCTGACACGATGCCCTCGAGCGCGGATACCACGATCTCGCGCGGCGCCGCCGAGATGACGAAGAACGAGAATTCGAGCCCCGGCAGCCCCTGCTCGAGAAAGCTCACCAGCGCGGGAATCGCGCCCTTGAGCCGCACGCGCTTGCCGCTCTCGATGAGGTGCTGCGGGCGGACGCCGCGGAACTCGGGGTCGTGGCGGATGAGATAGGCGAGCTCGCCGCCCTGCTGTACGAGGTTGGTGCGCGCGAGTCCCTGGACGCGCTCCTGATATCCCTCGATGCCGAGCAGGCCGCTCAGCACGAGCCCTGAGTCGTTGAAGCTCAGCGTCTGATCGAAATCCGACGCCAGCAGATAGTGTCGGGTGATGTTCCTGTTCACGGGTGATGCCAATCCCTTCTCGAGTCGTCGACGAGAGTGCATGAAACATGCCACGGCGCCGGCTGCGCATCCCCCGTATGGGAGAGACACGCGGCGCCGGCCGCGCCCGATCACAGGGCAGGCTCCGTGCGGGCAGCACGGCCGTGGTGCATGCGGTTATCATCGATGTCCCAGTGAACCGGAGCGTCACACGAGTGCACCATGCGCGGCCGCATGCGCCGCCGCTCGTGCGGCTGTCGCTCGGCGCGGCCTGCGCATGCCTGTTGGGCGCGGCGGCGGGCGAAGAGATCGAGACGGTGCCGGACCGGGCGCCCGCCGAACTGCTGCCGGCGGCGATGGTTTCGGGCACCGACTTCCACGTCGTCGATCCGGTGCACGGCGACGGGCTCATGAATCACTTCGTGCTCGACAGCCGCTTCGGCAGCTTCGAAGCCTACGGACGCGCGGCGCTCGCCGTCCGCATCCATGAGGTGGCGGCGCTCACCCAGCTTTCCAGGACCTCCGACGTCGCCGTCGCAGCCGGCGGCGTGGCGCAGGGAGTCGAATCCCAGGTGAAGACGGCGACCGGCATCGTGGCGCACCCGGTTGAGACCGTCACCGGGATTCCGAACGGCATTGCGCACCTCTTCGGCGGCTACCGGGCGCGCGGCCAGGAGGTCGCCGCGGATGCGAGGCGCGGCGTGAGCTCCTCGGGCAGCCCGGAGGGCGGCGGCAGTGCCCGCGCCGCCGCCGACAAGGGCAGGAAGGCCGCGACCAGCTACGCCGAGCGCTATCTCGGCATCAGCGCCGCCGAGCGCGACTACTACCGCAAGCTCGGCGTCGACCCCTACACGGATAACGCGGTGCTGCGCGAGGCGGTGAGAAAAGATGCGAGGATCGCCGCCGGCGCGGGCTTCGGCACGAAATTCGTCGGCCTGCCCGGCATTCCCGGTATCGGAATCGCGGGGCACGCGGTCGATGCAATCTACAACGAAGACCCGGCGGTGATTCGCCAGCGCACCCGCGGGACGCTCGCCGGCTTCGGTCTCAGTCCCGCCGAGATCGAGAGCTTCCTGGATGCGCCGCTCCTCTCTCCTACCCGCCAGCTGCTGCTGCTCTCGGCGGCGCAGGCGCTCGAGGGAGTCGCGCAGCGCGGCGAGCTGTTCCGCCATGCGGTCGGGCTCACCTCCGGCGAGGAGGTTCAGGTCTACCTGCGCAGCGCGGGACTGCTGGCAAGAGCGCACGCGGGCCACCCGGTCGCATCGATGGTTCCCGGCGTGCGGCTGCCGGCGGCGCTGCGCGACGACGGCAGCATCGTCGTCTGCGGCGCCTTCGAAGCCGTCTATTGGACGCAGGACGTGTCCCGCCTCGAGGAGGAGCTGCGCACGGCTCTCCCGGCGACCCCCGCGGGCGCGGCGCGCGAGCTCTGGGTCGCCGGGACTCTTTCGGAGCGTGCCCGGCGCGCCGGTCGCGACCGCGGCTGGGACGTGCACGAAGTGCCGGACGGCCCATGACGACCCGCTGCGCCGCACTCCCTCGCCTGTCGTGCCTCCTCGGTGTGGCTGTGGCGGCGGTTGCATCGGCGCCGCTCGAGGCCGCAGCGACGTAAGCCTCCCGGGTCTCGAGAGCCGCCAGTAGCGGGAACGCCCTCGGGCGCTCCCGGATTGCCTTCCTGTGCGCATTGGGCTATAAAAGATATACAAGTTATTACTTGTATATCAGGGGAAAGCTCATGTGGCTCATCATTGCGATTTTTGCCGTCGCCGCCGTCGTCGGCCTCACCATGGCGATCGCGGCGTTCCAGGGGAAATTCCCGCCGGTTCCGAGCGCGGTCCTGCACGGCGTCCTCGCGGCGACGGCGCTGGTGTTGCTGGTCGTCGCGGTGTTCGTCAAGGGAGCGGCGGGGCCTGCACTCTGGGCGCTCTGCTTCTTCCTCGTCGCGGCGCTCGGGGGCTTCGGCCTGGCTTTCGGATTCCACGCGCGCAAGAAGGCGTTGCCGAAGGGCCTCGTGGCAGGGCATGCGCTGCTCGCCGTGATCGGCTTCCTGCTGCTGCTCGCGGGCGCGCTGAAGCTCATGTGAGGCCGGGACATGGGGGGTTCGTCGCTTCTGCACCCGGTGCATCCGGCGCTGGCGCATTTTCCGGTCGCGTTCTGGCTGGGATCGTCGGCGTCGGATCTCATCGCGCTGAAGACGGGTCACGCGGTGTGGTGGACGGTCAGCCACTACGCGGTCGCGGCGGGCGTCATCATGGGCGCCATCACACTGCTCGCCGGTGCGCTCGAGCTGTGGCTGCGTAAGCTTCCGCTCGAGGCCTGGCGCTGGGCCGGGCTGCACGCCGGCCTCATGGCCACCGCGCTGCTCGTCTTCATGGTGAGTCTCTCGTGGCGCACCCCGGTGCCACCGCCGCTCTCGGCCGTGTGGGTCTCGCTGTTCGGTTCGGCTCTGGTCGCCGTGGGCGGGTTCTGCGGCGGGACACTCGTCTACGGCTACGGAGTGGGCGTCTCATGGCGCGCCGAAAAGCGCGAGTAGCGAAGGCTCGCGGAGGGCGTGGGGCACTCCGTGCCGGCGCCGGCCGCGCGCCCGCCGCCGCGCCACCTTCGGCTCTCCTTCAGGCATTGAAGCGCGGTGGCCCCATGACCACCCGCGAGCTCGCCGCGCGCCTCGACATCACCTATGAGGCGGTCCGGCAACAGATCGCTGAGCTCATGCGTGCGGGTTGGGTGACGGCGGCCCGTGCCGCCGCGGAGGCCGGAGCCGCCGCGGCGGGCGCGCCCGCGCCAAGGCCCGGGCCCGCCTCGCGGCGGTACCGCTTGAGCCCGGCCGCAGAGCATCTGTTCCCGAAGCACTACGACGAGCTCTCTGTCGAGCTCGTCCAGCATGTGCTCGAGCGCTTCGGTGGCGCGGGCGTCGTCGAGATCCTCGGGCGCATGACCGATGCACGGGTGGCGCGCTGGGCGCCGCGGCTTGAGGGCCTCGGCCTCGAGGAGAAGCTCAAAGCCCTGAGCTCCCTCTATGAGGACGACGACGCCTACATGCAGGTCGAGTGGCAGAAGGGCGCGCCGGCCCTGATCGAGCGCAACTGCCCCTTCTTCAGCGTCGCGCAGAAACATCCCGCGATCTGCAGCGTCTCGGTCAACACGCTCGAGCGGCTGCTCGGGTTCAAGGTGGTGCGCGAGCAGCGCTTCCAGGCAGGCCATGGCCGCTGCGTGTTCCGGGTGCGGCTCGATGAGCCGCGGCCGCGTGCGGCGCCGTTCGTGCTCGAGCAAAAATAATTTTCGAAGCACTTTCCGTGACTTAGCTCGAGTCAGGGCCTCTCGCCCTGCCGCGTCGGTCGATATTCGGGCTCCTCATTCGTCTTAGGTACAGGAACGGGCGGAAGGCGCCCGGCCACACCGCCAATTCGAGGAGACCCGACATGCGAGTCATGGTGATCGTGAAGGCCAACCGGGATTCGGAGGCCGGCGTGCTGCCGAGCGAGGCGCTGCTCACCGAGATGGGCAAGTTCAACGAGCAGCTCGTCAAGGCTGGCGTGCTACTGGCGGCCGAAGGGCTGCAGGCAAGCTCCAGGGGAGTGCGCGTCCAGTTCGGCGGCGGCAAGAGCACCCTGATCGATGGCCCCTTCACCGAGACCAAGGAGCTGATCGCGGGATTCTGGCTGTGGCAGGTGCGCTCCATCGATGAGGCAGTCGAGTGGATCCGCCGCTCGCCCTTCCAGAAGTCGAACGAGACGATCGAGATCCGCCGCGTGTTCGAGGCCGAGGACTTCGGTCCCGCCCTGACGCCGGAGCTGCGCGCGCAGCAACAGAACCGCGCCGAGCGCATCTCGAGAAACTGACCGGCGCGTCGACCCGACGCGCCGTTGCGACCACCTCACGTTCCAGGCGATTGGAACACCCCTAAACTCACCTGTAAGGAAGGAGCCTTCCATGCCGACCACCCTCACGCACCTGCACTTCAGGGGCAACTGCAGCGAGGCCTTCAAGTTCTACGCCGCGACCTTCGGCGGCCGGATCGTCTTCTCGATGACCTATGGGGAGGCGCCGGGCGCCGGGCAGGCCTCGCCCGAAGTGCGCGACCAGATCATCCACGCGCGGGTCGATTTCGGTGGCGACGCGCTTCTCGGATGCGACGTGCCGCCCGAGCGCTATGAGAAGCCGCAGGGCTTCAATGTCATGGCGAGCGCGGAGGCGCCCGGCGACGCCGAGCGGCTGTTCCGTACCCTCTCCGAGGGCGGCACGATCACGATGCCGATCCAGGAGACCTTCTGGGCCCATCGGTTCGGCATGTGCACCGACCGCTTCGGCACGCCCTGGATGGTCAACTGCGCCAAGCCCGCGGAAGCGCCGGCCGCGGCGCCCCGGATAAGTGCCTGAGTGATCCTCGCTTGCGCCGTGCAGCTGGCGATGATGTCATCGGTGGCCATGGAGGCCAGGGAAGTCCGGCGCACCATCGACGCGGTCTGGAGGATCGAGTCGGCGAGGATCATCGCCGCGCTCGCGCGCCTCACGCGCGACGTCGGGCTCGCCGAGGAGCTCGCGCAGGATGCGCTCGTCACGGCGCTCGAGCAGTGGCCGCGCTCGGGGCTCCCCGACAACCCCGCCGCCTGGCTCATGGCGACCGCCCGCAACCGCGCCATCGACCGGCTGCGCCACCAGCGCATGCAGGCGCGCAAGCACGAAGCCCTTAGCAGCGAGCTCGAGATGGACCAGGAGCGCAGTGACAGCGTCGAGGCGGCCGCCGACGACGAGATTGGCGACGACCTTCTGCGGCTCATCTTCACCGCCTGCCATCCGCTGCTGCCGACCGAGGGGCGAACCGCCCTCACGCTGCGCCTCCTCGGCGGCCTCACGACCGCCGAGATCGCCCGCGCCTTCCTCGTGCCCGAGCCCACCATCGCGCAGCGCATCGTGCGCGCCAAGCGGGCGCTCACCGAGGCAGGCGTGCCGTTCGAGATTCCGCGCGGCGAGGAGTTGCGGCGGCGGCTCTCCTCGGTCCTCGAGGTCATCTATCTGGTCTTCAACGAGGGCTATTCGGCGACCGCGGGATCGGACTGGATGCGGCCGGCGCTGTGCGAGGAGGCGCTGCGCATTGGGCGCATTCTCGCGGCGCTCGCGCCGGGAGAGAGCGAGGTTCACGGACTGGTCGCGTTGATGGAGATCCAGGCCTCGCGCATCCGCGCGCGCACCAACAGCAACGGCGAGCCGGTGCTGCTCCTCGAGCAGAACCGCGCGCGCTGGGACCGCCTGCTGATCCACCGGGGCCTGATGGCGCTCGCGCGCGGTGAGGCGCTCGGGGAGACCCGCGGGCCGTATCTGCTGCAGGCGGCGATCGCGGCTTGTCACGCGCGCGCGGCGACCGCCGAGGACACCGACTGGGTCTACATCACCGCGCTCTACGACGAGCTCGTGCGCCTCCTGCCGACGCCGGTCGTAGAGCTCAATCGCGCGGTCGCGGTGTCCATGGCTTACGGGCCGGCGGCCGGACTCGAGCTCGCCGACCAGCTGGCGGCCGAAGGTACCCTCAGGACCTATCATCTGCTGCCGAGCGTGCGCGGCGACCTGCTGGTGAAGCTCGGCCGCTACGCCGAGGCGCGCGGGGAATTCGAGCGCGCCGCGCAGCTGACCCACAACGCGCGTGAGAGCCGCCTGCTGCTCGATCGCGCCGCCGCCTGCGTGCGCAGCTGAACGGAGCACCCATGTCCTACATGTTGTTGATCGTCGAGCCACCCGGCCAGCGCCAGGAGCGCGGGCGCGAGGCCGGGGAGGCCGTCTACGACCGCATGCTCGAGTACACCCGGACGCTCAAGGAGCGGGGTGTCCTGATCGCCACCAACTCGCTGAAGTCCGGCGGCGCACGCCTCACCGTCCGCGGCGGCAGGAGCACCGTGGTCGACGGGCCGTTCACGGAGGCGAAAGAGCTCGTCGGGGGGTTCTTCCTGCTCGACGTGAAGACCCGTGACGAGGCGCTCGCTCTCGCCGGCGAGTGTCCGGCGGCGGAGTGGGCCACGGTCGAGGTGCGCGAGATCGGCCCCTGCTACGAGTGAAGTCCGCGCGACCGCGAGCGCACTCTCACTCAGGTCGGGCCGGGCGAAGTTGAGGCAGGCGGCGCCTCAGGCGGCGGCGGGACTTCGATTACCGGCCCCTTGTGATCGAAGAATCTGCCTTCGGCTCGCGTTGGATCAGCAGCTTGTTCCCCATCTGCGCGCCGCTGCTCTGGTCTTCAATCCAAACGGCGCCGTGATCCGCGGTCAGCTCACCCTTGATGAGGTAGGTGGCATCCGGGCGCGGTGCGAACACGACATTGCCGTGAACCAGATATAGCGTGCCGATCTCCATGATGGGAGCGGCGCAGTGCGTGCGCCCGGTGATGTGAAACGTCGCGGTCGCGGCCGGTACCGCCCTGGAGAAGGGCTCAGTCGCTGGGCCGCGGCACATAAAACGCCGAGTAGACCTCGCGGCATCCATACACCTTCGAATGAGTCAGCTGGCGCCGGATGGCCCCGGAAACGCGGCAGCGAGCGTCTCGAGGTCCTGCGCGGTGAGCGCCGTGGACAGCGCCGCCGCGTTCTCCCGGACGTGCTCCGGCGAGCCGGATTCGGGAATCGCGATGACGTTGCCGCTGCGGATGACCCAGGCGAGCGCCACCGCGGCGGCGGAGCAGCCGTGCGCGGCGCCGATCTGCGCCAGCGTGCGGTCGGAGACCACCAGGTGCCTGTCGCCGCCCAGCGGCGAATACGCCATCACCGGCATGTTGTGCTCACGGCACCACGGCAGAAGGTCAGCTTCGATGCGGCGGTTGTTGAGGCTGTAGGCGACTTGATTGGTCGCGCAGCGATGTCCGTCCGGAACGCGCAGCAGATCCTCCATCTGGCCGACGTCGAAGTTGGATACGCCCCAGGCGCGAATCTTTCCCGCCGCGCGCAGTCGCTCGAATCCGGAGACGACGCCGGGAAATTGCGCGCTGGGGATGGGCCAGTGCAGCAGATAGAGATCGAGATAGCTGGCGCGGAGACGGGCGAGACTCGCCGCGCAGGCACGCGCGATGCCGTCGCCCGACACCTCGTCCCCCTCGACCTTGGAGACGAGGAAGATCCGGTCGCGCTGGCCGGCGATCACGTGACTCAGGAATTCCTCGGAGCGGCCGCGGCCGTAGTTTCCGGAGGTGTCGAGCAGCGTCATGCCGAGCGAGATGCCGGCGCGCAACGCGTCCTCTTCGACGGCGACCGGGTGCCGTCCCTGACCGAGGTGCCAGCAGCCCTGACCGAGCGTCGTTACGGTCGTGCCATCGGTAAGCTTCACAGTACGCGGCGACGGCTTCGCGGCCGCGCCTGCCGCCGGCGCTTGCGCCCGCGCCGCCCGCAACCCGCCGAGAGCGGGGAACGATAAGCCGAAGGCCGCGCAGCGCGCCGTGAATTGACGCCGTGTGAGTGAGTGGCTGTTCATCTGTCCGCTCCTGATCGTGCGGTGTCCATAGACCGTCTTTGTACCCCTCGCTGGGACCAAGGGGCCATTCACATCCCCGGGCTCGCCCCCGCAGAATCCTGCGGGCTGCGGGAGCAGCAGCCTCAAGACCCTATATCAAGGAGGTCCCAATGTTGGCAACCTATCCGCAATATTCACCCCAGGCACTCATGACTACTCCGTTCGGCGCGACGCTGTTCGCTCCGCCGGGGCTCCATGCCGGCAACTCGTTCTTCGGGCCGGAGCCCGGATTCGCCGCCTTTGGGCAGCCGGGTTTCGTGCAGCCGGGATCTCCGTTCGCACCGACGTATGCCATCCCAACGACCCAACCGTTCCCGCAAACACCGTACGCGCCGTACGCCGTGGCCCAGCAGCTCGTGCTGGCGCTCGCACAGCTCGCGCAGCAGGTGTCGGTGCACAGCGTGGTGACCCAGCAGATCGGCGCGGCCCTTCAGCAGCTCACCCAGCAGATCCAGGTGCAGTCGCTCCCTGGCGCGGGCTTTACGCTGGGACAGCCGTACGCGCCGATCGGCTCGCCGTTCATCGGAACGCCGTTCATCGGCGCGGCGCCGGGCGTTCAGCCCGCGTGGCAGGCCTGGGGCGGTCCCCGGACGCAGACTATTCAGTAACGCGTCAGGGCCTGCGAGACCCGGTCTGGCGGGGACGCGGGCAGCGCTCGGGCGGCAGCCGCCTCAGCGCCTACCGCGCCTCGCCGGCGGGATCGCCGACGGACAAGGAGGATCGCACATGGCTCAGGAGAAAGAAGAGCGGACCGGTACCGGGACGCGCAGATCCAACGAGGCCGGCGAAGATCCGGCGCGCCGCGCCGCGGCGCACGGCCGGGCGGGTGCACGCGAAGGCGGCGGCGAGCGTGCGGAGGGCAGAGGGGCGGCGACTGCGCGCGGCAGGCGGCGTGAGCGCTTTCTGATCGGACCGCGGCTCGGCCCCGCCGGCCAGCCGTTCAGTTACCCACAGCATTCGATGGACGAGGTGGCGGAGTACCTCAGCCACCAGGACGACGTCGAGATCGTGAGGCGCCTCAAGCTCGGCGGCACGCTGCCGTTCAGCGCCCAGGGCCGCAGCGCCAACGAGGTGCTGGTGGCGAAGATCGAGGAGGGCAAGGCGCAACGCTTGCGCGCCGCGGCGCCCGCGAGCCTCGTCATCGAGCGCGATGGCCTCCTCACGCGCGCTCACACGCAATCTCTCACCGCCTGCGCGGCGCCCATCGGAGCGCTGCTGCCGCTGCGCCCGACGACCAGCGAGGTCACCATCAAGGTGGTGGGCGAGCGCGACCAGCCGATCGCGGGCGCGACCGTGGTCATCGACGTCGGCGGATTGCCGGCGGGCCTGCCCGCACAGGGGCTCACCGACGAGGGCGGCACGGCGCGCCTCACTTTTTTCGGCAGCTCCATCGATTCGATCCAGACGGTCTTCATCCGGCCTGCCGCGGATTACTGGGACCGTCTGATCAGCGCGCCGCGCCTCAGCTCCGGCGTCAACACCATCAGAGTGCGATCACTCGGAGAGTTTCATCCGAATTTTCCGGCACAGCGCCTGCTCGGCTGGGGACAGCGGCTGATGCGTATCGATCCGACCACCGGGCGCTTCTCCGGCAGCGGCGTGCGCATCGGCATCATCGACTCGGGCTGCGACACCTCGCATCCGCTGCTGCGCCACGTCACCCAGGGCCAGGACTTTACCGCCGGCGCCACCGAGAGCAGCTGGACGCAGGACCCGTTGGCGCACGGCACGCACTGCGCCGGGATCGTCAACGCCGCCAACACCGAGCAGGGCATCGCCGGCTGTGCCCCGGAGGCCGAGCTGCATGTGTTCAAGGTGATTCCCGAAGGCCGGGTCAGCGACCTGCTCGCCGCGCTCGATGAGTGCATCGTGCGCGAGCTCGACGTCGTCCACATCGGCGTGGTGTGCGAGGAGTTCTCCGAGCTCGTGAGTCAGAAGCTCTACGAGGCGCGCCACAAGGGCATCACCTGCATTGCCGCCGCCGGCAATACCGGAGCAGCGCCGGCCTTTCCGGCGACGCTGCCGGGCGTCATGGCGGTGGGAGCGGTCGGCCGGCTCAAGGAATTCCCGGCCGACAGCTCGCATACGCTCGCGGTGCTGCCGCACCTCATCGGCAGCGACGAGGTCTTCGCCGCGAGCTTCAGTGCCTCCGGCCCACAGGTGGCGGTGTCCGCGCCCGGCGTGGCGGTCATCTCGACCATGCCCGGCGGCGGCTACGCCGCAGCCGACGGCACCTCGGTCGCGGCCGCCTGCGTCACCGGTCTCGCAGCGCTGGTGCTCGCGCACCATCCGCTGCTCCAGCAGGGATTTCTGCGCGCGCACAACGCTCAGCGGGTGCAGGCGCTGATCGAGCTCATCCGTGCGAGCGCCGTCCCGCACTTTGCCGATCCGCTGCGAGGCGGCGCCGGCGTGCCGGACCTGCTGCGGGTACCCGCCGGGCCCGGCTTCGCCATGGGGATTCGCACCGACGGCGTTGGCGGCGAGACCCGCGGCTCCGCCGTGGGCTACGGGCCGCCGTACGGCGCGCCGCCGTCGCAGGGCTGGCCGGGCTGGATGCCGGCGCAGGGATCGAGAGTGTTCTGAGAGCTCAGGGCGCCTTCGCCAGCACAGCTTCCTCGCGCGGCGGCGCGATGAGTCCGCGTCCGCGCCACGCGCCCCGCAGCCGCGCGGCCGCGGCGCCGCGGCGGTGCACCCTGAGCTTCTCGCAGAGGTTGTGCACGTGGTTCTTGACGGTGGCCGGCTCGATACCGAGCGCACGGGCGATCTGCTTGTTGGTGAGGCCGCGGTCGATCAGCCGGGCGACCTCGAGCTCGCGCCGCGATACCCGCGGCGCTGCGGCGGGCTGTTCGGAGCGGGCGCCACCCCGCCGCGACAGCGTCGCGACCTCACGATACAGCGATGCCGCCGCGTGCGCCGAGCACGGCAGCTCGTCGCGCATCAGCCGCTCGAGCACGCCCACCACGTCGACACTCGCGACGCCGGCGCGCACGTAGCCGGCGGTACCCGCCGCCGCCAGGGGGAGAATCTCCTCGTCGGTCTCATGGACGCCGAAGGCGACCACCTTGCACCCGGGTGCGGACGTGACCACGTCCCTGACGTACTCGACGCTCTCGCGGCGCGCGGCGTCGAACAGCACCACCTGCGGCTGCAGCCGCGCACACTGAATCCCCGCGTGTCGCGGGTCGACGGTGCTCACGACGTCGATCTCGTCGCGTGCACCGAGCACTGCGCTCAGTCCCTCCTGCACGATGCGCACGTCGCTCACGACGAGCACGCGCAGCGTCATTCCTTCGGTTCCTTCCGCATTCTTCTTGCAGCGCTCCGTGATAGTACAGCGTACGACAACGCTGCCCGCGCTTTGATCCTTCTGAAAATGTAATTTTTGATGACACCGGGGCGCGGGGTCAAGAGTGAAAATCAGCGACAGGTCCCCCGCCGATTCCTGCAAAGCTCAATGAGGCGCGGCGCGCATGAGCCGTTCGGCTGCGCAACTGCTGAG